>ERZ827520.1126-NODE-1126-length-34158-cov-16.712371_pt1 | contig 34158 bp, 41 predicted proteins | sample MGYA00519581_ERZ827520 | MGnify/ENA primary metagenome ERZ827520 (study PRJEB31778, sample SAMEA3449339) | human gut metagenome | biome: human gut; feature: human-associated habitat; material: faeces | place: United Kingdom | collected 2010/2012 ...
CGGTGGACTGTTGCGTTAGTGAGAATCGAGCCTCTCAAAAAGTCGCCCCTCGATGGGGCGGCTTTTTGATTTACAGTGGCACGTTTTGGTGCCCGCGTGCGTGTCGATCTCAGCGGCTATGCCGCTGTAGCTTCCATCTCAATTTGCGCCGCACTTTCTTTTGTGTAGCACTTTGGCGTTTTCTTGCCCGCGTTCGAATAAGGAGCCTCTCAAAAAGTCACCCCTCGATGGGTGAATGAACGCTGTTTTCGAGAGTTTTGTCGAAAAGCGGAGTCCTTCTCTCGACGGAAGAAAGAATATCTGGTATACTGAAATAAACCACTTGGCGGAGATCATATGTGGCGGGAGAAAATTTGCAGCGGCGTATCCTGGCGACAAATTTGTGCAACAGCCTGCTGCACAAATTTCGTGGGGACACAATGTTGCGCGGATGGACAAGCTTACCGCTCCGAGGAACGCCTATGGTATGCAGAAAGAAGCGCCGAGAACGGTTGGTCGCGCAGCGTGCTGGTTCAGCAGGTGCTTGCATGGGAGCGCGGCGGGGTGGTATAATAGACGGCGGAAGCAATGGATGAATAGCTAAATCTGACGGAGGATAATAACAATGAAAATCGCAATGCTTACCGGCAGCGCTCACAGGCACGGCACCACGGCGGCGCTGGTGGATAGATTCCAGCAGGGCGCACTGGACGCCGGACATGAGGTCTACCGCTTTGACGCGGCGTTTCAGGAGGTCCATCCCTGCATCGGCTGCGACAAGTGCCGCCGCACGGGGGAGTGTACCTTTGCCGCGGACGACATGAAGCTGCTGAATCCCCATCTGCTGGCGGCGGATGCGGTGGTGTTCGTTTCACCGATCTACTACTTTGCCATCAACGCCCAGCTCAAGGCGGTCATTGACCGGTTCTATGCCAACAACGAGGCGCTGATGGGCGGGAAAAAGGCCATCCTTATCACCGCCATGGCGGACGCGTCCATGGATTCGGCGCTGGCCGGCAATGAGATGTTCCGGCAGATGACCGGATATCTGGGGTGGGAAAACGCCGGTATCCTGAATGTCCGCAATGCGTCTGCTGCCGGAGACCTGAGCGAGGAGGATCTCAGCCGCGCCTATGCGCTGGGCAGGGAGCTGCGGGGATAAGGACGGTATATTTTATCAGAAAAAGAGCAAGTCGAAGGACTTGCTCTTTTCTCTGCTCCGCTTTTCACTTCGTCAGCAGGCCGCCCACCAGCACCAGATAGTCCGGCGCGGCGCCGTCCTTGCCCCACAGCACCGGCATGTGGAAATAGTGCCGCAGACACCCCTCCACATCGCCGCCCAGGGCCTCGATGGAGTACCGCAGAAGCTCCGGAGACCGGCAGGGCCTGCCCTGCGACTTTTCGCAGACCTGGCACTGGTCGCAGGTACCGGCCAGCAGCATCTGGCTCCCCGGCGCTGCCTGCTCCCATTGCCGCAGCTTCTCCCGGTACAGCCGCTTTTCCCGCAGCAGCGCCTCCGTGGCGTCGTCCATGGGCTGCCCCGCGCCGTCGGCGTCAAGGATACGGGCGTACAGCCGCAGCCCGGTATAGCCGCCCCAGACGTCCATGGGATCGAAGTCAAAGGGCGGACATGTCCACCGGGTGTTGTAGTTATGGCACTGACGGCAGGCGGGCAGGAATTTCTCCACATGCACGAATTGTGCCACGAACTCCGGAACCGTGGTCTCCGCCGTCAGCTCCCGGATATGATACGCAAACGCCATACTCCGCCTCCCTTACGCACCGAAGGTGATCTGCTGCCCGTCCGCATCCACCGCGGCCTCCACGCCAAAGGGGATGATGCACCGGGGCAGGGCGTGGCCGATGTTGATGCTGCACACAATGGGCAGCGCCGGGTCGTCGATGACCTCCACCAGCGCCTGCTTGTACTCGGCCTCATAGGTCTCGTCCATGGGCTTGCCCACCAGTACGCCGGAGATCACGTCAAACACCCCGGCGGCCTTGAAATGTACCAGGGCCTGACGGTACTTCTCCGGCGGCATTTTCTCCTCGCTGGACTCCAGCAGCAGGATCCTGCCCCGCCAGTCCTCCCGGTCGGGGAACAGCCCGTACTTTTGGCACAGGCCCGGCATGTCGGCGTAGCGGGTGTCGTCAAAGCAGTCAAAGAGGGTGTCGATGCACCCGCCCAGGATCTTGCCGGAGAACACGGCGGGCCCCTGCAGCAGCTCGAAGCCCCGGTCGGAATGGGTGGCCGGCGCCGTGCCCACCTGCGCCGGGCCGAAGTCCGTGCGGCTCTCGTACCACACATCGCTGGGGGTGATCCGGCGGATGGTGCCGGTGCGGATCAGCTCCTCGAAATACCTGCGGGTATAGGGCAGCATCTCCGTGTCCAGCTCGCACACGTCCGGAAGGAACGCCTGCCCGTAGAAGGTGTTCAGACCCACCTTGTGCAGCATCAGATGGTTGATGGTGGTGTCGGAAAAGCCCAGGAAGATCTTGTTATGTACCGCCTGACGCAGCGCGTCGTGCTCGAACAGGTACGGCAGCAGGCGATAGGTGTCGTCGCCGCCCAGGGCGCACAGGATCATGTCGATCTCCGGATCGCGCAGCGCCGCCAGCAGGTCGGCGGCCCGATCCTCCGGGTGATTCTTCACATACGCCAGGCCCTTCAGGGCGTGGGGCATGAACCGGACATTCAGTCCGTAGTTCCGCAGCCGCTTCAGGCCGATCTCCACCTCGTGCGCCACGAAGCCCTCGCCCAGCACGCCGCTGGACAGGCTGACAATGGCGATGTTTTTCACCATGGCAGCATACCTCCCGTAACAGATATTGCAGGCCGGTCGGGGGCGGCGGATGCGCCTTCCGATCGTCTCTGCCTTCAGCATAGCGTAGTTTGGTGGAAAGCGCAAGCCTTTTCCGCAGGGGGACCGTGGGGGCAGGGAAGGGGCGGTGATGGCTGTCCTTATGTCTCCCCTCGCAAACATCTGCTTTTCTTTTATCGGAGGTTGTGGTATACTGCTATTTGTAAGACTATGCGCATAAGGGAGGTCGTTCCCATGACAGATACCATTGCCGCCATTGCCACGGCGCTGTCGCCCAGCGCCATCGGCATCCTGCGGCTCAGCGGCCCGGAGACCAAAAACGTGCTGGATGCGGTGTTTTTCCCGCTGAACGATAAGCCCATGTCCCAACAGGCACCCCGTACCATGGTGCTGGGCCACCTGCTGGACGGCGAGGGCCGCGTGCTGGACAGTGCGCTGTGCGTGCTGTTCCCCGGCCCCGGCAGCTACACCGGTGAGGACTGCGCCGAGATCCACTGCCACGGCTCGCCCATCGTACTGACCGAGGGGCTGAAGCTGCTGCTGAACCACGGGGCGCGGCAGGCCAGGGGCGGCGAATTCACCCAGCGGGCCTTTCTCAACGGCCGGATGGATCTGCTGCAGGCGGAGGCCGTGGTGGACATCATCGACGCGGAGACGGCCCAGGCCGTCCGCAATGCCGCCGGACAGCTGGACGGCGTCCTGAGCCGCAGCGTTCAGGCGGTGTACGACACGCTGATGGATGTGACCAGCCGGTTTTACGCCATCGTGGACTATCCCGACGAGGATATCGAGGATCTGCAGCGTGAGCATCTGCTGGACGCCCTGCGCCGGAGCGAGAACAAGCTGACGGAGCTGCTGGCCACCTTCTCCCGGGGCCAGCTGATGAAGCAGGGGGTGCCCACGGTGCTGCTGGGCAAGCCCAATGTGGGCAAATCCTCGCTGCTGAACGCGCTGGTGGGCTTTGACCGGGCCATCGTCACCGACGTGGCGGGCACCACCCGCGATACGGTGGAGGAGAAGCTGCTGCTGGGCCATGTGCTGCTGCGGCTGACGGACACGGCGGGCATCCGGGAGACGGGCGACGCCGTGGAGCAGCTGGGCGTAGCGCGCAGCCGCAAGGCGGCGGAGAGGGCCTCGTTGGCGCTGCTGCTGCTGGACGGCGCCGCGCCGCTGGACGCGGAGGATGAGGCCGCCATGGCCGTGGCGGAGAAGGTACCCCATCTGCTGGTGGTAGTCAACAAGAGCGATCTGCCCCGGAAGCTGGATATCGGCGCGCTGGCCGATCGGTTCGACAACGTGCTGTCCGTCTCCGCCAAGACCGGCGAGGGCATGGCCGCCCTGTGCGAGGCCATCGGCGAGCAGTTCCCCACCGGAACGGAGACCCAGGGCGAGCTGTTGACCAACGCCCGCCAGGCCGACGCGGTGGGCCGGGCGCTGCACTGCGTGCAGAATGCCCGGGCATCTCTGCGGATCGGCATGACGCCGGACGTGGTGCTGACGGACGCCGAGGGCGCGCTGGAGGCGCTGGGCGAATTGAACGGAAAACACATCCGGGAGGATCTGGTGGACACCATCTTTTCCCGGTTCTGCGTGGGAAAGTGAGGAGAGCTATGGACTGGCTGGAATTGAAGATCGACACCGCGCCCGCCGGCATCGACCCGGTGACGGAGATGCTGACCGAGCATGGCGTTACCGGCGTGATCATCGACGATCAGCGGGACTTTCAGGATTTTATGGCCCACAATCAGGCCTATTGGGACTATGTGGACGAGGATCTGGTGAAGGAGAAGGAGAACCTCTGCCGGGTGACCTTCTATGTGGAGAATTCCCCGGCGGGGTACGGTACCATCGCCGCCATCCGCATGGACATGCACGCCATGAAGCAGAAGCACCCGGAGTACGCGCCGCTGCTGCTGACCATGGAGAACGTGAAGGACGAGGATTGGGAGAACAACTGGAAGCAGTTTTATAAGCCCATGGAGATCGGTGAGCGGCTGCTGGTGATCCCCGCGTGGGAGAAGGCCGACCCCAAGGGCCGCGTGACGCTGACGCTGAACCCCGGTCTCACCTTCGGCACCGGCAGCCATGCCACCACCCGCCTTTGCCTGACGGCGCTGGAGAGCCGCATCCGCGGCGGCGAAAAGGTGCTGGACCTGGGCTGCGGCAGCGGCATCCTGTCCATCGCCGCATTGCGGCTGGGCGCGGGCAGCGCCTTCGCCTGCGACATCGACGAAAAGTGCATCGACGTGGCCTATGAAAACGCCGCCCTTAACGGCATCGGCAAAAAGCAGCTGACGGTGCGGCAGGGCGACGCCACGAAAGAAGGGGCGCTGCGCGATGCCATCGGCACCGGCTATGACGTGGTGGTGGCCAACATCGTGGCGGACGTGATCATCTCTCTGGCGCCCCAGGTGCGGCACTTTTTGAAGGAGGACGGCTGGTTCCTGACCTCCGGCATCATCGACGACCGGGCCGACGAGGCGGCCGCCGCGCTGGTGGCCGCCGGGTGGAATATCGTGGAATCCTGCACCAGCGAGGGCTGGTACTGCTATATCTGCCGCTGAGGCGGCGCAAGTGACGAGAGGAGGCATTTCTCATGAATCAATACGACGTGATCATCATCGGCGCGGGCCCCGGCGGCATTTTCTCCGCCTATGAGCTGGTGCAGCGCAAGCCGGAGTGGAAGGTGGCCGTGCTGGAGGCGGGCAATCCGCTGGAGAAGCGCCATTGCCCCATCGACGGCGTGAAGGTGAAGTCCTGCATCCACTGCAAGACCTGCGCCATCATGAACGGCTTCGGCGGCGCGGGCGCATTCTCCGATGGCAAGTATAATTTGACCAACGCCTTCGGCGGCACCCTGTACGAGTATATCGGCAAGCAGCAGGCCATGGATCTGATGCGCTATGTGGACGACATCAATATGGCAAACGGCGGCGCGGGCACCAAGCTGTACTCCACCGCCGACAGCGGCTTCAAGCGGCTGTGCCTGCAGAATAATCTGCACCTGCTGGACGCCTCCGTCCGCCACCTGGGCACGGACATCAACTATAAGGTGCTGGAAAACCTCTATGCCCAGCTGAAGGACAAGGTGGAGTTCCACTTCCTGACCCCGGTGAAGGCCCTGACCATCACTGCCGACGGCCTGTATGAGGCCGAGACCGACAAGGGCGCCTTTGTGGGCCGCAAGTGCATCATCTCCGTGGGCCGCAGCGGCAGCAAGTGGATGGAGACCGTGTGCGAGGATCTGAAGATCCCCACCAAGTCCAACCGGGTGGACATCGGCGTCCGTGTGGAGCTGCCCGCCGAGGTGTTCGCCCCCATCACCGACGAACTGTACGAGAGCAAGATCGTCTATAAGACCGAGAAGTATCAGGACAAGGTCCGTACCTTCTGCATGAACCCCAAGGGCGCGGTGGTCAACGAGAACACCAACGGCATCGTCACCGTCAACGGCCACAGCTATGAGGATCCGGCCCTGCATACGGAGAATACCAACTTCGCTCTGCTGGTGTCCAAGCACTTTACCGAGCCCTTCCGGGACAGCAACGGCTATGGCGAGTCCATCGCCCGGCTCTCCAATATGCTGGGCGGCGGCGTCATCGTCCAGCGGTTCGGTGATCTGATCCGGGGCCAGCGCTCCACCCCCAAGCGCATCGAAAAGGGCTTTATGACACCCACCCTGGCCGCCACCCCCGGCGACCTGAGCCTGGTGATGCCCAAGCGTATTCTGGACGGCATCATCGAGATGATCTACGCCCTGGACAAGATCGCGCCGGGTACCGCCAGCGACGACACGCTGCTGTACGGCGTGGAGGTGAAGTTCTACAACATGGAGGTGGCGCTGGATGAGCATCTGGAGACGCCCCACAAGGGCCTGTTCGTCATCGGCGACGGCAGCGGCGTCACCCACTCCCTGTCCCACGCCAGCGCCAGCGGCATCTTTGTGGCCCGCTATCTGGCGGAGAACGAGGCATAATAGAAAAGAAAGCCCTCCGGCAGCACCGCTGCCGGAGGGCTTTTGTTTATTTCGCCTGCCGCATGCTGAGGCTGATGCGCTTTTTCTTCTCGTCCACGTCCAGCACCACCACCTTGACGATGTCGCCTACGGACACCACCTCGGAGGGGTGGCGGATAAACTTGTCCGCCACCTGGGAGATATGCACCAGGCCGTCCTGGTGGACGCCGATGTCCACGAACACGCCGAAGTCGATAACGTTGCGCACGGTGCCGGTCAGCTCCATGCCGGGCTTGAGATCCTTCATCTCCAGCACGTCGGTGCGCAGGATGGGCTTGGGCAGCTCGTCGCGGACGTCCCGACCCGGCTTCAGCAGCTCGGCGGTGATGTCCCGCAGAGTGGGCACGCCCACGCCGATGGCCTGGGCGGCCTTCTCCTCGCCGTAGGCCTTGATGCGCTGCGGCAGGTCGGCGATGCGCTCGGCCTTCACGTCCGCCAGGGTATAGCCCGCCAGCTCCAGCAGCGCCTTGGCGGCGTCGTAGCTCTCCGGGTGGACGGCGGTGTTGTCCAGCACGCTCTTGCTCTCCGGCACGCAGAGGAAGCCGGCGCACTGCTGGAAGGCCTTGGGCCCCAGCTTGGGCACCTTCTTGATCTGGGCACGGGAGGTGAACGCGCCGTTCTCCTCCCGGTAGGCCACCACGTTTTTCGCCGTGGTGCCGTTCAGGCCCGCCACCCGCTGCAAAAGGGACGGCGACGCCGTGTTGATATCCACGCCCACGGCGTTGACGCAGTCCTCCACCACGCCGCTGAGGGCCTCGTCCAGCTGCCTGGCGGGCATATCGTGCTGATACTGGCCCACGCCGATGGCCTTGGGGTCGATCTTCACCAGCTCCGCCAGGGGATCCTGCAAGTGCCGGGCGATGGACACGGCGCTGCGGAGGTTCACGTCGTACTGGGGGAACTCCTCGGCGGCCAGCTTGCTGGCCGAGTACACCGACGCGCCCGCCTCGGACACGATCATATAGCTGACGTGGGCGCCGGTCTCGTTCACCCGGCGGATCAGCTCCACCGCCATCTGCTCCGTCTCGCGGCTGGCGGTGCCGTTGCCGATGGCGATGTGCGCCACGCCGTGCTTCCGGATCAGCCTGGCCAGGGTCGTGATGGCCTCCTCCTTCTGCCGCTGGCCGTAGGTGGGATACACCACGGCGGTATCCAGCACCTTGCCGGTGCCGTCCACCACCGCCACCTTGCAGCCCATGCGGTAGCCGGGGTCAAGGCCCATGGTGACCTTGCCCTTCACCGGCGGCTGCATCAGCAGCGGCTTCAGGTTCAGGGCGAACTGGCCGATGGCGCCCTCGTTGGCGGCGTCCGTCAGGGTATTGCGGGCCTCCCGCTCCAGCGAGGGGTAGATGAGCCGGTCATAGGCATCCTCGCAGGCGGCCTTGACGAACTCCATGGCGGGTGAGCCGGGCTTCACCACGGCGCGGCGCAGCAGCGGCAGCGCCGCATCCCGATCCAGCAGCACGGTGACGGAGAGGACGCCCTCCTTCTCGCCCCGGTTGATGGCCAGGATCTGGTGCCCCGCCAGCTTGGAAAGCGGCTGGTCGAAGTCGTAGTACAGGCGGTAGACGGTGTCCTCCTCCGTGGCGGCCAGGCTGCGGAGGTGGCCCTGCCGCGTCAGCAGGCCCCGCAGGGCCTTGCGGATGTCCGCATCGTCGGACAGCAGCTCGGCCACGATGTCGTTGGCGCCCTGCAGGGCGTCGGCCACGGTCTCCACGCCCCTTTCCGGGTCGATGTAGTCCTGTGCCGCGTCCTCAGGCGCGGGACAGTCCTTTTCCTGCGCCAACAGCAGCATGGCCAGGGGCTCCAGGCCCTTCTCACGGGCCGCGGTGGCGCGGGTGCGGCGCTTCTGCTTATAGGGACGGTAGAGATCCTCCACCTCCGCCAGCGTTCCGGCGCTGTCGATGGCGGCGGACAGCTCAGCCGTCAGCTTGCCCTGCTCCTCGATGGCCTTCTTCACCGCCTCGCGGCGGTCGGCCAGGTTGCGGAGGTACTGGAGCCGTTCCTCCAGGGTGCGCAGGGCGGTGTCGTCCATGGCGCCGTGGAGCTCCTTGCGGTAGCGGGCGATGAAGGGGATGGTGTTGCCCTCATCCAGCAGGCGGACCACGTTTTCCACATGCTGGGGGTTCTTGTCAAGCTCCTGTGCTAGGGTCTGAATGATATCCATAGATTCTCCTTGTCTTGTATCCGGTAGTGATGGGGCGCGGCCCCCTGCGTTTTTCTGCTTTATTATAGCAAACCGCCCCGCCGCTTGCAACCTTCGCCCGGTGGCGGAAATACCGTATTGCCGTGCCGGAGATTTTGTGATAAGGTATCATAAAAAGGAGTGTGAGCGGATATGACAGTAAGACCGGTAAACAGGCAGGAGATCGCGTACTTTGCCGATGCCCACCGGCGGGTATATCGTGAAGAGTATCGCTGGGGGCCCGCCTTCTGCGATTATGCCGCCCATATTGCGGAGCCCTTCGTCAGAAGTGAGCGGGACGAGTTTTTTGCCGCCGTGGCAGATGGCCGCCCTGTGGGCTGCATCATGCTCTGCCAAACGGAGGAGCCCGCCGTGGGGCAGCGGCGTCTCTTCCTGGTGGAAAAGGGGCAGCGCGGCGTGGGCGTTGGCACGGCGCTGGTGGATGCCCTGCTGGAAAAGGCCTGTGCCTGCGGCTATCAGCGGCTGATCCTTTGGACGGCCTCGCCGCTGGTGGATGCCATCCGGCTGTATCAGAAGTACGGATTCCATAAGACGGAGCAGCAGCCCAACACCACCTGGAGCCTTGACGGCGAGACCGTCATGGAGGAGAAGTTTGAGCTTGCCCTGTGACCGGGGGCGGCTTGTTGAACAGAGAAAAACGACCCCGCCGTATGCCCGGCGTACGGCGGGGTTCCTTTCGGGAAACGCTGCGCTATACGCCCAAAAGGCGCTTGGCGGTCTCTCCCAGGATGGCCCGGATGTCCTCCTCCGGCAGCGGAAGTTGGGCGATCGCGTCGGCGTTTTTGCCGATGTCCACGCTGGGCCAGTCGGTGCCGAACACGAATTTGCGGGCCAGCCGGGGCAGGTCGGGAAAATAGGTCAGCAGCTTCTTCGGCGGCAGGCCCGCCACGTCGATGTATACATTCTTGTGCAGCTGCGCCACGGTAAAGGCCTCACGATACCAGCAGTCCCGACCGCCGTGGCACATGACGATCTTCAGCTCCGGGAAATCCACCGCGATATCGTCGTAAAAGATGGGGCTGCCATACTTCAGCCGCGAGCTCTTGAATATCGACAGTCCCGTGTGGAACATCACCGGCAGACCCAGCTCCTGGGCCGTCTCGTACAGTGGGTACATCATGGGGGTGTTGGGGTAGAAGAAATTATAGGTGGGGTACAGCTTCACACCCCGGAAGCCCTCCGCCGCCAGCTGCCGCAGCTGGCCGGGCATATCTTTTTCCTTCAACGGATCAAAGGTGCAGAAGGGCAGCAGCTGGGGGTGTCCCTTGCAGAAGTCCGCCACCATCCGGTTGTCCGCCACACCGGTGACGGCGGGGGTGTCCTCCGCCAGGATCACGGCGTAGTCCACGCCCTTCTCCGCCAGCATGGCGCAGAAGTCATCCGGCGAGGCGTTGGCCTCGCACACCGCCTGATACGCGGCCTCGGAGGGATACAGGGAGATGAACCAATCCCGTGTGCTGGCGGACAGCACCTCGTACCGGGCCAGATGGACGTGCATATCAATGAGTAAGCTTCCGTTGTGCATGGCTGCTTCCTTTTTGGTATCAGTGGCGCTGTATCGTATCGGTGAAACTGAAGGGCGATCCTCTCGCTTGCGCTCCGTCAAGTCGGAGCTCGTTTCGACGCCCTTTATTATTGGTGCCTCGGAGGGGTGCTCAAGGATGAACACCCCTCCGAGGCACCACCACTGCCTTCGAATACAGATTCTATATCATCCAACGGGACATTGTCAATGCTCAACGGCTTCTTGCTGGCGTTGATGATGAGGGTAAAGTGGTCGTCATACAGATAGATGGAATGAACAAAGATGTTGATGATGGCTCGGCGCTTATTCACATCGTCGGCGGGCATCTCGCAGACATAGTCCAGAAAGGCCAAAATCTGTGCCTCCGTCAGCGTGATCTTCTTGTTTTCCTCGACAGCGAGCTGCGCCTCCAGCTCCGCCTTTTCCGCCATGCGCTTGTTGAGTCGATCCGTCAGCATCTCCACGGCCCGCCCCCGCTCAATGGCTTTCCAGAGATTTTCAATGGCCGTATCCGCCTCTCGGATCGCTTTTTTCAGCGCCTTGGAGGTAAGGTTATCCGGGCTTTTGGCGCACTCCTCAGCCACCTTCTTGACAATGAAGCGGATTTTCTCCTCGGTCAGCATTTTCAAACACTCGTTGACCACACGGTCCTCGATATAGGACTTGCTGACGATCTTCTTGCCGCACTTTTTCCTGCAGGCATTCTTGCACATATAGTAGTGATATTGCCTGCCGGTCTTGCTGGTGCCGCCGTAGCCCACCATCATTTCCTTGCAGTGTCCGCAGAACAGCTTTGTGGTCAGCAGATATTCGCCCTCACCGTGAGTTCGGGCCGGCGCATTTTTGTTTTTGTTCATCATTGATTGCACCCGGTAAAATAGGTCATCATCCAGAATGCGAGGCATCCCGCCGGGTGTTTCCTTTCCTTTGTAAAGATAGACGCCGATATAACGCTTGTTGCTGAGCAGATGACTGAGGCTGTTGGGGCTGAATTCCTTGCCGAGAGAGGTCTTGACCCTGCGCCGTTTCAGATCCCGGATGATCTCCGCTTTCGTCTCGCCGCTGGCGTAACGCTCATAAATCTCACGGACAATGGCGGCTTCCTCCTCATCCACATAGAACCGCCGCTCGGCATCGACCTTGATGCCCAGGCCGGGGTTGCTGCCATGCGTTACTCCTCCTGATGGAACAGCAGCACAAGAGCGTCCCGAAGCTCTGCATTGGTCTGTACCGGCTCGCCCTGTGTAAGTCCTTCCGCAAGAAACCGCGGCACATCGATGACCTCTGCATTTCGGAAAGCGAGGTCACCGCGATAGCCGATTTTCAGCGCAGAGAACTCATGCGCCGCTTTGACCAACTCCGCAGGGCTTCCCGCAGGCACCTCCTGCTCCCAGCGATACCAATTATCCTTCTGATGGCAGGGTGTGAGCTTGAGGATGATATAATCCTCCGGCACGAATTTTGGGTAGCGGCAGAGCTGACCGCCCACGGCATAGTAGGGCTTGCCCTCGCACATGACGGTCTGCTCCATATACGCTTTCATCTTTTGCGGATCAGTGCAGAACCAGCACTCCGTATCGCCGAAACGACGTATCCTGCCATCCTCCAGAATGCTGTTCAGCTTTTCTTTCTTCGTCAGGTGATAGACCTTAGATGGTGCGTTTTCTTTGACATATGCCATGGTTACTCCTCCTGCTGCATAGCCGCTGCCTGCTCGTTTGTCGCCTTCGCCGCCCGCACCGGTCGGCGGGGACGGGGCGGCGGAGCCAGCAGACTGTCCACATATTCCCGGATGGGTTCCGGCACTTCTTTTTCGTAGAGCTGCCGCAGGGCATCGTCCATGCGGCGCTGGACAGAGCTGTTTTTCTTCTTGAGGGCAAACTCCAGCGCCTTGAGACGTTCCTCCTCCATGCTGACGGTAACGCAGATCTTCTCCATGCCGCACCTCACATTTCACCGCAGAGTTTATACAGGATCACCTTCAGCACCGGCTCATTGTCGCCGCTGTGCAGCTCCAGCCATGTGTCCCGCAGCGCCGCCAGCGGATCATCCAGCGACAGCAGATAGCGCATCTGCGGGAGGGAAATATCATCCCTGCGCTGCACCAACCGGCAGCAGACCTGCGCCGCATAGATTTCTTTTGTCTTGTCCAGCATCTGTTCTGACGTCAAAGCTTGCAGCGAGGCGGTGTAGTCCAGATAGTTCTGCTCCAGCTTCTCCAGCAAGGCCCGCCGCATCTCCTTCTCTAATGTGCAAGTATTCTCGTTCATTTGTGTCCTCCTGTTAGTCGTAGTTGATATACGGGATCTCCAGCCAGTGCGTCCAGCCACGGCCTTGGAGCTGCGTTTTGACCACACCGTACTTGGTGCCCATGGCCTCGATGACCTGACCTCCGCCGATGTATACGCCAATGTGTCCCGACTTCCACACTGCCAGCCCCGGCACCTCCGGTATGGTATCGATGGTGCCTTTGCGCGTGGCATTGTAGTACATCTGGTTAGCACCAATATCCGGCATCCCGTTGGTACCGTGTTCTATCTCCATGGTCTCAGCGTTGAGCCAGCCGTAGTCCTTGATAAGTCCCACGCAGTCGGCGGTGTGCTTGCCCAGCCAGTTATTACGGATGAAGTCCGCGTACTGTCCCACGCCCTCCGGGTATTGGGTCAGCTTGTACTGGAACAGCTCCGGCGTCAGCACCTGACCGTAGGTGCCCCATACATAGCCCCAACCGGACTGCCATGCGTTGATGACGTAGGCCACCAGATCGGCGGCGTTCTTAGTGGTGGGGTTCGTCAGGTCGGAAACATCCAGCTCCACGCTGCTGCCGCCACCGGGCGTATAGCTGCCATCGAAGGTATTGCCGCCTGTGCTGCCCACCACCATGCTGTAGATGTGAGCGGCGTTGGCCTTGTCCTCCTCCGTCACAGGTTCGCCCTGCCACGCTGCCAGCTTTTCATACACCGTTTCCAACGGCAGCGGTATCGCCACATAGTAGACGGTGGTCTGCACCACTACCGTGCCATCCTCCAGCACGTCCGTGGTGGTATCGGTGCGCTCCTCCAGACGGTAGAAGCACTCCACGAAGTTGGCAGCGGCACGGCGGGTAGGCGCGTCGTCGCCAAAGCAGAGGGCATAGAAAACGGCCTTGACCTGCAAGGGGTCAAGGCCGCCGCTCTCGGCTTTGGCATTCACGGCGGTGACCGCCGAATCCAGAAGAGAGAAAGCTGTCCGCATCTCGGTGATGTGGTCTTTGTATTCGGTTGGGATTTTCTCCGTAAAGGCCGGGCTATAGAAGGACGCGGACACGGCGAAATTGTTATGCTCCACCGCCGCCGTGCCGAAGCTGCACAGGAACGCCGCCAGCAGGATCAACGGTGAGAGAATAGCGGCAATGACCCAGCCCACCGTCTTGCGGCCTTTTTCCGTAGACAGCACAGCCGCCGCCAGCCGCGCCAGTGTTGCCCCTGTCATCACTTCCCACCCTTTGTGCCAAACAGCTTTGCCTTGTGCTCCGGGGCGATGACCTTCATCATGTACCGGTCGCTGCCGCAGCGGAAAAGACATTCGCCGTTCTGGGCCTTGCTGATGAGGTCAAACTCCGTGTCCTCCATTTGCAGCATATTGGTGAAGAACTGCTTCTCCGTGGTGCCGGGGTTAAAGAAAAACTGATGGGGAGGGATGGCGAACAGCGGCTTGGTCATCTCCCGCACTTCCCGCTGGTTGAAATCCTCCAAATTCTGACTGGCCATCATCAGGGCGGAATCCCGCTTGCGGACACGCTTCAAACAGTTGCGGATGTACTCGATGGCGATGGGGTTGGACAGCCACAGGTACAGCTCGTCCAGTGCTGCCACTGTCCGGCCCTCCACCAGCAGCTTGTCGGACATATACGCCAGCACATTGAACAACAGCGCGTTCCGCAGGCTCTTGGCGGCGCTCAGTACGCCGCCTACGCCAAACACCAGAAACCGATCACTGGTGATATCCGTGTGTCCGTTGAAGAAATGTGCGTCGGCTCCCACGCACATGGAGTGCAGGCCCAGCAGCACCTCTTGCAGCAGCTCCTTCGTATAGAGCTGGTGAGTGTCCGGATCATAGTGGAGATATTCCTCCTCCAGCAGTGCGTAGAAGTCTGACAGGATGGGATAGTCCGTGGCGGTGAGCTGCCGGGGATCGGTGGGTTCCGAAATACCCCACTTGGCATAGAGCTTTGTCAGCATGATTTCAATGGTGTCCAGCTGGGCATCAGAGAAATCCTTGTAAGCGCGGAAGAAGTCCTTCAGAAATGAAACATGCCGCGCTAAAAATGTATTCTTCCGGAATGCTTCCGGTGCGGACTCGTCCGGTTCCGGTGCGGTGTCCCAGCACTTCACCTCCAGCACATTGATGTGCCGGTCACCCGCCATCAGGTCGATGAAGCAGCCGTTCAGATTCCCGCACAAATCTCCCAGCTCATGCTCCGCGTCCAGCGAGATCACGGATTTTCCCGACTCGATCAGGTTGCAGATCAGCAGCTTCATCAGGTATGATTTGCCCTGACCGCTGTTGCCCAGGATCAGGATGTTGGCGGAGGTCTTGTCGCTCTCGCGCCGGTCGAAATCCACCACGATGTTGCTGCCGAACTTGTCCTTGCCGATGTAGAAGCCGTTGGGATCGGCCTTGCCGGAATAGTCGAACGGGAACAGGTTGGCCACACTGGATGCGGGCAGCACCCGCTGGAACTGCGGCCCCAACGCCGCGTAGCCTGCCGGGTTCACCGTAAGGAATCCTTGCTGCTGCCGCAGCACCAGCTTGTCGATTGTCAGCTTGCAGCGCACCAACTCCGCTTCCACGCTGGTTTGCAGCAGCTTCAGGTTTTCAAAGCTGTCCGCCATGACCTCCACATAGACCGCGCAGTACAGCAGCGGCTCATGCTCACGATCCAGCGCGCCTACCAGCGAGGCCATGTCCTGCAAGTTACTCTCCGCCGTGATAACACGGCGCAGGTCGTTGGTGTTGGCCCGCTCCAGCTTGTTGCGGTTGGTGGCATTGTGAATGATACGGTTTTCCTCAGCAGGCGTCACCAGGCGACAGACGATCCGCAGCGTCACGCCGCGCCGGTCGCCCAAGCGGCCCAGCAGTGCCTGCGAGTCGGTGGCAGCAGGATATTCCCGCAGGGCCCACACGCACCGCCATGTGTTGCCGGAAATATAGTGATCCGTCTCAAATTTCAGCACCCCCGGCGTGATGCAGTCCAAAAAAGACAGCACCGTTGGTTCCTTCGGGGGTACTTTCTTGCGTTTGAAGATATTTTTCATAGTCCCTCCATAAAGAAGATGTCCATCCGGGGCTTCAGCTCCGGTTCGTGACCGGTGAACAGCTCCGGCTCCTGAAACTGTGCCGTGTACTTCTGGATCTGGTCATCAGTCAGGGAGCAGAAGCCTCCCTCGTGGTCGTCGCCCACCAGAAAGAACGGGCCGCAGATGATGTCCTCCTCCAGCCACCGGTTGGGTGCCATACCGTTAAGCTTGCCCTCCTCGTTGCAGCAGAGGATAACGCCGTCCTCCACATACACCGGCTGGAATAAGCCCTGCACCTCCTGCTGGATGGCGGCCAAAGTATCCTCCATTTCCTTTTCATAGGGAGCCTGTCCCGGCTCTACTTTCAAAATACGCATATCAGCCCTCCTTCACATATCGCTCTCCATCCACGCTGTCATAGACCTCGTGGGACACGTCCTGCTCATAGTAGACCGCCAGCAGCTCCTGCAGCTCCTGCTCGTTGGCACGGTGGACGGTAAAGCCGTTATCAGAGAGATGTTTCTCTACGTTGGCCAAGTACGACTCCGTGAAGCCTCCCTCGCCACGCTGCCGCAGAATCAGGCAGAAGGTGCGGGCCGAAGCCATGGAGGTCTGGACGCTGTCCAGATGGACACAGTCCGCCTCCAGCAGCGCACGGATGGCGGGGTTCGTTTCCTCCTCCAGCCGCTTGCGGTAGAAGCTGCGGTTGTCCTGATAGGATTCCTTGGAATCCGTGGCCAGAATCTCCACCTCCGCCATGCCCTTCAGCACATTCATCAGGCTGTAGATGCGCTGGCGGACGATGCTCTCCGGCAGCACATTCAGGTTGCTGGGCTTCAGGATGAGATAAACCAGCTCGCCGTTGGGGGTGCGGATGCTGCGCTCCGTGATCTCGTCAATGCCCAGAAGCTGCTGGGCGGAGGGTAGTTTCTTCTTGAAAATGCTCATGAGCCTAATCTCCATTCATAGTATTGATGTCCGAAAAAGAATGCTCCGGCGTAACGCAGGAAATCCAGCATACTGACGCCGTCATGGCGGATGGCCAGAAAGGCGTACACAGCGGTGACCACCAGCGGAGCCACAAAGCCGGTCTGTGCCAGCGCCAGCGCCGACAGCAGCAGGCCGATGCCGATCAGCGCCACATCCCGCAGCGTCCACAGCCACAACATAGGCCGCGCTGTCAGGTTGTCTGGGTATAGGTACATTTTATTTACCTCTCATCTTCTTAAATTTGGCAAAAGAAAAGGCCACCGAAACGGTGACCTTTCTCTTTGTGCTTATTAAATTCTGTGGTCGCGCACCCATTGCAGAAGCGCGTCATAATCCATCGTTCCGGACGCCACAGCCAGTCCGACCTCCACGACTTCCTCGTTGGTACATTCAAGCCGGATGCCGTTTACCTCCAGAAACGTCAGCATGACGTACATACCGATGCGCTTGTTGCCATCCACGAAAGCATGGTTGGAGATCAGCGTATAGCCGAGCCGTGCACCCTTTTCCTCCTTGGTGGGATAGAACTCCTGCCCGCCAAAACCGGCAAATGCATTTTCCAAGGCAGAGTCCAGCAGCGCTTCATCTCTGACGCCAATGCTGCCGCCCGTCTCCTGCGCGATAAGCTTATGCAGAAGCAGTACCTTTTCTTTTGAGAACTTGATCATTTGGCAAGCTCCAGAAAGGCAGGCTTATACTTCTTCAAAATCCGTGCGGCCACCACGTCGATCTTTTCATCATCTGTCATATCGATCACAGGCGATGTGTCCAGATCCACCAGCATATACTTGGGCCGGTTATTCTTGAAAATTACTGCCTGTCCATTTTTCTCGGCAATACGAGTTACTCTCGAAAAGTTCTGATTGGCCTCGGAGACAGAAACGATCATATTCGTGTCAATTGTCATAGCGAACACCTCCTACATCTATTATACGCAGATGTAGGTAAAAATCAACCTATAATTTTGGCAACGGTATTCCCTGACAGTGACACAAAAAGTAACGCCGCGATTGCGGCGCTGCTCTTGCTTTACTCCGCTGCGTCGGCGGCGTCGTTCAGCTCCCGCTCGATAAGGCCCAGGATGAAATCCTTCTGCTTCAGGCCGTTTCGGGCGAGGTAGTCCTTCAGGCGCTCGAAGAGTTCCTCCGGTACCTGAAAGGCGATAGTGCGGGTGTTGGTGCTCATAGTCCTTGCTCCTCCTTCAAAATGTTCTTTGAGTATGCCTGTGATGTAGTCGGACAGTGTCTGTCCACACCGCTCCTGTTCCTGCCGCACCCACTGGTGCAGGGCTTCCGGAATAGGCGCACGGAGATTTTTCATGGTTCCCATTTTGGTGCTCCTTTCCGCCTCCCGCGAGGCAAGCAAAGCATAGCCCAAACGCCGCGGCAAAGCTATTGACAAGTACAACGAGAATGCAAGCGCAAACGAAGCAGAATGGACAAAGCTATCCCATTCCCTCGCTCTCCCGTATGGTGTCCGCCATGCACTTCATCACGAAATCCACGCAGGGGATGGCCACGCTGTTGCCCAGCGCCTTATAGCGGGCGCTGTCAGACGCGCCGGGGACATCCGTCCAGCCATCGGGAAAGCCTTGCAGTCGCTCACATTCCAGCGGTGTCAGGCGGCGAATGAGAAGGAACGGCAGGTCTTTGTCACCGGCAGGCTCACAGGTGTAGAGATCATCTGTGGAATAGCACACGGCGTGGCGATCCATGGTATTCAGGGTGTACATCACGTTCTCCTGATACCCGATGCCGTTGCCTCCATTCTCCGGCTTTCGGTCGATGGCATTGCCGGTGATGCAGTAGATGGGCTCCTCTACCAGCGGCACATTGTTGCCGCCCGTCCCGTAGCGGGCCGACATGGTGGGAGCCACATCGCCCACCTGATTGTACCGGGCGTCGATACCGTGATTTTCAAACACCAGCGGCTGGTGACCATGCTCCTGTGCCCGCAGCGTACCGGTCATATCCTCGGACAGCTCCATGACCTGTCCGCCCTGATCGTTGATGCACAGCACAGAGGGCATACTGTTGCCGCCCGCACTGCCCTTCAGCGTCGGAGTTACCTCCTCGCTGTAGCCGATGCCACCGGCAGTCGCTCCTGCACCTGCGGAGAAGCTGGCCACAAAGGTCTGCTGCTTCATGCCCGGCTGCGCGCCCAGCGCACCGGCCTTGTCGCCCAGATCACGGACTTCATCCCGCTGGTTGGCCGCAAACGCCACCGGCGCACCGGCAGTCTTGCCCAGATCAATGCCCTCGTCCCGCTGGTTGATGTGGTAGGCTTTCAGCAGTCCCAGCCGGAGCAGCGTCACCAGATCGGCCATACGCAGGCCGCTTTGCAGCTCCAGCGCTTCCCGCAGCGTATCCGGCAGCACCTTACCGCGTCGTCTGGCCCTACGGAGGATACCCAGACAGGCTTTCCGGCTCAAAAAGTATCTGCGATGAGGATGGGGCTCCAAAATCCGCCACAAGGAAGATCCTCTTGCGGCTCTGGGGGACACCCCAGTATTGAGCGTCAAGGAGTCGCCAACAAAGGGAGCTAAGAGCTCCCAATATGGCTGCCCCAGAATATTGCCAGCCCCAGGGATGACTTTGAGGAACATATAAGCCCGGTAAACCAATTCGGAGCGTTTCTTCCAGGACGCGCCGGAAGTCCTCGCCTTTGTTGGAGGAGAACGCGCCGGGGACGTTTTCCCAGCACACGAACCGGGGTCGAACATGGAGACCTGATCGCCCTCGAAGTAAGTCTGCATCTCGCATCTCCTTGATGATCCGAATCTGTTCCATGAAAAGGCCGGAACGCTCACCGGACAATCCGGTACGCGGCCCGGCCACAGATAAGTCCTGACAGGGACTGCCGCCGCAGATGATGTCCACCGGCGGCAGCAGCGCCCCATGCAGCTTTGTAATGTCACCATAGTGAAGCATCCCAGGCAGGTGCTCCATGGTGACGCGAATGGGGAACGGTTCGATCTCGCTGGCCCACAACGGCACGATCCCGTTGTGGATGGCAGCAAGCGGGAAGCCTCCAATTCCGTCAAAGAGACTTCCCATCGTGATGATCCTCATTTTACCGCCTGTACCACCGTGCGAGTCATATTGACCGCAGTCTGTGCCGTGTATACGGCAGACATAATGTTAGCTCTCGTGGTGGTATCCAAGCCGAAGGCTCCCGCGATGCGGGGGATCTCACCGGCGGAGAGCATCAGGCCCAAACCCAGCAGAGCGTGATCTTTGAATACCATCAGGCCCGCCACCAGAATGGTGGCCTGTAAAAAGGCGGTCAGACACAAGCCAATGACCTGTTTGCACCACTGGATGAAACCATCTGTGTACCCTCTCGGTACGCTGAACATATACAGGCTCCCCACGGCAATCTGGATAAGCAAAATGCCGCCGCGCTTGAGGTTGGCGAAAAACACCTTGATAATGGCGTAGGCCATAAGGATCAGACAGAACAGCAGCATAAGACCGCTGGTGGGCGTGTTCATGAAACCGCCGAAGGGCGTCAGGTTCACAAGATTGGCGATGCTGTCCACAAGGCTGAAATTCTCCAGTATCTGCTTTGCCACATCACCTATGGTGACTGTCCCGAATCCGGTAATGCCTGCGGTCAGGCTGGATTGCAGGGAGATGGCCAACACATACAGCCGCACTGGAAGCTGTGTGAACAGCTCCACCGCCAGAAAGCCCTTGAAGGCGTTCAGTATCGTTTCCCGCACATTGCCGCGACCGGAGGAATACTCCACGCCGCACTCGAAGCAGGCCACCACCAGCCCCACGGCGTACAGCGCCCAGCCCAGATAAGAGAAGAACAGCACAATGCTTTGCACCCAGCTCATGTCAAAGAGCTCGGCACCCATGCTGCCCATCTCGGCAAAGAAATTGCCCAGAAAACCCACGATCTGGCCGTAGAACCAGTCCAGGATCTGCCCCAGCACTGTATTTGCCACAAAATCCCAGATAAACAAAAACTATCACCTCCTATGAACGCAAAAACACCCTGCCATCGGCAGAGTGCTTTTGGTTGATTATTTAATTGCTGTGATTTCCTTCGATACCAAAGATATGATACATATAATCTGTGCGGGCATCGGCAATATGATAAATCAGCACAGTTTCGTCCACAATGCGGTAAATGCAGACATATTTCCCGATAAACAGCGCCCGGAAGCCATAGCGTCCAAGTAGCTGCGCTTCCTTTAGAACGCCCATCTCCGGAAAAGTTTCCAGCTTTTTTACAGAGGACAGAATGTTGTCAGCAAACTTCGCCGCAGACTGCTTTCCCACCATATTCTTATGATACAGCAGCAAGTCACGGTATTCCATCCGTGCTTCATGCAGCCACTCAATCTTCATTCAGAACCTCCTCCGTCAGACGTTCCATCTCGTCCATCGTGGAGGTTTTTGCGCCTGCCAGCCGGGATTGCTCCCGCTGGAGCAGCATAAACAGCAGATCAAGCTCTTTTTCCCTCTTTTCCCAGAGATCCAGCGGAACAAAGACCATTTCACCATCGCCGTTTCGGGTCAGATAAATAGGTTCCTGTTTCTCCTTGGCCAGCCTGACCATTTCATCATATCCATTACGCAGCGCAGTTGCCGAGCGGATCATCATAGTGCGCCCCTCCTTTATTCATCTATTATGCCTTTATTATAGATGAATTATTGCCTTGCGTCAAGTGCACATTGCCTGGTTCAGATTCCAATAATGTCCCACACATACAGCGGGGCGGTCAGGGTAAACACCAGACAGGCGAAAAGGATGGCCGGTGCACTCCACTCAAAGTGACCGGTTTTGCGGAAATCGAAATATACAAGGCCTAATTTGATGAAGAAAAATACGGCCAGAATCAGGTCAATGGCAGGAAATACCACGTTGTCGACCACCGTCTTGATCTGGCCGGAGGCCGTGGCCCAGGTGCTCTCCACGGCGCTGGCCACATCGCCGGTGCCGCCGCTGGTGCCGGTGGCGTAGGCCGACACGCACAGCAGGCAGCAAAGAAGCGCTGTGAGACACAGCGCCATAATTGTTCGTTTTACAGTTTTCATGTCCTTTCTCCTTCACATTGTCATTTCATTCATGGACGCTTCCTTTTGCTGCCGCCTGCCGCAGCTGGGCCAGCTTCTCCGCCGCCCAATCGGGAAGACACTCATCCTTGAGGATGCCTACGAACTCCGAACGGTTCCAGCGGGTCGTTTCGCCGTCCCCCAGACAGGTACAGCGTACCGAACGGCCTCTGGCATTGGGGCGGCAGCCGAAGCCATCCCTCGCCAGCCAGAGCTGATCCTCCGGCCGCCAGCAGGCTTCCCGCAGCACTTCCGGCGACAGCACCAGCACCTTTCCGGTGAAGTCCTGTTCACGGGAATTCGGCGCGCAGTGCTCTGCCCCAAACAGGTGCAGCTTTGCCAGCTCCGCCCGATACTGCGTAACGAATCCATCCAGCACCGCAGGATGGCTGCCCACCATAAATGCATAGCGATGGTCACCATCGGGAGGAATATAGATGCTCTGGCTCCACTGTATATTTGTCGGGTGATAGCGGCCATCATAGGAATGCTCCTGCAAGGTATTGGCCAGCACGAAGGCTGTCCGCTTATAGCCGTAGTGGTCGATGACACGCTTGGCGCAATCCTCCTTCAGATGCATACCGTCAAAGCCCTCACGGATCACCAGCTCTATGGCTCCGGCACAGGCGCAGTTGGCACGGTAGTTGGCCCGCCATTGCTCCAGCTCACCACGTTCCCGCGCCTCCTTCGCCGTGTAGGGGCACATTTGCTCATTCTCCATAGACAGCTTCTCCCGTTTCCAGACGCCTTGCCAGCAGACCCTTACAGCAGTCGTTGTCCATCAGCACAGCAAGGAGCCGTTCCGGCACCGGAGAGAGATCATAGTTCCCCTCGTCTACCTTCTGGCAGCAATGACAGCACGCAGGACGGCAGGCCGCGATCAGGCCATTCAGAAGCTGGTCGAAGGCCTCCTGCATTCCCTCCAGCACGTCGATGAGCTCCAAGGCGGTCACGGCCTTGGGCATCAGCATGATAAGATGTCGGCACATATGGGCTTCCAGCGTAATGTCCGACAGCGCCAGAGCCGCAAGCATTTCGTTGGGTATCTGAAGCCCGCGTTGATTGAATTCCATCTCACAAGTCATATATTTTCTCCTATTTTTCTTTCAGTGGGTATTGGGGTGTATGTACTAACGTACAGGCTTTCTTTCCGTTGTCGTAGTTGTTGAAGAAGGATATCTGCGGCGCAAACATAGATGGATCATAGTTGGTCATAATGTACTCCTCATAACGATCCTCCTTCTTTTTTGACATACTGTTCGGTCGATCCACCTCGAAGATGAAAAAGTCATGATATAGTTCTTTGATCTCGTCTTTCTTGTTGTAGGACACGATCACAAAGCTTTTTCGCGTGGCCAGCATATCATGCAGTTCCTGATGATCCGACCTGTAGAAAGGCACACCATACTTTTCTGCGCCAAGATACGGCGGGTCACAATAGAAAACCGTATCCGGCGCGTCATATTTACCCAAGATATCCTTGTAGCTCCGGTTCTCCATGGGAATGTGCTGCAGGATTCGCGCACATCTGGTGATCTGATGCTCGAATCTATCCCAATCACGGTCGAGCGCGGCAAACTCTGTTCCCAGCCCGTTGTAGCTGAGATTGTGAAGCAGAAAGAATATCGCCGCCCGCCGTGCGTCCGGTGGGATGGCGCGCTGCATCAGCATCGCACTGATCTCCTCCGCCTGTGCAGGCGGGAAACTGATCTGCGTCAGTTCCAGTTCTTCCGCCAAATTTTTTCCGGCAAAATCTTTATCTTTCAAAGTGCGGAGCATGGTCTCAAACTCCTCGCGGGAGTTTTGCATGTATTTTAGCTCTGTGATCACGGACACCGGCTTTTCCCTGACGCAATACATCATGTTATAAAGATTGCTGTCAAGATCGTTATAGATCCGCAGCACGCCGCGTGGCGTTTGGAGGTTCAAGGTCACACAGCCGCTCCCGCCAAAAACATCCACCAATTTGTTGTAATGTATCGGCATCAGGCTCTGGATGGCCCACATCAACTGCGCTTTGCTGCCTTTCCATGGAATAAGCTTGGCCAATGGTATGTTCATCCGCCCTCCTTACCAAAGCCATCCAGCGACCGCACCAAGCCCGCAATGGCGGCGTTCAGGCCGTCCCGCATCTTTTCAAGGCTTCGGATGGTGTCGTAGACCTCCGCCGCTGTCTCGGCATAGAAATACCCACCCCGGCAAGCCGAGATGGGTATGCTGTCGCACCGCAGGCGGTTGATCTTCTTCCGCAGCTCATTGCCGCTCAGGCCCAGCGCCTTTTCCAAGGTGCGGCTGCTGATGGCGTTTTTTCTGCCTTTGTAGCCCTCCTCCAGATACCGCGCAATGGTTTCTCGTTGCATAAACTCCTCCTACATGGTTATCTCCATCTCCTGTCGCGGCGCTTGAATGGGCTGACCGTCCAGACGGGCAAGGTAACCGTAGTCCCCAAGGACGCCGTTGTCCCGCCGCATCACGTCCCGACCGTAGGCGTCCAAGTCCAGATGCGGCAGGAGAAGCTTGCCCTCCTTTTCCCCGGCGATGACGCTCAGCTCGTCCCGTGCCAGCTCTCTGGGCGAATGGATCTCCGGCTCGAAGCTGTATTCGTCCAGATGGCCGGTCAAGGCAATGGCATCCTCCAGTCGTGAGAGCTGCAACTGCTGGGCAATCGCCTTGAACTTTGTCAGTTCTCCGTTGGCATCCAAGTCCGCAAGGCACCGGGCAAACCGGTTGAGCTGTTCCATCCCGTCATAGGCCATATCTGTGAACGACCACATATCCGGCACGGCGGTATCCTCGCATTCCAGATGCATCTCCTGCCAGTCGTCCAGCGCCAGCCGCGTCAGCACGGCGTTCAGCTCCGGCTGCGACGCGGGCAGGTTCAGTGGCACAGTCTGGCTTTCGTTGCTGCACAGAAACCGCATTATATACGCCGGTTTCCGTGGCGGCTTGCCCAAATCGGACGGAGCCTGCTTCAAATCGGAGTGCCGCTCCACATAGCCGTGAGGTGTAATGACGCTGCTTTCGCCTTGCCGCATCGTCTTGCCAATTTTCTCATAGTCCAGCAGCTCCAGCACGCTATCCGGCACCCTTTCCAACTCCGGCAGGAAGTCGTTTTCTACATAGAATCTGCCCAGCGCCATATCGTCCCTGACCTCCGGCACCACATGGCAGCAGTCTACGCTATACGCCAGATCCAACATCCGCTGGATCGTCAGCTCGTCGATCTCCATCTGCACTAAGCCCTCAAAGGCTATGGCGTCTGCCTCGTTGAACGTACTGAGCTGCTCCGCCAGCGCGTTGCATTGGTACAGGTCGCACTTGTCCAGATAGGGTACCAGAAAGTCATACCGGCCCAAGTCCTCCACCTGCCAATAGGGTTTCTGACCCTTCCGCAGCCACAGCTTCTCCAGCGCGTCCATCATCGCCCACGGCTTGGCGGGCAAGTCCAGCGGAGTGCCGTTGTCGTTATCGGGGTTGCCAAGATATACAGAAAAAACAACTTTATCCAAGCTCCATTCCTCCTCGCCGCTGCACGATGTCATCGCAGTTATCGGGGTCTGCGCCGGGGACGTCCCAGCCGCACATACTGCCGATCTTCATGGCCTCCTCCTGCGCGGGCGTCACGCCCAGCTTCCGGTTCTGCTCATCCGCAATGAGCCGGTTCTCGTGGGGATCGTCGGTCGACCAGTCGCTGGGATAATACCCGCTCTCACCACGCTTGATGCAGATGAGCTGGCCTGTCCCCGGCAGCAGCGTAAAGCACATCTCCGGCAGCTTGTCCAGATGAGGGCAAAACCGCTCCTGCTCCGTCTGGATGCTCCAGTCGTGATCCTGCCACAGATGAACGTACAGCTCACTGCCGCGGCCAATGGCGATCTCCCGTTGCTCAAAGCCCTCGCCCCAACCATCCGATGCCTGTCCGGTGATAAACTCCTTCAGCGTAGTCAGCTCCACCGCGGAAAGCTCGTGCCAAAGCTGACACTCCGCCACGCCCCAAAGTTGTTCACCGCGCAGCTCCGCACCGAATGTGACGGAGCGCACCTTGTTATTTACAGTGTCGGGCTTATTGTACCAGTTCATGAGGCCGCGGGTGACCTCCTCCGGCATCCGGTACTTCACAAGGGCGCTGCGGATGTTGTCCTCATATTGAACCAGTTCCCGTCCCGACAGCAGTTCCGGCTCCTCCGGCATATCTCCCCACTCGTTCCGCTCGTAAATATCGGCGGTAAGTGGCATATATAGCTTCATCACGCTGAGCTTGGGCGGCAGGACGGTAAAGCTGTCTACGCCGGGGATGAGGGCCAGCGTCCGCCCGTTGTCCCATTTCATATGGAACTGCCCCGCGTCGTCGATGTGTTCCACCGTTCCCGTCATCCCTGCCGGTACCGGCGCGAAGGGATCATCCATATTGTCCAGCCGGATACGGGTACCGGGCGGGTACTGCTTCCGCAGAAACGTTACCATTTCTCTGCTGATATCCATGTCACAGCCCTCCCATCTTCATATAGTCTGCCAACTCATGGGGATTTTCTTCCCCCACAAAGTCGAATAAAATATCATCCGCCGCCTTGCGGACAGCGGGATCGTCTGTCAGGACTTCGTAGCGGAAGCCGGTGGTGTTCCGATAGGGCAGCTCCTCGCGGATGCAGTCCAGAAAGGCGTTCGCGTCATAATAAGGAATTATTTCTCCGTTGGCAAAAGTCGCTTTGCCCACCATATGAACACTGCCCACGGTTCACATCTCCCTGCGGCCGCGGGGACGGGTACGGCGGGTGAAGTAAATGGCCGCAGCGCCCGCCACGGCCAGAATGATACAAATTGCTTTTTTCATCGTGTTTTCCTCCTAATTTTCAGTTCGTTCGCAATAGATTACATAGCGCTGCTTGCCACCGCTGGCGTAGGGATGGCAGGTCAGCAGTGTCAGTAGGTCGCGGCCCTGCTGTATTTTAATTTTCTCCACCTCATGAGGCTGGATAATTTGAATGTCGGCTACCGTGTAGGTCAGCGTTTCCCACAGGTTTGCGAGCTTCACGGTATCGCCTACAGCCAGCTTATCTATGTGCCGGAAGTAGTCCGCACCGCGCCAGCCCCGGTGTCCGGCAATGACGCAGTTGGTGTTGGCACCGCCGATGGGGGCGGAGGTATTGCCCAGCACCGCAGTTCCTGCGGAAAGATGGGCATCGGATGCGCCAAGATAGACCGGCATGGCCAGCTCCATGGCAGGTATCTCCAGCACGCCGATGATCTCGTCCTCGATGCCGTAGGTGGTCAGGTCAGCGGCGGGCGTCTCGCAGGCTTCGAGGTCAACGAGGCCGGATTGCTTTTCGTTATAGATACGCCGATTATAGGTTTGCAGGTCTGCCAGCAGTTCGGGGTACTGCTGCTCCGGCTCGTCATGTTCTGCTAAGAACTCCTGAACGGCAGCGTTCGTGTCGGCTTGGAGCCTATGTCCTGTAAATACCGGCCACAGCATGACGCAGACGCCCGCCACCGCCAGCAGCGCTGCCAGTACAAGGGATGTCTTACGCATGGCGCTTCCTCCTCACTAAGAAGTAACCGCCGCCGACCACCGCCGCCGCGCCAAGGCCGATGCTCAAGCCGATAAGATAGTGCTGCGTCCACGAGGATGCCGCTGGTTTTTCTGCGACGGCAGTCGCTCCCTGCTCTGGGGTATAAGGAACGCGATGCCCACGAACTAAAAGCCGGTGGGTGTTGATGCCGAAAGGCGTACATGTCACCAACGTGACCAAATCCTTGCCATCCTCGATTTGGAGCAGGCTTGTGTCCGTAGGCAAGACTGTGTTGATATTGTCTGCCTCATACGCCAACACCTCACCCAATACATGGATGTAAAATGTATCGCCTTTTTCGAGTTGGTCAATGTCCGAAAATAGCTTGGACGAGGCCATTCCACTGTGGGCAGACAGCACGGCGTGAGTACTGCTGCCGCCCACCGGCAGAGACGTTCCTACCACATGGCCCACGGATTTTTCCAATGTCTCTGCGCCCGTACCGTGCTGCACGGGCAGATACACACCTATTGGGGGAATATCCACATAGGCCATGACTCCACCAACCGTAAGTTGCTCGGCGTAGGCCAAGGGAGGGGCGGATGCCCCTCCCTCAGAGATCGTCGCATTGGCCAGCATGGCGTTATACTGCTGTGCCGCCTGCCGCTGGGCGGTCAGCTCGGCATCGTTGGTATCTGCAATGGCTGCGGTGTAGGTGGTTTCCACATCGGAATGATATTTCTCGTTCATCAACTCGCCGATCAGTGGATAGAGAAGTAACCCCAGCGCCACAGCACCGCAAGCCGCCGCCAGTAGCCAGCGTTTCACTGCTCGCTCTTATGCTTGCGGCTGCGGATCACGATGAAAGCTGCCGCACCCAGAAGTAGGACACCACCCACCGTATACATCCAAACACCCCGACCACCAGTCTTGGGCAGATCAAAACCGGGATTGTTAACCACGGTTAGGGGGAGGATCGCATTGCCATCCGTCATGGTAACATCCTTGCCATTGACAGTGGCAGAGGCGGTCAGCAGCTTTGCTCCGCACTTCTCGCACTGACCGCTCTCAGCGGTCTTAATGATGATCTTGACCGCTTCCTTCAGCAGTACATACCCCTTATCCGTGGAGGTTTCAGTCAGGCTGTAGCTATCATCCTCCAGGCCCTTCACAATGATGTGGCCCTGTGCATTGGGAACGAACGTCGTGGCGTCAGCCTTCTTTGCGGCAAAGCCCTTGGTATAGTACACACCGTCCTTCTGCTCTGCGATGATATAGCAATCGTCAGTATCGTTGTGCAGGGTGAACTTCACGTTCTGGATATTGCCCTTACCGTCAGAGAACTGCTTGAGGATGTCTACGCCATAGGTATAGACGTGGCAGCAGTCCTCCAGCGTGTCAAAATAGGTAGTGTTGGTGCGCTTCCAAGTCAGGGTCACCGTGTTGGGGTTATCCTTGTCGCCCATCTGAGCATCAGCGGTCAGAGTGGCGGCGTAAGTAATGCGCATGGTGCAATCGCTGTAACCACGCTTCACACTATCAACGTAAACACCCTCGGATTCATTGATCTCGCTCAGTCCGGATTCGGTCATCTTGATGGCCATAGAGTTCTGCACATCATCATAAACCACAGTGAACTTGCCGGAATTCTCGCCCCAGGTAGCGATCTTGTCGGTGCAGCCAGCATCGCGGAAGAACTCGATAACCACGTCGTCCTTGTGGTAGCAAATACCCTTGCTCAGAGTATCCACATAGGTGTACTCGCTCAGGGAAGAAGCCTTAGAGGTGATGGTAGGCAGGTTGCTGATGATCTGGTAGTCCACAACATCGCCCACAGAGGCGGTAGCGGTGTGAGCGTAGCCATCCTTGATGTCGGTCAGACTGCCGTTGTGCTTGCCGGTGGAGTTTTTGTTTTCACGGACGGTCTTGGAGAGGGTGGGGTTGCCAGTCTGGTTTTTCGGGTAAATCGCGATATCGTAGGTCCACTCGCTCCCATCAATGGTGGTCATGGGCAGAGATACAAAGAAGGGGTTGCAGGTGCTGGTGACCATTTCGGGAACGCGAGTCTCCACAACGAGGTACAGGCCCTGCTCCAGGCCAGAAGCGGAAGTATGGCCGGTGGCATCCGTCTCGGTCATAGCCACGCCGCCGTTCTTCACGGCAGTTTCCAGAGCGTTCTTGACAGTGGTGGCATTGGCAGCCAGTGCGGTGGCCAGTTTGTTGTTCAGAGTATCAGACGTGTAGTAGTTGACACCACCCTCAGTCTTGTGGGCATCTGCGGCGGTCAGGCCGATAGCGGACAGCACAGCGCTGGAGCGGTCACTGCTGTCGAAGCCATACAGCACCCCCACATGCCGCTGACCATCCACGACCTCGTTGTTCATGGCAATGTCAGCGACGCGAAGGTAGGTGAACTCCACACCTTGGATGGCGTATTTGCTCAGTTTGTCGATAACAGCGTCGTCATGCAGGCCGGTGGAAACATAGGATTCTGCGTCCCACACGCCGTCCTCGCTGGCCTTGGTAATGTCATATTTATAAATGTTCAGGGATGCTTTCTTCGCCGGATCAATGGTCGGCTCGGCAAATGCCGTAGTAACGAGGCTCAAGGCCATAATGGCGGCCATCAGCAGCGCCAATACGCGATGGATCTTTTTCATGTTCAGTTTTTCTCCTTCATAAATTCAGATTTTTTGCAAAAATAAACACCCATGCAAAGCATGAGTGCTGCAAACAGGAAATAGGTTGTGAATCCCGCGCTTCCCGTGAAGGGCAGAACGAAGCCCGCACTGTTGCAGGCGGTGATGGTAACGTCAGGATTGGCGTTGTCCAGCGTTCCCGTGAACAGCGGCTCGGTCATCAGGGTATAGCCAGCAGGTGCTTTAACCTCGGTAATACGATACTGTACGCCGATCTTGAGATTGTCCCACTTGGCGACGCCGGTCTTATCGGTAGTGATTTTGCTCACCTCTGCCCAGGTCTGTCCGTCTGTGGAAGTTTCCAGCAGCAGCTCCGCCCCGGCAAGGGGCGAACCCGTCACGTCCACCTTGCGGACGGTGAGGCAGCCCTTGACAGGCTTATTCTCACGGGTAACTTTGACGTTGAGGTTCTCGCTGGTCAGGCTGAAATCATACTTAGTATCGTCCAACTGGTAGCCAGCCACGGTGCTGATCTCCTGATAGCTATAGCTGCCGGGCTTGAGATTATCAAAGGTCACCTTACCGTTGGTATCGGTCGTACCATCCGCGATCTCGTTGCCATCAGCGTCAAAGAGCCGATACACCACACCGGCCAGCGGCTGCTTGGTGTCGGCGTCAACCTTCAGGATCTCGATGCTGCCGGTAATCAGCTTGTTCTCACGAGTAACTTTCAGAGTTTGCCCGTTCTGATTCATTGCAACAGAAAAAGCTGTATCATCCAGCTCATATCCGGCTGGTGCCTGAAACTCCTTGCAGGTGTAGCTGCCCAGCTTCAGACCGGTGAACGTCAGCTTGCCATTGGCGTCCGTATAGCCCTCTGCGACTTGGCTTCCAGAAGCGTCATACAGACGGAAACCGGCACCCTGAAGCGGTGTGTCGGAATCCGCTTCCACCTTGCTGATCTCAACACTGGCTTTCCCCAGCGCATTGGTTCGAGTCGCCGTAATATTCAATGCCGAAGCTGTAATAGTGATCGGGTACTTGGTTCCATCCACCACATACCCCTCCGGTGCGCTGATCTCCTGATAGCTGTAGCTACCCAGCGGGAGGTTGGCAAAGACCGCCATACCGTCTGTGCCAGTAGTCACATCGGTGATTTTGTTGCCAGCACTGTCATAAAGCCGATAGGTCACACCCGCCAGTGCCTTGCCGGTGTCGGCATCCACCTTGTTGATGGTCAAGCTGCCTACTTCATCTGCCACAGTGGCCTTGATCTTGATATAGGCTCTCACAGGATCAAGGCCCGTGCCGGTGTAGCTGGCCAGCGACTGGTATTTTCCAGTAGAATCATACCAACACAGCACCGCTTCGTCCGGATCAATACCGTATGCACTGCCGGTGGCGGAATAGGTTTTCTCGGTGGCGAGGCCCTTTGCTGCTTCTGCCGTTGCCGTAATGGTCAGGGTATTGCCGCGCTGTGTGAACGTGATGCCGTTGCCACTGTTCGAGCTGAAATTGAAATCGGACAGCACACCGTTGGTGTCGGTGACGCTGGCGCTGTAGTTGCCGCTGGTATCCTTCGTCAGCTCAATGGTATCGCACCAGCGGGAGCTTGTCGCCGCGAAGCTGGGAATATCCGTTGCACTCTGCATGGCGTCCACAATTTCGCTGTACCACAGCGCAAACGTGGGATAGCGAGACGTATCGACGCAGGTATAGAAGGGACTGGTTCCCCAAGAGCGGTAGTCGTAGGGGCTTCTGTACTCACAAATCAAGTCCCAAATGACTGCCTGCGTAGCGGCCCACTTTTCGGCGTTCACGATGTCGCTGCTGTTGCTGTCACCGTATGCCGTGCCATACTCTGCACTGGGATAGCCGCAGGCAAGCGCCAGCGCAATGCCGCTCTGAACAGACGCAGGCAGGTTGTACCAACAGCCGCTGGAGCCCTGCACATAGTTGCGGCTATCATCCGAGCGAACACCCGGCTGGATGCAGTAGGCCACTGTGCCATTGACATATTTGAGATGAAACAGCGCACTTCCACTACCCAAACTGCTGTCCGCCAGAATGGTCAGGTTTCTTGTGCTGGGCGTGGTCGAACTGCTGTAGTCATACTGCCTAAAGGTGAGTTGTGAGGTGTAGACGTACACCTTGTACTTGACCACGACCGTGGCGGCGTAAGCGGACACCGCCAGCATCGACGCCATGACCAGCGCCAAGATGAGTGCTATAAATCGTTTGAATGTTTTCAATGAAAATCCTCCTTTTTTCAAAAGGTAAAGCCCCTCTGTTACCAGAGAGGCTTTGTGTATGGAATTGTTGCGTGTTAGTCATAGAGGACGTAGATCAGCAGGCTTCCGCCGTCCTCCACAATGCAGACGTTGCAGCGGAATCCAGCGTCTGCCACACTGTCCCGCCCGGCCTGCATCATGATTTGCTTAAAAGTGAAGTCCACCATGTCCCGTGCCTTGGCCTCCAGCGTCTCCTGCGAGGCGTCCACCGGCACCGCGGCGGGGAAGAGGTAGGCGCTGTTGTCCAGCGTCAGGCCGCTGTCTGTGGTGACGCTGTATTGCGTCACCGCATAGGCGTTAGCTGCGTCGATGGCCACCTGCCGGTCTGCCGGAGCCATGGGTTCAGGCGTGGGGGCCGGTTCCGGCGTAGGCTCCGGCTCCACATAGCCGGTCTTGGCGTGGACGGTCTCGGAGGGGATATCCTCTGCGGGTGTGGGCTCCTTGACCGGTTCAGGGGGCTGAGCTGCTTGTGGGACAGTTTCCGTCTGAGAAGCTTTTTGCTCTTGGGTTTGCTCCTGCGCCGTGACCGATACCGTGTCTGACTCTTTTACCGCTGTGGTAGGTTCAGGTGTCACTTGCGGCTGCTGGGCATCCTCCTGTACCACGGTCGTCGGTGGCAGGGTGATCCCCGTTGGGGTGCTCTCCACCTGACCGCAGGCCGTGAGGAGCAGCAGCGCGCTGGCTGCCAGTAGTGTGATCTTCTTCATTTGTGCGTTTTCCTTCCGTTTTTGGTAACACAAACGGATACCACACAACTTTCAACAAGTCAACGGAAAGACGCGGAACTCAGAAAACAAAATAGGGAGGGCCTCGCGGGGAGGCAAATCGCCCGTTCATGTCAGCCATCCCATCGTCATATCGGGGCCGGTACTCTGTTCCATGTTCTGCCGCTGGACATCAAGATCAAAGCAGGTCAGGTATGCGTTGTAATCTCCGGGGGTGGGATTACAGCGCAGGCAGTAGCGGTAATGCTCCGTCTCTACGATGTAGCCGTAGTTTTGCACATAGCCGCCGGCGATCTTTCCGCCGTGGTCATAGCAGAATCGCTCCATGGCAAAGCGGCTTTTCAGGACGTCCTCCCGCATTGTGTCAACGACTTCCTGAAGCTCGGCCTTGAACGCAGGGCTGTTCAGTTCCTCCGGGCCCCTCGGCCACCAGGTATGCCAGAACTCATTTCCGTTGCGTCCGAAGTCCATTCGGACATGGCCAATGGTACCCAGCCGCTTATCTTCTTCGGGGTGCGGGGTATAAAATAAACCCGCCTCATCAGGGCGGGCGGGTCGGATATGAAATTTTTCTTCCTCTGCGGGATACGGAAGCTGATGCACTTTGCAAAATGTCTCCAACGTCATTCGGTTGCCAAGAAAGTTGATTTGCCCACGCACACGTCGGTAATCCTTTCCTTTCAGATCCAGTTCTTCCGGCAGGAGTACAGCGCCGGAGTGGTTGACACCAACCCGTAGCTCCACATAATTCAGCTTGCCAGGATCGTTGTCTGAGCCTCGGAAGTCGTAGCAGTACCAGTTTTCCGGCACGGTAGAACGATCAATGCGGAAGTTGGTAAAAAGCGCAGGTTTTCCGAACAACTCGATGTGATCAAACATTTCTGTTTTCGCATTTACAGCCATAATGTTTCTCCTCTTTATCTGATTAAGCATCCTACACTTTCTGTGATAGCTACTGAAGCATCTGCTGCCCCTGTGCCTGCTCCGGGAAGGGCGGGTCCAGGCGGCGCAGCAGGCCGAACTCTGTTTTTGTCACGCAGTCGTTTTCCATGTAGTCCTGACCGTATTTCTCAAAATCCATGTAGCCGTCCAGTTCATAGATGGCTTC
>ERZ827520.1129-NODE-1129-length-34071-cov-33.963488_pt1 | contig 34071 bp, 28 predicted proteins | sample MGYA00519581_ERZ827520 | MGnify/ENA primary metagenome ERZ827520 (study PRJEB31778, sample SAMEA3449339) | human gut metagenome | biome: human gut; feature: human-associated habitat; material: faeces | place: United Kingdom | collected 2010/2012 ...
GCTGGCATCAGATAGTGAAAATTCTCCTGCACGTTTTGCTGGAACAAGAGGAATCAAGGCTTCATTTGGCGTTAGCGGTGAGGGTGATTATTATCGTATTTACTGGGCTGAAGATTGTAATTATATTTCAGCTGAACCAACTACAGACTTTACGACCTATTCTGGTACGAATGCTCCTGCAGCTTGGAACGGACTTTCAACTTCTACAGCTTCCAATGCTTGCTATTGCCTTGAAAACACGATGAACTATGACCAACAGATCCAGAACCGCACTACCGGAGTCCTGATCAAGACCAGTTACTTAACGAAATTTCAGGGTGAAACTCAAGCTACTCCTAAAAGCTTCTTTATTTGCGGAACAAGTTCAACAAAATATCCTGAAGCAGCGATTGGCGGAGGTTCAACAAATGGTGGTACAGATGCTTTTGTCACCTATGTCATGACCGAAGCTGATAAACTCATCACTGTCGAGGAGAATAAATTTGGCGGTAAAGGATTAAGCTTAAAAGCTGACTTGGCATCAGGAACCTACACAGATATTACTGACGTATTTACATTTACAGCAACCGACGCTAAGCTTACTGCCCAGCAGAATGCCGTAAAAGCAGTGGTAGGCAGTAGAATTTCTTATTACAAGAATGGAGACAATTATTACTATTCTTCATTAATCCGTCACTTCCAGGATGGTGAGGGTGTAGGTATACCTACTTCAGGTATTGCATCGGCCAACGACTATACATTGAAACATTTAGGCCGCTATGGTGTAGTTCGTAACAACTGGTATGAAATAAATATCAACTCAATTAGTGGTCCTGGCGATCCGGTAATTCCAGAGCCAAGTGAAGATCCCGATGATACAGCAGAAGGTTATATCAACTGTACCATCAATATCCTCTCATGGGCTAAACGTTCTCAGAACGTAGATCTATAAATCATATTATTAAGGTAGGGACTGTGATTTTGAACACAATCCCTACCCTACTCAACCAAAGATATAAAAACATTTTATATGAACCATTGTGCCAAACATATACTAGGGGTAGGCTGGCTGGCATGCTTGCTGCTGGTCTTATCCGTCACGTCGTGTACCGACTTAATTTTCGACAGCCGTGAAGGGTGCGAACGAGGAGTATACGTAAACTTTAAATACGACTACAACCTTTATCGTGCCGATATGTTTGCCGATCATGTAGGCGAAGTGACACTTTATGTTTTCGATGAACAAGGAAACTATATTACACAGTGTACAGAAGCTAATGAAGAGGGAAATGAACCGTTAAAAAAGGCTGATTACGCCATGTTCCTCGATTTACCTGAGGGAACCTACCGCTTTATAGCGTTGGCACATCAACGCAAATACGATGACCTGATTCAAGAAGAAGGTGCCAAGTTCCGGCGCACGGAAATGAACGAAAACAATGTGATGGAGGATTTGAAAATTACCCTTGATCACATTTCAACATACGAAGGAGAAGTGTATATAGACCATCAGAATCAACCGCTCGATACCCTATGGCATGCCATGTCCGAGGAACCCGTAGAAGTGACACAAGGAAAAATAGCTCACCATACGATGTCTTTAGTCCGTAACACTAAATACATCAGTGTTACCTTGAGAGACATCGAAGAACCAGATTTAATGGATATCAACGATTATGAGTTGTACATAAAAGGAGCAAATGTACAGCTAAATCATGACAACTCGGCAAGTAATCACCCCAGAGCCATCTGTACTCCTTTCGTGACTTGGAACACGAAAGATCCCGACAGTGACACCCGTACTTCGGTAGGAAACATGGGACATGCCGATTTTATGACTTCCCGCATTTTCGTTCACGATAACTTAGCAGATGATGAAGTACTGATAGTAAAAAATAAAAAGACAGGCAAAACCGTGATCGAAGTAAATTTACCCGACTTGCTTAGCCGTCTGTGTAACTACGACGAGCTGCATCGCTACTCCCGTCAGGAGTTTCTTGACCGCGGCTACGATTACAATCTCTCATTCTTCCTGTCTGGAGGCAATTGGGCATACGCTAACGTATCCATTGGCGTATTGGGATGGAGCAAACGTATTCAAAATGTATCATTAGGAGAATAAATACCATGAAACGACCCGTTCTGACATACTTATTTTTCTTCTGTCTGGTTCTGATAACCGCAGCTTGCAAGGATGATAGCCTTCCAGCCTCTTCTGTAGAAAAGGAAGGTGGAAGCAATGTATATGTAAGCATTGTTGTGAATACAGAAGATTCACAAAACAGCCGTGTTTCCACTCCCACTCCCGGAGAAGATGGAGACGGCCCACAAATTGGCGTAAATGAAGAGAATGTAGTACACGACTTGAATGTATTCTTCTTTCATACAACCGATGGAAAAGGACTAAATACGAAAGATCAGTCAGTAAACGTTGTTTCAATATATTTCGACCAACTAACAGGTAGTACGACAAAATATACAACAGAAACGAAAGAGATAGAAGGTTTAGAGATAGGTTCGTCTTATAATGTTCTGGTCATTGCAAACTTGGGCGAGTCTTTAAAAAACATAACTACCTTAGAAAACCTGCGTCAGTACATCGTTTCAACTCCGATAGTACAAACGAATTATTTTGTAATGGCATCTTCCGAAACGGGAACCCCTGTTACAATTCAAGCCACTTCCAAAAACAATCCAACCGTGGTTTCAGCAAACGTAGAACGACTGGCAGCACGGGTGGATTGTCATTGGGATACTGAGTATTCAGTGGAGAATGATAAAGTTATCATCACACAAGCCATGTTAGTCAATAAATATACAGGAGGAACGTATGCCTTCAAACGAGTAACCAATTCTACTACAGACTTTACAATTGATTATTTGGGAGCGGAAAATGTAGAGGGAAATCGTGCTGCAAATTATGTCATAGACCCCAAAACACTGAAACAAACTGATATCGCTGCTGATTATCAGCCCTATTTTCCTACGTACAACAATTGGAGTGCTACAGATGACTGGAAATCATTGTCTACAGCTGTAACTTCTACTCATAACGATGTAACCTATTCCTTGCTCGACTATACAACAGAGAATGTGGTAAAAGCAGAAGATAGTGAAAATACATGTGCCACTTATTGTACCGGCATTGTGTTTAAAGCAAAATATAAACCTGCAGGTATTTCTACTACTGATGGTACCTTTTACCGATATAACGGTACATGCTATGCTTCATTAACTGATATAAAAAATGTAATCGGAGATCAATCCATTAGTGATAATAATTTGTCCCAGTTTGGTATTACTAAATATCAAGGTGGCAACTGTTATTATACTTACTGGATAAAACATGCCGAAGACGGAAATGATACAACGGTCAGTCCGATGGAATACGCCATTGTACGCAATAACATCTATCAGATAAACGTAACAGGAATAAACGATATCGGCACGGTAACGCCTACAGACTATGGCTTGTATTTGGAATGCACGGTTGCCGACTGGATTTCGGAAGCTGAAATCACAATCGATTTCAGCGATAATTATGATGGAGAGATAACAGGAATTCATGTTGTACAGAATCAAAAAGCTGTACTCGTTGCTTATAGTCAGGACAACGAGGTCCGCGATGCTCAATTCTCTTTCACGATGAATACTCCGGTAGGTATTGGATGGACGGCCCACCTTACCAATCCGGATGATTTTGAGTTTATAGGCGACTATCATGGTGTAGGAGGTCAAGGTCCTGTTACGCTGCATATACAACCCAGAAAAACTTTCGAGGAAGGAGTAACTCGCGAAACGGACATGTATATCACCATAGATACAGACAATAGTTCATTAAACTTCAACGTGAGCTCGGATGATACAAAGAAGTTTCCGGGAAATGATGAGGATGTTATCCATATTCAGCAAGTTAGCACAATTGAATATGACAATCTTCTAAATAATTCACAAAACTGAGCACTATGAAAAAAAGAAATATTATATATAGCATTGTTTGTACATTGTTCTGTTTCATCTGCCTTTCGTGTTCGGATGAAAAAGGCAATCCCCTTGCCTCTTCTACAGAAACAGGACTAACCTTACAAATAAACGCTGGACAGAATACTTTTACCCGTGCCGATGGAACAACACCTACCAGTTCCGCAGAAAGTGCATTGGACAATGTCATTCATTATTTGGATGTATTCATATTCGATAGTAAGACGGGACAACTGGTTCCGAATTGTTATTTCCATTTTGGCGACGGCTCAAACAATATCGTTGATCCGGTTTGCCTGATTTCGGGCAATTGGAAAAACCGTTTCCAGGATCACGAAACTTGTGACGTATATGTGATAGCCAATTTACATATCCATTCTTCAGGAAACAATACAGCAAGTGAAACTGATTTAGAACAGATTCAAACTCTCAGTGATTTGCAGCAACTCGTAGACGAATATAAAGATATATATCAATCCGTTTCACAAGATAGTAAAATGCCTTTTACCATGAGCGGGTGCATGGGATGGGAACCGGCTGAATCTTCCAATGTATATACCATACCTGTTGAATTGACCCGACTGGCCGCAAAAATAGAGATATCTTTAGATTTGAAGTTTACAACAGACCAAACAACAATCAATGGAACTACCTACCAGTACCCTACCAATGACGATATTGGTCAGTTGCAATATAGTGTCCATAACTATGCAACGAATGCACGAGTCTTGCCCGGTAATGATGATACATTCGGATATACCATAGCATCTGCAGCAGAAACGAGCCTTAAGTTTATGGACACAGACAATTCCGACAACTCAGTTCCTAAGATTATTGCCTACACTTATCCTACAGAATGGAGTAACGATATCTTAAAGGAAACGTATGTCATTCTCAACGCGCAACTGAAACGTACTACTGATCAGGGGGGAGATCCTCAATATATGAACAACTATTACAAGATTCCTCTCCGCCTCTCTACCGACGATAACAAGAAACTGGAGCGTAACCACTGGTATAAAGTAAAGGCAACAATAACAGCGAAAGGAAATGCCACACCCGATAAGCCGGTTGAAGTTACAAACGTACAATACGAAGTAGCTCCTTGGTATGATACGAATATAGATATTAACGGAGACACTCCACTGTATCTGGAACTGAGTGAATATGATGTGGTGATGCGAAATGTGGATACGTATGATTTAACGTTTGCATCGTCAAGCCAGATAGTAAAAGACCCAACCGACGTAACCAGCCAAAAAGCAGAAATTGAAATCAAGGAAATTTATTACAAAAATAAATATGGTAAAAAGATAGATTTAACGAATGACGAGAACATCATAGACAACACTTATTTAAGTGTAGAGGGAGGTTTAAATGGTCATCTGGTTATACACAGCCCCATACCCGTAAACAAGACCATCCGTTATATCACACTAACGGTAAAGAATGCACAATACGATGAGTCTGATCAAGGTACTCACAGTTGCATCAAGACCGTAACCATCAAACAATATCCCTTGGAATATATTACAGGCATCTCCGGATTGTATTCGTATTTGGATGAAAATACCGGAGCATGGCCAACTGGCCTATACCAATTAAATTATGATTCTTGGGCTGTTGATAAAAATACGGAACCACAATATACTATAAACCAATCATTGGAGAATTCTGCAATTGTTAAAGGATTAAATGGACATGAAGGATTAAATGGACACATAGGCGATAATAAAGAAATGAAAAGTAAATTCTATGTGGAAAATAATAACGGTGAAGGCCGAATTTTTCGTATAGATCTAAGCTATTTAAAGGACTATGAAAAAGTTCCAGCCGGAACAGGTAAGTATAATAATGTATATACTTATGAAGGAAAAGAAAAAGGGAATTACACAATTACAGCAACAGAATCAGCTTGGGGAGATTACACCCAAAATAGTGATAAAGATTATATTGAAAAAAATGTAGATGGACTAGGTGGATATACATTAGCAATAAAAAATGTTGGAAAAAATAAGGGTGACTACTCCCATAGCTATATTTCCCAGCAAGGAGGCAACTATATTAGAACTAAAGATACAGATTTTATTCCTAACTTGGTATACTATTTGGAAGATAATGGTACAGCCTCCAATAATCAGATGTATCATGTAGTTATTACGTCCACTTCTGGAGATTATCAATTAGGACGTCCAATCATGAGCAAGGATACGGATAATAAGGATATTGTTGATCCCAAGAATCCTGACAATGACAAGCTGGTATCTCCTTCTTTCATGCTTGCGTCACAATTAGGAAATAGTTCTACAATAAGTTGGGAGGACGCTAAAAATCAATGTAAGAATTATGTAGAAGTAGGCATAAATGGAGAAGTCTACGATGACTGGCGACTTCCTACCGCGGCTGAAATTAATATCATCATTAAATATCAGACAAATTCTAAAGTAAATACGCAAGATGACAGAGCCGTAATGGATTATGTATTGAATTATGAAGGCCAAAGCAATCCTGATTATTGGGTTTCACGCTCTAATTACTTCATGCATATACCTGCAAGTGGAGAAGGAACATTACAAGGAGGATCAAGTGACGCCGAGCACCGTGTCCGTTGCGTCCGTGATTTCCATGTTGGAGAACCTACAGAATAACCTTTCGAAGTAAAAAAGAATAAGTTATGATTAAGAAAATAGCATTCTATCTCATAGCAGGCATCGTAACGATGCTTTCTGGCTGTGTCGACCCGGATATGGGAAAGACAGGCGATAATACCAGCCTGCCCGATGAACTGAGCCTTCGGTTCAGTTTTACGATACCGGGAAATACAGTAGTCAATACCCGCTCTATTGACCCCGACGGAGAGCCTGTTTCGTCTATCTGGCTGTTCCTCTTCAATGAAAGCGGTTATTATTTAGGGCATGTACGGGCAAATGAAGTTACATACCAAAAAACAGATGCCAATACAGATAAGGGAGAAGGTACATTCTCTACCCCTTCTATCCCCAGCACGGTGCGCCGCATCCACTTTATAGCCAACTATAATGCGGCAGATGTGGACGACAGCGAATTGCTGAACCGTACAGAAAAAGAAGTAATGACCCGTTTTACCTCTTCATCGGGCCGACTGGTATATTGGGGTCGGAAAGTCTTTACAAGCGAAGACGACTTGACTTCTTATTTTACTAATAAGAATAATACTCAAACTTCATCGCCGATCATACTTTACCGCAATCAAGCAGCTGTCACTTATCAGAAAGCAAAGAATGTAACGGGTGATTTTACTATTCAAGGTTTTGCTATTTGTAATACATACGCCAAGGGTACGGTCGTTCCTTACAATCATCAGAATGAAACAAATCCGTTCGATTTCGATTTAACAAAGAGTCAAGAAGGACGTGCTGTCCACGATTATGTGACACTCTGCTCTGGTGAAGATCTGATAAAGGCAACCGATCCGGAGGATACGGAAGTACAGAATGAATGGGGATTACGGTATATTTTCGAGCATGAAAATGCACAGGATGATCCGATGTTTGCCATCTTTAAGATTGACAACAACTATTACAAGCTGATGATTGTAGATGATCAATCCAATCCGTACAAAATTATCCGCAATCACCGTTATATCTTCAACTTCCTCAGTGCTCCCCCAACCACATTGGGATATGCCACCTTTGAGGAAGCAAAAAATGGCGTAGCTGCCAATAACGTATGGGTATCTATAGATAATGAACTGCCGTCCATCGGCGACGGAACTTCTTCGCTGACGATTGAGGGAGAAACAACCCGAATCTATACAGGACAAAATAAAAAAGAGGTCATCAACTTTACCTGTAAAGGAGGAATTACGCAGGTAACTGCTACTTGGCTTTCCAACGAAGGACTGGCAAGCAGCAACCTGTATTTACAGTACGATCCCACTACCGGTAAGGGAAGTGTGACTGTTTCCCTGAATGATATTGCCGATACTCCCCAATATGGTACGTTACAGATAAAGGCAGGAAAGTATCAGCGCACCATACAGATTGTCTATTTGAATAAATTCGACTTTGCACCGGTATGGACTTCCAGTTCAGTACCGAGACGTTCCGGCGAACCGGTGTCTATTGTATTCAATATACCCGACACCTATCCCGAAGAACTTTTCCCGGTAGAGTGCAAAATTTCGTGCAACCTATTCGATGCAAACACAAACAACCAGTTGGAAGTGATAGAGGAAAAAACCTCTTTCACCATAGACGGAAAAGAGGTAGTACGAGACTGGGATTACAAATATGTATACAAAGCCGACAAGCCGGGCTTGCATCGTGTGGACTTCAAAACGCTGATAAACAGTTACCCTGATAACCCTGACAATCCTGCAACGGAGAACGAGGTATTGACCTGGTTTCTGGAAGCACCGTATTTCAATACGATAGAACGAACTATCAATATGGTGAATGATGAGTATGCTGACCAGAAGATTATTATTTACGAAACGACATTGAATGGTAATCAAGCATCCGGTACTTACGAACGTGAGATTGCTCCCATAAAAGGACAGACTTTCGATTTAAAATTCTATCTGGAAGACAGTACTCCGGCAGAAAAGCAGCCGGCAGGAACGAAAATACGTATCTACATGGATAAGGCGGTAGAACCTGGACATCAGGAAGGTAAGTGGCCCGCTAATTTAAGCGAAACCCAATATGATGCCCCCAATGCAGGCCGATATTTTATCTATACGGTTCCAGAAGGCGCAACATATAATGAAAACAATAACACCAGATACCTTGTATCCATTCCTTTCCGCACGGTTTCGGCTCAATGTGAAGGTTACGCTCGTATAGCGGCTGTCAGTACCGATGGCAACGATGCTGACCATTGCTATAAGTCAGCTATTGTTACTCGTGTCAATAATCCGGAAGCGTATAACTTTAACTTACAAGCTAATAATGCTAAAGAGCTTTCATTACCCTACGGTACAGGACAGGAGGTAGCACTAAGTATCACCCCCAATTTGGGAAGCCATACCGTATCTTCCGGTAAAATCCTCATCAAAACCCAAAATCTGGAACCGGCAGACAAGAATGCTGTTGTATGGGACAATGAGCAGGACGGGTACGTATGGACCATTACAGACCTAAGTGCCCAAAAGTATACATTGGACATGCTAACAAAAGACGTCGTAAGTGCTGAAACCGTAACAATCAGCGAAATAAGCGGCAATGTGGCGTTTTATGAAGATGAGATTACGATAAAGAATCAGATTCTTAGCGGAAAGATACAGATTAATAATGGCTATACATTCCAGACGACTTCTCCTTTCATTGCTTTGGAGAAATCGGATGGTACACGTATCGGGGCGTTTACTGTAACTGCAACCATTGGCGGAAATACAGGAACCTATCAGTTGACTCTCCGTGGCGAATACGACTTTACCGAAGATGAAGAATTGAAGGTGATTTATTCGCCCTTAAATGATACGAATGTCTATGTAGGCCAAACAACCATTACGGAATTGTTGAAGTCGCCAACGTTGAATTTACAATTGCAACAATAGCCCGGTAACCTAATACTGACAGATCATCTATCAATCATAACACAAAAATCTCCTGCTTTAGCCTTTGTTTATTGATGGCTAAAAGCAGGAGATTTTTGCTTCGGCAATTTTATTTTAAAACTGCTTTCCTATGGTTGAGGGTATGCATCCCCCATGGAATCAGTCTTTGTAAATAGCCTTCTTTCCGGCAAGCAACGTATTCTTCATCAACGATACGATGGTCATCGGTCCTACTCCTCCCGGAACCGGAGTGATGTACGAGCATTTAGGAGCAACTTCATCGAATTTCACGTCGCCTGTCAGTTTAAAGCCCGACTTCTTTGTCGCATCGGGTACACGTGTAGTACCTACGTCAATCACTACTGCACCTTCTTTTACCATGTCGGCTTTCACAAAGTTGGGCTGTCCCATGGCTGCAATAATAATATCTGCTTCACGGCATTCTCTTACAAGATCCTTGCTCCGGCTGTGACAAACCGTAACCGTAGCATCGCCCGGATAGGCTTTCTGCATCATCAGCATCGCCATCGGCTTGCCTACGATGTTGCTTCTTCCCAAAATCACACATTTCTTGCCCTGAGTTTCGATGTTATAGCGTCTCAGCAATTCCAAAATTCCATTTGGAGTAGCCGATACATAACAAGGAAGACCAATCGACAATCGCCCTACGTTGATAGGATGGAAACCGTCCACATCCTTGCGGTAGTCTATTGTTTCAATCACTTTCTGCTCGGAGATATGTTTGGGCAGAGGCAACTGTACGATAAATCCGTCAATATCGGGATCGTTATTCAACTCGCGTACTTTTGCCAGCAGCTCTTCTTCAGTTACATCGCTTTCGTAACGGATGAGCGTTGACTTGAAACCACATACTTCACATGCCTTGACTTTTGCGGCAACATACGTTTCACTTCCTCCGTCGTGTCCTACCAACACCGCAGCCAGATGCGGGCGCTTGCCTCCACGGGCAACAATATCGGCTACTTCGGCAGCAATTTCTTGCTTGACCTGTTCCGAAACCTCTTTTCCATTAATCAGTGTCATAATACAAACTGCTATATTAGGTTATTCATAGTACTAACAAATTTACGACTTTTCAACGGGGCCTGACAGAGATGGAATCTGTGTTTATATTTTATTAACTTTCATTTGACCGGCAGGTCCGAGTATTTCTTATGCCCCCGTACCTTCGACTGCCACAAGATGCTGAACGAAAATCGTCCGGACACGTTGAAGCAGACGGCATTATCCAAGTTCTCCTGCCGGTCGGCTTTAAACTGCGGACACAGACGGGCATATTCTTTTCTCGCCTGTATCACGGCACGGAAATTTCCCCAGTCGCCTTTCAGCAAAAAGACACATGCTGCCACATAGTCCAGACACGCCCGTATCTTCATAACCGGACGCAATTCTTCGGGAGGAAGGTTTTTATACAGCATCAGCAGGTTATTGCGGAAATTCAGAAAGGTCTTCCGCGGATTCTCTTTCTTCAGCGTAGCTCCTCCTACATGCCAGACTTTGCTTTCGGGCAGGCAGAAGAGTTTGTAACCATGGCTTCGCAAACGCCAGCACAAGTCTATCTCCTCCATGTGGGCAAAGAAACGTCCGTCCAGACCGCCTACTTCACGATATTTATCCAACCGGATAAACAACGCAGCTCCTGTTGCCCAAAAAACAGATATCGGTGTGTCATATTGTCCTTTGTCTTTTTCTACGACCTCGAAGATACGCCCGCGACAGAACGGATAGCCGTAGCGGTCGATAAACCCTCCGGCCGCTCCGGCATATTCAAAACGATCCTTCTGCTTCCAGTCGAGCAGTTTGGGCTGACACGCTGCTACATCCGGATGAAGGTCCATATATTCCACCATCGGAGTCAGCCAGCCGGGAGCAACTTCAACGTCGCTGTTGAGCAATACCGCATATTCGGCATCAACTTGTTCGAAAGCCTTGTTGTAGCCGTCGGCAAAGCCGTAATTCCGATCCAAACGAATCAGACGGACTGCTGGAAACTCCTGCTCCAGCATGCGGCAGGAGTCATCGGAAGACCCGTTGTCTGCTACGCACACTTCTATCCCCTCACCAGCAGAACCAGCCAGCACGGAAGGCAGAAAGCGGCGAAGCATTTCGGCTCCGTTCCAGTTCAAGATGACTACAGAAACCTTGTTCATATCATTGTTCCTTTCAGTGCAGTACCTTCTTCATTGAAGTCGCCCAGACGAACCCGTACCAAATGATTGTCCAGATTGTCGTCGTGATTCAACTCCACACGGATATAGTTTGCCGTAAACCCATGCATTGGCGTTCCGGCTTTGGAATGCTCCATCAGCACGGTGGCCTCCTGTCCGATGTGACGGGCATAGAAAGCCCTTGTCTTTTCGTCCGACAAAGCCAAGAGCCGCTGGCTTCTCTGATGCTTATCTTCGGGAGAAACCACAAAATCGATCTTCAGCGCCTGTGTTCCGGGACGTTCCGAATAGCTGAACACATGCAACTGGGTTACATCCAGACTACGTATAAACTCGTAAGCCTGTTCAAAATATTCCGGAGTCTCCCCGCGCGTACCCACAATCACGTCCACGCCGATAAAGGCATCGGGCATCAGCGATTTAATCTTCTGTATCTTGTGTGCAAAGAGTGCCGTATCGTAACGGCGGCGCATCAGCTTCAGCACCTCGTCGCATCCCGACTGCAACGGGATATGGAAATGAGGCATAAAACGACGCGAACGGGATACATATTCTATAATCTCGTCGGTGAGCAGATTGGGCTCGATGGAAGAGATACGGTAGCGCTCAATGCCTTCCACCTCGTCGAGTGCTTTCACCAGATCGAAGAAACTTTCTCCCGTCGTCTTGCCAAAGTCACCGATGTTGACACCCGTCAGCACGATTTCCTTGCCACCTTCTGCCGCTACCTGCCGTGCCTGCTCTACCAGATCGGCAATCTTTCCATTACGACTCCGGCCGCGTGCAAACGGAATGGTACAGTAGGAACAGAAATAATCGCACCCGTCCTGCACCTTCAGGAAATAGCGCGTACGGTCGCCTTTGGAGCACGAAGGAACAAAGGTACGGATATCCTTTGTAGCCGTGGTGATAGCCTCACCATGCTCGTGTTTCTCCAGATTGCCCAAATATTTCATCAGGTCGCCTTTCTGCTCGGCTCCCAATACAAGATCTACTCCTTCAATGTCTGCCACCTGTCCCGGCTTCAACTGAGCATAGCATCCTGTTACCACAATAAAGGCACCCGGATGTTCTTTTGCCAGACGATGAATGGCTTGCCGGCATTTCTTATCCGCCATTTCGGTCACCGAACAGGTATTGATTACACAAATGTCCGCCTGCTCGCCCTTACGAGCGGTACGCACACCCGCCTCCTTCAGTATTTTACCGATAGTGGAAGTTTCTGCAAAGTTCAGTTTGCAGCCCAATGTATAATAAACAGCTTTTTTATTCTGAAAAATAGTGGTATCTGTCATACGTTAATATAATGATTCGAATTGCAAAGTTACGCATTATTATCTGAACACAAAGATAACTGCCTCATCTTACCCCCAAGAAAAGATAAAATCAGGATCAAAAAGAGTCTCTCCTCTGGAAATCTGCCCGTCCCTTCAGAGAAAATGGGAAAAATTGTTTAAATATACGAAAGATTTACGTATTTACCTTATCAGGAAACATCTTTTAGGAAGAAAACTATTTAAAAACATATTTTTTTTGAAAAAAAACGCTCCAAAGAGAACAACGTATCAAAAAACTCTATATCTTTGCAGTGTTTTAAGAAAACGACATAAGTATTACAGATTTAAAAAAGCAAAGAAAATGAAAAAATTAGTATTTTTGTTCGTAGCATTCGCTGCTGTATCTTTCGCATCATGTGGTAACAAAGCAGCTAACAATGAAGAAGCAGCTGATTCAGCAGCAGTTGAAACAGTAGAAGAAGCAGCTCCGGTTGTTGACTCTACAGCAGTTGCAGCAGATTCTGCAGCAGTTGATTCTGCAGCAGTAGTTGCTGAATAATTTCGAACAACATTCGAGAGAATTGAAAGTCTGGCGCATGCGAAAGCATACTCAGACTTTTTTTATGCCCTTACGTTTCCTCATTCTACAGGTTCCCTTTCCTAAAAAAAACTCTTGTAATTCAAGACATAAAATTTACTTTCCACAACTACTCCACTCCACAAAGATTCCAATTCTTTCGCAGCAATCGTACAGATCCCCATAGGATGTTATCCGGATACACACTATTCATTTATTGCACAAAGTTTACCAAAGACATAAAAAAAAGAAATCCCGAGTAGAATAAAAGTTCTACTCAGGATTTTATCAAGTATTTACAGACTGCAAAATTAAGCTTCTTCTGCAACGACTTCGAAAGGAATTTCAACAGAAACTTCCTTGTGAAGTTTAACGATTGCTTTGTAGTGACCAACTTCCTTCACTGCATCCTTAACAACGATAATCTTACGATCGATGTTGTGACCCAATTTAGCAAGTTCTTCAGCAATCTGAATATTACCAACTGAACCATAAATAGCACCTGTAGCGCTAACTTTTGTAGCGATCTTCAAAGATACACCCTTCAAAGATTCTGCAACTGCTTCAGCATCTTTCTTAATCTTTTCCAATTTGTGAGCACGCTGTTTCAATTCTTCAGCCAGCATTTTCTTAGCAGCCGGAGAAGCGATAACTGCTTTGCCTGTCGGAATAAGATAGTTACGACCATAACCTGACTTAACGGTTACAATATCATTCTTGTAGCCCAAGTTAACTACGTCTTCTTTCAAAATAATTTCCATACTCTTATTCCTCCTTTAATTATTTCATCATATCAGTTACGAAAGGCAGCAAAGCCAAGTGACGAGCTCTCTTAACAGCCTGCGCAATACGACGCTGGAACTTCAATGAAGTACCTGTAATACGGCGCGGAAGGATCTTACCCTGTTCGTTCAAGAATTTCTTCAAGAATTCAGGATCTTTGTAGTCGATATACTTAATACCACTCTTTTTGAAACGGCAGTATTTTTTCTTTTTAACGTCTACTGAAGGCGGAGTTAAATATCTGATTTCTGATTGTTGCTGTGCCATGATTAGTTTTCCTCCTTTTTAGTTGATTTAACATTTCTTCTCTTAGCAGCGTATTCTGCAGCGTATTTGTCCATCTTGAAAGTCAAGAAACGGATAACACGTTCGTCACGACGGAAGTTTACTTCGAGCTTTTCGATTACCGACGGTTCTGCTTTAAATTCAATCAGCTGATAGAAACCAGTAGATTTCTTCTGAATTGGGTAAGCCAATTTCTTCAATCCCCAGTTTTCTTCATTAATGATCTCCGCACCTTCCCCTGTCAGGATAGCTTTGAACTTTTCTACCGCTTCCTTCATCTGAACATCAGATAAAACGGGAGTTAAAATGAAAACGGTTTCGTATTGATTCATACTATTCGTTGATTAAAATATTAATAATAAATTTTCAAATGCGGCGCAAAGTTACGACTTTTTCTCTAATATACAAACGATTGTGACCTTTTTATATGATAAAGAATGTTATTTTGAGGCATTTCCCTATAGAATATATGGTAAAAGTATCGTATATTTGCGTAGTTGTTTAAACAATAATTAGATGATAGAACAGTTTAATTTTGACATACAGCTTATTTTTGCTATACTTAACGGAAAAGTTTCAGCTGCAATCAATCGTAAATTAAGCCGTAACTTTCGGCAAAACGGTATGGACATTACTCCCGAACAGTGGACGGTATTATTATTCTTATGGGAAAAAGACGGCGTAACCCAGCAAGAGCTGTGTAACGCTACATTCAAAGACAAACCCAGTATGACCCGGCTAATTGATAACATGGAACGTCAGCACTTGGTTGTACGCATCTCCGACAAACGAGATCGGCGTACCAACCTGATACACCTGACAAAAACCGGAAAAGAACTGGAGGAAAAAGCACGCTTTATAGCCAACAAGACATTGAAAGAAGCTCTTCACGGACTCACACTGGAAGAATTGAGAGTAAGCCAGGAAGTTCTCCGTAAGATATTTACCAATACAAAAGACTAATAGTAAGGTTTTTTATTTTTTTTCATCAAATAATTTCCTCAATACAAGAATTATCCTTTAATTTGTAACCAAGAAAAAAATAAACCATAAAATAGAAGACACACATGAAAAGCTTTTTAAAGAACTTAGGATTGATTCTGGTTGTAATCGGAGCAGTAATCCTGATTGCCTGCTATTTCGGAGGCAATGTAAACGACAATGCAGTTTTAGCAACTTCTCTGGTTCTCATTATCGTGGGATTAATCTCTTACATCATGCTGAACAAACGTATCGTTGAGTAATATTGAGTCAATCCAGAAAAGAAATAAAAAAACCTGAATTCTTACGGAATTCAGGTTTTTTTTGTGTCTATGCTTTTCATCATTCCTGTTCAGGAGTAATCAGCTTATATCCTTTACCATGGATATTGATAATCTCGATCGAATCATCATCTTTCAGATGCTTACGCAATTTCGTAATGTATACGTCCATGCTTCGTGCATTGAAGTAATTATCGTCAATCCAGATAGTCTTCAACGCAAAGTCACGCTGAAGGATTTCGTTGGCATGTGCACAAAGCAATCCCAGCAATTCAGACTCCTTGGTAGTCAGCTTGGTCTGTTTGTCACCGATTGACAGAATCTGCTTCTGTGTGTCGAATGTAAAGCGACCGATTTTATACAAGTTGCTTTCTTTGTTACGTTTGCCACGAACACGGCGCAAGATAGCTTCAATACGGAAAGTCAGTTCCTCCATACTGAAAGGTTTGGTGATGTAATCGTCTGCACCAATCTTGAAACCTTCCAGAATATCTTCCTTCAATGTCTTGGCTGTAAGGAAAATAATAGGAATTTCAGCATTTGCCTGACGAATTTCCTGTGCCAGCGTAAACCCATCTTTCTTTGGCATCATTACGTCGAGCACACACAAATCATACTTATTCTTCAGAAAGGCCTTGAAACCGGCTTCCCCATCAGGGAAGAGCTCAGCCGAATATCCTTTCGCCTGCAAATATTCTCTTAAGAGCATGCCAAGATTCTCATCATCCTCGCACAACAAAATACGCAATTTTTCGTCCATATCAGTCTTCTTTAAATAAAGGTAATACAATAATAAATTTAGTTCCCACATTCAGTTCACTTTCGGCACGTATCGTTCCCTTGTGATCTGTTATGATCTTTTTCACATAGGCCAAGCCCAAACCAAAGCCTTTCACATCGTGCAAATTGCCTGTATGAACCCGGTAGAACTTTTCAAATATCTTTTTCAGGTTTTCCTTCTTGATACCGATACCATTGTCTTCTATCGATATATGAAGTTTTCCTGATTCATTCCAAGTACGAACCTTCAAATGGATATTAACATCTGGCTTCTTATACTTCAATGCATTATCCAGAAGATTAAAAATCACATTGGTGAAATGCATTTCATCTACGTAGACAAACGGGTCATCTGCATCAAGTGCTACATCCAGTGTTCCATTACAATTCTCAACTTTCAACCGGAAGGTATTGGTTACTCCGTAAATCAGTTCATTGGCATCTACCTCTTTCTTTTTCAACGTAGCTTTCTGACGCTCAAACATAGACATCTGAAGTACTTTCTCTACCTGAAAACGCAAACGCTTGGTTTCATCGTTTATTACTCCCGAAATGTGTTTAAACATTGCAGGCGACTTGCTGATTGCCGGATCGTTCAACATCTGCGCAGCCAAAGAGATGGTTGAGATAGGTGTCTTGAACTCATGTGTCATATTGTTGATGAAATCGTTCTTAATCTCTGTAAGCTTCTTCTGCCGGAAGATGATGTAGATGGTAAAGATAAACGTTACCAGCAATACCAGCGTAAAGATGATAGACGGAATCATGAACCGTACGGAACTGAAGATGTAATTATCCATTGTCGGAAAGAATACATTCACAAATCCCATCTTGGCCGGAGGATCTTTTTCAAAAAGCAACCGTGAGTAAACTTTTTCGTTATCGTATTCATAATCCGAGCAACGATAAATTTCTTTTCCATCACGATCGGTTACCGTAAAATGATAAGGGATATCTACTCCGTTATTCTTCAACTCCGAGTTTAGAAAATAATCCAGCTGCTTAAAGTTCACCCGTTCTTTCAGCGGCTTGTCGCTTGCAGTATACAGGATATTATAAATAACCTCATTCAGCAAGGCACGCTGATAAATATAACGTTCCTTTACAATTTCCTGTAGGGTCCGGGAAGTCTGAGGTATATTCTTCCCTGTAGAAATAATCTCTTTAGGAATACTTGAAGGACGGTTTATCACCGTTTTCCATTCAAAAGTAGAAATGGTACTTCCATCGGAAGAGCCAATCAGTACACTTCCACTAGACTGTGACTGATGCTGCATCTGAAACTGCTGGGAAAGCTGTGCTGCACGTTCGGTAGCCGCCACGTCTTTTTCCAGATACTTTTTAGTTTCCACTAACTCCAGGTTATGCACAGCCTGGGCAAGGCTTCGTCCGACGTTTTCTTCGAACTGTTCCTTACGCATCTTGACCATCTCTTCTATATAGCTTACCTGTAAATAAAGTAGACTCAGAAAAGAAAGCCCCATTACAATACCTAATATCCAAATAGTTGACTTTTTCATGGAGGCAAATTTAAACGGCTATTATTTACGAGATACTTTACTTAACATGTTTTAATCTGCGATTCTTTTATATTAACAAAATCCGAACTTTTACATGTTATTTTAAAAACTTCACATCCCGTTTTCCGCGGTCTTAATGCAAAAATAATAAAATTTTAAATTAATAACAAACAAAGTAAGCTAATTGTTTAAGCTTCGTTAAATAAAAAAGGCCGCATTTTTAAGAAATGCGACCTTTGTAATCTATAAAAACAGCAATTAGAAAGTTTATGCTTCTTCTTTTTCCTGTTCTTCGAATTCTTTCATCAACTTATTCTGAACATCCGTTGGAACAAGTTCGTAACTTGCGAACTTCATGATGAAAGAAGCACGACCACCTGTCAGTGAGCTCAAAGCAGTAGAGTAGTTTGACATCTCCTTCAATGGAACTTTAGCAGCCAGCTTTTCATATCCTTTTTCGCTGCTCATACCCATAATCATACCTCTACGTCCCTGCATATCACTCATGACATCGCCCAGCTTATCACTCGGAACAAACACTTCCACGTCGTAAATCGGTTCCAGAATCTTCGGTCCTGCATTTTTGAACGCTTCGCTGAATGCATGACGTCCTGCCAGCATGAAAGAGATTTCATTGGAGTCTACCGGGTGCATCTTACCATCATATACAATGACACGTACATCACGAGCATACGAACCGGTCAAAGGTCCTTGTTCCATACGGCTCATAATACCTTTCAAAATGGCAGGCATGAAGCGAGTATCGATAGCACCACCTACCACACTGTTAACAAATACCAATTTACCGCCCCATTCCAAATCGATGGTTTCCGAACTTTTCACGTTTATCTTGTACTCCTGTCCATTGAACTTATAGACTTCAGGAGCTGGCATGCCTTCATAATAAGGTTCTACAATCAGATGAACCTCACCAAATTGTCCGGCACCACCCGACTGTTTCTTATGACGATAATCGGCACGGGCAGCCTTGGTAATCGTTTCACGATAAGGAATCTTCGGTTCGTAGAACTGTACCTGAAGCTTTTCGTTGTTTTCCAGACGCCATTTCAATGTACGCAAATGGAATTCTCCCTGTCCGTGTACCAGAATCTGCTTTAACTCCTTAGACTGTTCAACAACCCACGTAGGATCTTCCTCACGCATACGGTTCAATACAGCCATCATCTTTTCTGTATCAGCCTCATTGACCGGCTTGATGGCACGTGTATATTTCGGATTCGGATACTTGATAAAATTGAATCTGTTTTCGCAATCCTTGCCGTTCAACGTATTACCGGTCTTCACGTCTTTCAGTTTCACCGTACAACCGATATCGCCGGCACGAAGTTCGTCTACCTTTTCACGGTTGGCTCCAGCACATACATACAGTTGGGCCATACGTTCTTTAGAGCCACGGTCTGCATTACTCAAGTCATCACCTTCGTGTACCACACCGCTCATTACCTTAAAGTACTGAACATCTCCGATATGTGGCTCTACAGCTGTCTTAAAGAAATACAAAGAAGTAGGTCCGTTGGCATCAGGAGGAACAGGAACACCGCGGGTATTATGAACAACTGGCATTTCATCGACAAACGGAACGACATTGCCCAAGAACTCCATCAAGCGGCGAACGCCCATATCCTTACCGGCACATACACAGAATACCGGGAACATGCCACGTGCAGCCAATCCCTTACGGATACCTTCACGCATTTCGTCTTCCGTCAATGATTCAGACTCAAAGAAGCGTTCCATCAAGGTTTCATCGTGTTCAGCCGCAGCCTCAACCAGCGCTTTATGCCATTCCTGAGCCTTTTCCATTTCTTCGGCAGGGATATCCTCTATGGTAGGTGCACCACCATCGGGTCCCCATGAATATTTTTTCATTAAAAGTACATCGATCAATGAATTGAAGTCGGGTCCGGTAGCCAACGGATACTGAACCGGAACAACTTTAGAACCGTAATTTTCCTTCAACTGTTCCAATACATGGTCGAAATCACACTTTTCACTATCAAGCTGGTTAACCAGGAAGATAACCGGTTTACCTAACTTTTCTGTATAACGAAAATGATTCTGCGTACCTACTTCGGGACCATACTGACCATTCAACAACAAAATAGCCGTATCTGTAACGTTCAATGCCGTAATAGCAGCTCCCACAAAGTCATCACTTCCCGGACAGTCGATGATATTCAGTTTTTTACCATTCCACTCTACATGATAAACGGTAGAGAAGACCGAGTAACCATACTCCTGCTCTACCGGAAAATAGTCGCTGACTGTATTTTTGGCAGTAATTCTGCCGCGACGTTTTATAATACCACTCTCATAGAGCAGCGCTTCTGTGAGGGTGGTTTTACCTGATCCGTCATTGCCAAGCAGGGCAATGTTTTTGATTTCATTGGTCTGATATACTTTCATGGTATTTCAAGATTTAATTAGTAAACAAAAGGATATGCTTTTCATATCTCTTACATAGTGATGCGCAAATTAGAAATTAATGAGCAAAAATGCAACAAATTCATTCGTGTTACTAAACTATGTTTTTAGACAGAAATTAACGATCAAGACTGGATATTCCTCCTTTCTCAAACTGGGAAAAAGCAATAAAAAAGGCCATGTCACAGCCTCTTACTTTACCGTGACATGACCTTTTTTGTCAAGTATTATAGCGATAATATACTATTACCAGATATTGACACGCTTTTCTGGTGCAATGTACATCGGGCTTTCCGGAGTAATATGGAAAGCATCGTACCAAGCCTGAATATGAGGCAGCGCACCGTTTACACGCCATTCACCCAATGAGTGAGGATCCGATTTTGTACGAGAGCGAATTTCCTCATCACGAATGTTGGCAGCCCATACTGTAGCATAAGCCAGGAAGAAACGCTGTTCCGGAGTAAATCCGTCTACGTTACCCAGAGGATGTTCTTTCGTAGCATTCTGGAATGCTAGGAATGCAACATTCAAACCTCCATGGTCGGCCAGATTTTCACCTAATGTCAATTCACCATTTGCTTTCAGTCCCGGCAATACTTCGATGTTGTTGAAGAAATCAACCATCACTTTTGCACGAGCATCGAAACGTTCAGCATCGCCTGCTGCCCACCAGTCGGTCAAGTTACCGTTCTTATCGTACTGACGACCCTGGTCATCGAATCCGTGAGTCATTTCATGACCGATAACTACACCAATAGCACCATAATTGAATGCGTCATCAGCGTTCATATCGAAGAACGGATATTGCAGAATACCGGCAGGGAAACAGATTTCGTTAGTAGAAGGATTATAATAAGCATTTACAGTCTGCGGAGTCATCAACCATTCATCTTTGTCGACCGGTTTGCCCAGACGGCTGTACATATCATCCAATCCCCATTTGTTGGCACGGCAAGCATTGGCCCAATAAGAATCCTTCTTGATTTCCAGATTAGAATAATCCTTCCATTTGTCAGGATATCCCACTTTTACATGGAAAGCAGCCAGTTTTTCCTGAGCCACCATTTTGGTGCTGTCGCTCATCCATTCCTGTGCCTGGATACGTTCACCAAGAGCTTCCTGCAAGTTCTTTACCAGCTTCACCATACGTTCCTTAGCTGCTGCCGGGAAATATTTCTCTACATACATCTGTCCGACAGCCTCACCCAACATACTTTCTACGGCACCAACGGCACGCTTCCAGCGAGGAGAATTCTGCTGACGTCCAGACAATACCTTTCCGTAGAAATCGAAACGGGCAGCTACAAAATCATCGCTCAGGTATGAAGCTGCTGCATCCAGCAAGTTATACTGCAAATAAGAAACATGTTTAGATACAGGAAGTGTATTGATCAGTTTTTCTACTTCTTTCAAAGGTTCGATTTGCATTACGTTCAGGTCTGTAACTTCCTTAACGCCCAAACCTTTCAAATAAGTATCCCAGTCGATGCCAGCGAATGTCTTCTTCAAATCAGCATAAGACATCTTATGATAGTTGGCTTCCGGATCACGCTGCTGAACAGCACTGAAAGCTTCCTTGGCAATAGAAGTTTCAATTTCCATTACATCTGCCATCTTCTGCTGAGCCTCAGCTTCAGAGAAACCAGCCAATGTAAAGAGTTTGGCGATATACTTCTTATAGTTCTCACGTACATTGACAGTGGCACTATCATTGTCAAGATAATATTCCTTTTCGCCCAGGTTAAATCCACCCTGACTGATCTGGAACATATTTACATCACTGTTTTTCGGATCGGCATATACAAAGCTTGAGAAGTAAGTACCGATACCGTTATTCAGCAATTCCACCATCATAGGAATGATTTCGCTTTTATCTTTCAAAGCAGCAATCTTATCCAATTCCGGCTTGATAGGATTCATACCCTCTTTATTGAGGGTTACACTATCCATTGCCATATTATACAGGTCGCCAATCTTCTGAGCCAGCGTACCCTGCTGATTTTGTTTTGAAGCCAGCCCTTCGATAAGTTCCTGCAATTGCTTGCGGTTGTTTTCAATCAGCACTTCAAACGTTCCATAACGAGAATACTCAGCAGTCAGCGGATGATTCTTCATCCAGCCTCCACATGCATAATGATAGAAATCCTGACTTGCAGAAACTGTTGTGTCAAGATTTGCCAAGTCGATGCCAGAAGTACTCTTTGCTTCCTTCTGACCGGCACAGCCAGTCATAGCAGCGGCAACAAGTACTGCCATAGCAGCAAAATGTTTTGTTTTCATAAGCGTTTATAATTATAGAGTTTTTAATTTTTAAGTTCTTCCAATTCCAAAGAAACATTCTCCCACTCTTCCTCAGCATCCGAAATCTGTTTTTTCAGCTGCTGATGCTGTTCGTACAATTTCATGTCGGAAGCTCCCTCGGGCGTAGCCATCTGAGCTTCCAGTGCAGCAACCTCCTTTTCCAGACGTTCAATCAGCGCTTCACAGTCGGCAACCTGCTTCTCCAGCTTACGGATTTTCTTGTTTTGCTCTTTCTGCGCCTCATACGAAAGTTTACTCTCGCTGGCAGGTACCGGATCGTCCTTCTTGACAGACTGAGCAGTTGTTGGCGACTGAGAGAGTTGCAGATCATTGAGACTTTCCATTTTCTTTTTCTGCAAGAAATCGTAAATGCCGCCGATGTGTTCTTTCACAACTCCCCCACCGAACTCATAAACCTTTGTAACCAGTCCGTCCAGAAACTCACGGTCGTGAGAAACAACAATAACCGTTCCGTCAAACTCGCGGATGGCATCTTTCAATACGTCCTTGGAACGCATATCCAGGTGGTTGGTAGGCTCATCCAGTATCAGCAGATTCACCGGTTCCAGCAACAGCTTAATCATTGCCAGTCGGCTCCGTTCTCCTCCCGAAAGCACTTTCACCTTCTTATCGGAAGCCTCTCCGCCAAACATGAAAGCACCTAATATATCACGTATTTTTAAACGTATATCTCCTTTGGCAACCGAGTCAATCGTATCAAATACCGTCAGATTTTCATCGAGCAACTGTGCCTGATTCTGTGCAAAATAACCAATCTGCACATTATGTCCTATCACCAGTTTTCCTTCGTACGGAATCTCACCCATGATACACTTTACCAAGGTAGATTTACCTTCACCGTTCTTTCCTACAAAGGCAACCTTCTCGCCCCGATTGATGGTCAAGGTCACATCATGAAAGACGACATGATCGCCGTACGCTTTCTTTACCCCTTCGCAGATAACAGGATAATTGCCCGAACGTATGGCTGGAGGAAATTTCAACCGCAGAGCAGAGTTGTCTTCTTCATCAATTTCAATCGGAACGATCTTCTCCAACTGCTTGATACGACTCTGTACCTGTACAGCCTTTGTCGCCTTGTAACGGAAACGTTCGATAAAATCTTCTGTATCCTTTATTTCTTTCTGCTGATTCTCATAAGCGCGCAACTGCTGTTCGCGACGTTCCTTGCGGAGTACGACAAACTCGTCGTAAGGCACCTTATAATCATAAATTCGTCCGCAAGAAATCTCAATGGTCCGGTTGGTTACATTATTAATAAACGCACGGTCGTGACTTACCAGTACTACAGCCCCCGGACTCATTTTCAAAAAATTCTCCAGCCACTGAATACTTTCTATATCCAGATGGTTGGTCGGCTCGTCCAGCAGCAAGACGTCCGGACGGCGCAACAGCAACTTTGCCAGTTCGATACGCATACGCCAGCCTCCACTGAACTCGCTGGTCGGACGGTCAAAATCGGAACGGCTGAATCCTAGTCCGACAAGCGTACGTTCTATTTCCGCCCGATAATTGGTTCCTCCCATCATCAGGAAACGCTCGTTATCGTGCGTAAAACGTTCAATCAGTTCATGATAGCTTTCCGAATCGTAATCCGTACGATCGGCCAGCTCCTGATTCATCTTTGCCAGTCTGTCCTGCAACTCAAATATATGTTCGAATGCCATTTCCGCCTCCGCCATGACAGTACGCGTATCACTGAGAATCATAACCTGCGGCAGATAACCGATGGTCACCCCTCTCTGTACAGCTACGCTTCCTTCAGTAGGTTTCTGCAAGCCAGCCAGAATCTTCAACATGGTCGACTTACCTGCACCGTTCTTACCAACCAGTGCAATACGGTCTTTCTTATTAATGACAAACGAAACATCCTCGAACAAAGGAGTAACTCCAAACTCAACTTTCAGTCCTTCAATAGAAATCATATATTCGCTCCAACTTTACAAAGTGCAGGCAAAGTTAGTATTTATTTCTCGTTAATTTATACATTTTGTGTATAAATCAGCATCATAATACTTTTACTCAGAGAGTAAACAAAAAATCCGCCGATGAACATAAACTGTCATCAGCGGATTTTTATCTATCAGAACAAATTAATGTCCCTGAAATTATTCTTCTGTATAGCGTTCAATAGTCTGCTCACGGTCCGGACCAACAGAAACAATCTTGATAGGAGTACCAAGCTGTTCTTCGAGGAATGAAATGTAGGCGTTGAATTCTTCAGGGAATTCATCTTCGCTTGTCATCTTAGTCATATCTGTCTTCCAACCCGGCATTTCTACATAAACAGGTTCTACACCTTCAGTTATGTCGAACGGGAAGTAATCGATTTCCTCGCCGTTTACCTTGTAAGCCACACAAGCCTTGACGGTATCGAAGCCATCGAGCACGTCACTCTTCATCAAGATAAGCTGAGTTACACCGTTAATCATGATAGCATAACGCAAAGCAACCAAGTCAACCCAACCACAACGACGTTCACGACCGGTTACCGCACCGTATTCATGTCCCAGATCGCGAATTGTCTTACCTGTTTCATCGAACAATTCAGTAGGGAACGGTCCTGAGCCGACACGTGTACAGTAAGCTTTCATGATACCATATACTTCACCGATTTTGTTCGGGCCCAGACCCAGACCGGTACAAGCACCAGCACAAATCGTGTTCGAAGAAGTAACAAACGGATAAGAACCGAAGTCCACATCCAGCATGGTACCCTGAGCACCTTCGCACAATACACTCTTTCCTTCCTTCAACAAGTTATTGATTTCATGTTCGCTGTCTACCAGATGGAACTGACGCAAGTATTCGATACCTTCCATCCACTGTTTTTCCAGTTCGGTGATATCGTATTCATAGTTCAGGCTCTTCAGGATCTTTTCGTGACGTGCTTTGGCAGCTGCATATTTTTCGTCGAAGTTATGCAGGATATCACCTACACGCAGACCGTTACGACTTACCTTATCCGTATAAGTCGGGCCGATACCCTTACCGGTAGTACCAACTTTCGAAGCACCTTTAGCAGCTTCGTAAGCAGCATCCAAAATACGGTGAGTAGGCAGAATCAGATGAGCTTTCTTCGAAATGTGCAGACGTTCCTTCAACGGATGACCGCTTGCCTCCAAAGCCTCAGCTTCAGCCTTGAACAAAGCTGGATCGAGTACCACACCGTTTCCGATAATATTGATTTTATCTCCCTGAAATATTCCTGAAGGAATAGAGCGGAGCACATATTTCTGACCTTCAAATTCAAGAGTATGACCTGCGTTCGGTCCTCCCTGAAAACGAGCAACAACATCATAGCGCGGAGTCAACACATCGACTACTTTCCCTTTTCCTTCGTCGCCCCATTGTAAACCTAGCAAAACATCTACTTTCATGATTTCCAACTTTTATATAAGTTTATTTACTTTTCTTACGTTTGGCCACCATACATTTATTGCACAATCCATATATATATAAGGAGTAGTGCGAAGCATGAAAACCTTTCAGTTTCGTTTCGGCTATTGCCTGCTTCAAGGTGTCATCTTCGAACTCGGAAACTTTTCCGCACGAAGTGCATATCATGTGATGATGGGTTTCATTATTATACGAACGTTCGTACTGTGAAGTGTTACCAAACTGATGTTTGATGACCAGTCCGGCATCAATCAGGAGTATGATTGTATTATAAAGAGTAGCACGACTTACACGGAATTTCTCTTTCTCGGCCATATAAGAATACAGCATGTCAATATCGAAATGCCCTTTTATGGTATAGATCGTATCGAGTATAGCATAACGCTCGGGTGTCTTGCGATGCCCGTTCTTCTGAAGATAATCCGTCAGAATCTGCTTTGCCTTATCTTTTATATTCTCTTCCATCCGGTAATTCGTTCAGGGTTCAAAGTTAATCTTTTTTGCGTAATTTAGAAAAACAATAAAAGAAAAATTTCTTTATTTGAGTCTTGCCTGAGCATCAGTATTCCAGATCCGCTTTTATCTCTTCGGCCAGTGCATGTACGGTAGGATTCTCCAATTTCATCCACAGTCCGAGCTGCTTGCTTACGACTCTTTTGCTTTCGCGCGACTGATGTGCAAACTTACGCAAGGCTACCGATGCGGCTTTCTGTACCTGCATGCTGCCACCTTCTATGGCGGTATAAGCCTGATCGAGGAATTCTGCCTCTGCACGCTCGTTCAACTTTTCTCCCTTCATGAGCAGACGAGCCATCAGCAGGAAACCGCACAGCTGAAACATTTCGCGTTCGTCCGCCATCCAGCGGAATACTATTTCCGAAGCGTAAGGCAGGCGCTGGAAAAGATTCATGACCGTATACTCTGCCAGCTCCGGATAATCCATTCCCTCTATCCAGATATCGGCAATCTCAGGGTAGAACGTGTCGACCGGCTGAAGTAATCCTGCCATGATCTTGCACTCCCTGATATTTTCTTTCCACAAGGCCTGCGCCAGCTCATGATTGGGCTCATATTCGGCAGCAATTTCCTTTATACGCGGATATTCGATACCAAAGTTGAGCTTATACCCCATTCCTTTCTCACGCATGCTTTGCGAAATCATTCCGTTCATGAAAAGACGGAACTTCGACTTGATATCTCTGATTGTTTCGTGTATATTGCTATTCTCCATAATAAAAATAATAAATCCTATAGCAACAGCAGTCTTATCTCACAACAAGCTCTTGCTACAGGAAGATAGTTATAAATTAGAATAATCCCGGCTATACCGAAGCATCTGCTCGGCATATCCTTCGGTATAAGAAATCTGTACATCGACGATATTTCCTCCGGCATCGGCCTGAGGCGTGTAGACCGGATTCAAGAAGCCCTTGTAAGGTGCCAGATGCAAGCTGCGGTAACGTTGCAGTACCTCGGCATGCAATACCGGATCTACCTGTACGCCGTATGTTTCTACCAGCTGACGTGCGGCTTCGTAATCGCCTTCGCTCTTGATGCGCTGTATTTCTGCCAGCAACTTGCCGAACAACGTACGCAACTTGGCGTAATCGTTGATACGTACATAGGTCTTTCCATCGCGTACAACCATTTCGACTACCTTCTCGTCCTTTCCGTGTTCCAAAGCCCAGCGAGCAATCAACTGGCGGTTGCGCATGTGCGCCTCTTCTACCGTACATCCCGGTTCAATGCGTACAAGCTGTGTCATCAGTCCGTTCATCATGTACGAATAATATTCTGCCTTGTATGCCTCAGCATCGGGAACAAGTCCCAGCTCCACCATCTTGGCATCAGGCAAGTAATACAGTCCGAACAAATCGGCACGTGCTTCTTCAATCGTCGAGCCATGAGCTTTCAGCGCATCAGGGTCTACGCCCGGAAGCAGCTTGCCGGAGCCGTGTCCCAGACATTCATGTAAATCGGTATGCAGGTCGTCGGTTATGTCGGCATATTTCTCCAGCAACTCGCGTTCAACATCACTGTACACAAACTCTTCACGGAAACCGTTTCCACGGGCAGCCTTGTTATACGCATCGGTCAGATTGCCGATAGTAACCGACTTCGATCCGTGTACGCTGCGAATCCAGTTCGAATTCGGCAGATTGATACCGATAGCAGTCGACGGATACAAGTCGCCTGCCAGAATAGCTGCCGTAATCACCTTTGCCGAAACACCTTTCACCTCTTCTTTCTTGAAACGAGCATCTACCGGCGAATGGTCTTCGAACCACTGTGCATTGCTGCTGATGGTTTCCGTACGGTGAGTAGCTTCCATATCCTTAAAATTGACGATTGACTCCCAGCTGGCTTTCATACCCAGCGGGTCGCCATAGCTTTCAATAAATCCGTTGACAAAATCGACCTGCGAACCGGTATCTTTAAGCCATGCAATGGAATAGGCATCGAACACCTTCAAGTCGCCGCTACGGTAAAACTCGATAAGCAACCGGATAACCTCACGCTGTGCATCATTTTCGGCTACAGTTTCTGCCTTCTCCAGCCAGACAATGATTTTCTCTATTGCAGCCGAATACATACCGCCTACCTTCCAGACCTGTTCGTATATACGACCGTCCTTCTTTACCAGCCGGCTGTTCATGCCATACATCACCGGTTCCGGATCATCGGCTTTCTTCTGAGCCGCATAAAACGCCTCAGCCTCTTGCTGGGTTACCCCCTCGTAATAATTGGCTGCCGACGTCTGTACCAGATCTTCTCCGTCTGCCTGATTCACACGTTTGGGCATGACGGCCGGATCGAATATCACCGGAAACAATTTGTCGCACATCGCCCGACAGGTTTCACCTTCTTCAAGCGGAAGTACTTCGGCTGGCAGCGACTGAATGACCTCTTCCAGATAAGCCGCCGTAAATCCCGGTACAAACTTGTCACACGCATAGTGATGATGAATTCCGTTCGAGAACCATACCCGTTTCAGGTACACTTCCAGTGCACGAAACGATTCGCTCGTACGGTCGCCCTCAAAATGCGTATAAACAGCTTCCAGCAAACGGCGTATCTGTAAATTATACTTACCATTCTGATCAAACAAAATATCCCTTCCTTCCAAAGCTGCCTGCGAAAGATAATATATCAGTTGCTTCTGTCGCAACGACAACTGCTCGAAACCGGGAACCCGATAACGCAATATCTGCAAATCGGCAAACTGCTCTACAGTGTATGAAAATGAATTTTCTGACATTTCTCTTTTTAATCTTTTAAACAAACCTCCATCATCTAAATAAAAAAAGCTTTAAACTAAATGTCATTCCAAACGCAAAGAAAAAAGTAGTCAGAAAAAACTCCCCCATACCTTTCTTCCGTCTGGAATGACATCCCGTTTTTATTGTTGCTAAGTCTTCTCTAGTTCTAGTTGTTATCTGTTATTTTCCAGCTTTCGCCTTCTATAGTTATTCGGTGTTTCACCTACATTTTTGTAAAACGCTGCATAGAACGATTGTCGATTAGCAAAACCTACCATCGTACTGATTTCTTCCACATTTTTCTCTGCATAACGCTTGTCAATCAGCATGTGTAAAGCGTCTTTAATCCGATACTCGTTCACCAGGCATGAATAGTTCATTCCGAAACGGGAATTGATGACAGCCGACAAGTAACGGGTATTAGTCTTTAGCTCTTTCGCAAGATCTTTTGCTGAGTAATTCGGGTCTTTGTACTTCTTCTGAAGAACAATGATGTTCATAATTTTATCATACAATTCGTCCGCCAACTCGGCGCGGATCATGTTACGGTAAGGCGCATCTTTAATCTTCCTCTCCCGAAGATTATAGGGCCTTTTCTCTGAAACCCGACCGTTTCCGGTCATTAATTTGTCCTCTTCTCTCATCTGTCTTTTTATTTAGATAATGGTTGTTTCTACGCTATAAAATACTATAATTATACAAAATTGCTAAGAGTTTTTGTATTTTACAACAGAAATACGAGCTTATTTTCACGTTATATCATTTTTTCACATTTGGAACACCCTACAAATAAAAGATAAACGATTATTTAAAAGATTGAACTATCTTTGCCCACAATTACATAAATATAAGAAATGGTACTGAAAACGCTGAAATCATATTTCGGATATACTCAATTCCGACCGCAACAGGAAGAAATCATCACTCAAATATTAAATAAAAAAGACACGCTGGTACTCATGCCCACCGGAGGTGGAAAATCAATATGCTACCAGCTTCCGGCATTACTTATGGAAGGGACTGCCATTGTAGTTTCTCCTCTTATCTCACTGATGAAAGATCAGGTGGAGAGTTTGCAGGCAAATGGTATCATCGCCCGTGCCCTGAACAGCACAAACGACGAAACAGCCGATGCCAACATCCGTTTCGAATGCCGGCAGGGAAGAGTCAAGTTACTCTATATTTCCCCCGAAAGGCTCCTGTCGGAAATCAACTTCCTGCTGAAGGATATCCGTATCTCGTTGTTCGCCATCGACGAGGCACACTGCATTTCGCAATGGGGACACGACTTCCGTCCGGAATATACCCAGCTGAAAGTGCTCCGCCAGCAGTTTCCGGATGTTCCGGTGGTGGCGCTGACGGCTACAGCCGACAAGATAACGCGGCAGGATATCATCAAGCAACTGGCCATGAGAGATCCGAAGGTCTTCATTTCTTCGTTCGACCGTCCCAACCTGAGTCTGGATGTAAAACGTGGTTACCAACAGAAAGAAAAAATGCGTACCATTTTCGACTTCATCGCCCGGCATCGCGGAGAAAGTGGAATTATCTACTGCATGAGCCGAAACAAGACCGAAAAAGTGGCGGAAATGCTGGAGGAGCATGGTATCTCGACAGCGGTTTATCATGCCGGACTCAGTACGGCTGCACGTGAGGCGGCACAAGATGATTTTATCAACGACCGTGTACAGGTAGTCTGTGCGACGATTGCTTTCGGAATGGGGATAGACAAGTCGAATGTCCGCTGGGTCATTCACTACAACCTGCCCAAAAGCATCGAAAGTTTTTATCAGGAAATAGGTCGTGCAGGACGCGACGGACTGCCTAGCGATACCTTGCTGTTTTACTCTTTCGGCGACATTGTCCTGCTCTCGAAATTTGCGGCTGAAAGCAGTCAGCAGGAAATCAACATGGAGAAGCTGCACCGTATGCAGCAGTATGCCGAAGCCGATATCTGCCGGCGACGGATTCTGCTGAACTATTTCGGCGAAACGATGGATCACGACTGTGGCAACTGCGATGTCTGCCGCAATCCTCCCGAACGTTTCGACGGTACCATCATTGTGCAGAAAGCCTTGAGTGCCATCGCACGTGCTGACCAGCAGGTATCTACCAATACGCTGATTGATATTCTGAAAGGGGCTGCTACCCAGGAAATCATCGAACGGGGCTACGACAAATTGAAAACGTATGGTGCCGGACGGGATATTCCGGCTCGCGACTGGCAGGACTATCTGCTGCAAATGCTGAACTTAGGATATTTCGAAGTGGCATACAACGAAAAGAATCATCTGAAAATAACGGAGGCTGGACGAAAGGTGCTGTTCGGACACGAACGTGCTTTACTGGTGGTCATCAAACGTGAGGATTATACAGAAAAGAAAGCAGGCAAAAAACGCAAGCAGTCTGCCCCGAACGATGTCCTGTTCCCCACTCCGATGGTGTTCGAAAACGAAGACGAACAGTTGTTCGAGGAACTCCGTGTACTGCGGAAACGACTCGCCGACCAGCAGGCGATACCGGCTTATATCGTACTTTCCGACAAGACGCTCCACCTGCTTGCTTCGTCACGCCCTACTACGATAGAGGCCTTCGGCGAAATAAGCGGTATCGGCGAATATAAAAGAGATAAATATGGCAAGGAGTTTATTGAAGTCATCCGGAAGTTTGTCAGATAGGAAGCCAACAAGTCAATTATTTTTATCAAGGTTTAATCGATGAACGGTAGCCCGATTCAATGTTTTCTGTTTCTGGCTTGTACTCTTTTTGACACGCCTAAAATAAACAAGCATACATTTTCAAAAAACGTCGGCACATTTTACAAAAAATATGCCGACGTTTTACCCAAAATCTCTGCACGTTTTTTGAAAATTTGTACAAATTTCCAGCAAAGGTTTAATCATTTATTATTCAATCACTTGCATTTCTTCAATTTCTCCATCAGTTCCAAGCGGGGAATACCCAACGAAATTGCTTTTTCATATGCTTCACTTGCCTCGTGCTTTTTCTCCATTTGTAAATAAATATCTCCCATCACCACATAGGTATCAGCATCCCGGTTATCCAATTTCAGCGCCTCTTCCAAATCGAGCAAAGCAGCATCGGGCAAGTTCTGCTCCAGTTCCAGATTAGCACGCATCTTATACAGGGAAGCATCCTTCGGATAATCCTCAATCAGCAAATTCATCCCATCTCGTGCAGCGATGTATCTTCCTTCTTTCTGATCCAGCATCGCCAGTCCCAGACGGGCAGCCTTGTGTTTGGCGTCCACTCCCAATATTACATTGTAGTCGATACGTGCCTCCTTGTACTGCCGCCGTTTCATATAGATATAGGCACGAAACAGACGAGCCTCCTTATCGTTCGGTAGCAGGTCGATCACGTTGCAATAGTCCAGATACGCCTTTTCGGTCAGATTCTTCTCCATGTAAAGAGTGGCACGGTTCAGCAGGATGGCTGTTGCATAAGGAGTAATATTCAAAGCCATGGTGTACGCTTCGATGGCTTCGTCTATCTTCCCCTGACGTTTCAGCACGGTTCCCAGGTTGGAAAAGAGCAAAGCATTCCGGGCATTGTACGGGTCAAGCCGCAGGGCTTCGCGAAACAATTGCTCGGCCTGTTGCAGACTGTCCTTGAAAGTATAGTCCATCGCCTTTTCCACCAGCTCGTTGTACGACTGCGCACGACCGGTTGTCAGCAAGAGGACACCTATCAAACATAGAAGTATTCTTTTCATTCAAACACAATTTTAATTAAATCTGTAAGCAAAGGTAATGGAATAATCTGTGGGGATAAGTGTATATTAAAAAGTTTTTGTAAGTTTGAACAATCATTTAAACAGAAACTATCATGAAACTAGAAAAAGCTATATTCGCCTGCGGGTGTTTTTGGGGAGCACAATACCAGTTCGAACATGCTAAAGGAGTAGTACGCTCCACAGTAGGTTACATCGGCGGACACAAGGAACATCCTGCCTACGAAGAGGTCAAGGCACATACTACCGGACATGCCGAAGCAACGCTGGTAGAATTCGATGCCGAACAGACATCGTTTACAGACTTATGCAAACTTTTTTTTGAGATTCACGATCCGGCACAGACCGACGGACAGGGTCCTGACATCGGACCACAGTACCGTAGTGAGATTTTTTATCTGAACGAAAAACAGAAACAGGAAGCCGAAGCGGTCATTGCTCTGCTGCGTGAAAAAGGATACGTGGTGAATACCAAACTTACTCCTGCCTCTACTTTCTGGGAAGCAGAAGAATATCATCAGCACTATTATGACAAGACGGGAGGAGAACCTTATTGCCATATCCGCACAAAGAAATTCTGATATTTCCGATAGCCAGTGTAATCAGCGTATATTTATACACAATATTGGATAATCCGCACAACAAAAAAGAGGCCGTCTTAAAATAACGTGAGTTCGATGAATTATAACTATTTGTAAATTTGGTGATTAGCGAAA
>ERZ827520.1130-NODE-1130-length-34070-cov-2.922593_pt1 | contig 34070 bp, 29 predicted proteins | sample MGYA00519581_ERZ827520 | MGnify/ENA primary metagenome ERZ827520 (study PRJEB31778, sample SAMEA3449339) | human gut metagenome | biome: human gut; feature: human-associated habitat; material: faeces | place: United Kingdom | collected 2010/2012 ...
CGTTATGGTCGTTTTGTATCCTGCATTAATTTCCCAAGCTGCCGGTATACGAAGGCGGAAAATGAAGAAAACAATGAAACGGATGAGGTATGTCCAAACTGCGGCAGCAAGCTGGTTATGAAAAAAGGCCGTTTTGGTGCTTTCCTCGCTTGTTCCAATTATCCTGAATGTAAATACATCAAGAGCAATAAGGTAAAGGAAGAACCCGTTCCTACGGGTGAGGATTGTCCGGAATGCGGTAAGCCATTGGTGAAGCGCAAGAGCCGTTTTGGTACAACTTTTGTCGGCTGCAGCGGTTATCCGAAATGCCGTTATATAAAAAAAGATCCAGAAGCGGCAGCAAAAAAAGAAGCTAAAAAGAAAACCACTGCGAAAAAAACAGTGAAGAAGACGGTAAGTAAGAAGAAAGTGAGCGATGCTGATGAATAGAGTAACAGTTGTTGGCGCTGGGCTGGCCGGCTGTGAAGCATGCTGGCAGCTGATTAAACGGAATATTCCGGTAACCCTGATTGAAATGCGGCCGCAAAAAAGCTCACCGGCTCATCACAGTGAAAATTTCGCGGAGCTTGTTTGTTCAAATTCGCTGCGCAGCAATGATATTAATAATGCGGTAGGGCTTTTGAAACAGGAAATGCGTGAACTTGATTCATTGATCATGCGGTTTGCGGATGCTAATCAGGTGCCGGCTGGCAGCGCGCTGGCGGTTGACCGTGAAGCATTTTCTAAACAAATCACGGATTTTATCAAGGGACATGAGCTGGTAGAGGTTGTCCATGAGGAGCTTTGTGAGATTCCTGAAGGCCCGGCAATCATTGCGACCGGCCCGCTGACAAGTGAAGCGTTAAGCACAGCGATTCAGCGTTTACTGCATGAAGAACGCTTCTATTTCTATGACGCGGCGGCACCGATTATTGAAAAAGACAGCATCGATTTCAGTAAGGCTTATTATAAGAGCCGTTACGACAAGGGTGATGCTGATTATATCAACTGTCCGATGAATAAAGAAGAATTTGACGCTTTTTATCAGGCGGTAATCAGCGCTGAATGCACAAAGATGCATGAATTTGAGGATGAAAAATATTTTGAAGGCTGCATGCCTTTTGAAGAAATGGCGAAGCGCGGTGAAAAAACCTTGCTTTATGGGCCGATGAAGCCGGTTGGACTGGGCCGTGAGGGTGAACATCCTTATGCGGTTGTGCAGTTGCGTCAGGATAACGCGGCGGCTACGCTTTATAACATTGTCGGGTTTCAGACGCATTTATTATGGGGTGAACAAAAACGTGTCATTGCCATGATTCCAGGTCTTGAAAATGCCCGCTTTGCCCGTTATGGGGTCATGCACCGCAACACATATATCTGTTCGCCAAAATGTTTAAAGGCCAGCTATGAGTGCAAGGAAAAAGAAAATCTGTTTTTTGCCGGCCAGATGTGCGGGGTTGAGGGTTATGTTGAATCAGCTGCCAGCGGTTTATTGGCGGGAATCAATATGGCGCTTAAAGTGCAGGGCAAGGAAGCGGTGATTTTGCCGCCGACCTGTATGATTGGCGCGATGGCTTATTACATAACGCATACACATGCTGATCATTTCCAGCCGATGAACGCGACCTTTGGTTTGCTGCAGTGTGTGGTTAAGACTAATAAGAAAGACCGCAAGGAAAAGCTCGCCCAGCAGGCTTTATCGGTGATCAGAGAATTCAGGGATCATACTCATGAATGAGCAAATTGAACGCTTCTTGAATTATATATCCCAGATTAATACGAATTCTGAGCATACCCGTGACGCATATGAACGGGATCTTCATAAATTTAGAGACTTTTTGCATCGTGAAGGGATCGAAAAGCTGGAAATGGTTGACCGCAGTATTGTTTTGAATTATATCAGTTATCTGCGCGAAGAATGTATGCTTAAAAATAATTCGGTTTTGCGCAGGGTATCAACACTGCGCTCTTTTTATACATATTTGAATGAATACGGCATCCTTTCAGCCAATCCCTTTGTGCTTGTGAAACTGGGCAGCGTCCGCCGGCAGGTGCCTGAGTTCTTATTTTATGATGAGCTTGACGCGCTGTTTGACAGCATTGATATTGAAACAGCGGCTGGTTTGCGTGATCGGGCGATGTTTGAATTAATCTATGCCTGCGGCTTGCGTGTCAGCGAAGCGGCAGCGCTTAAAATCAGCGATCTTGATTTCAGTGAATGTATTGTTCATATTCTTGGTAAGGGCAACAAGGAAAGAGTCGTTCCTTTCCACGATGTCGCAAAGGAATTCCTGCTTCGTTATCTTCGCGAAGTAAGGCCGCTTTGGTGCGCGGATGATCATGCTTTTGTCTTTGTTAATCAGCATGGCCGGCCGCTGACAAGCCGCGGTATTCAATACATTTTAGATCAGACAGTCAAAAAAAGCGGTCTGATGCTGCGAGTTCACCCGCATATGCTGCGTCATTCATTCGCAACGCACATGCTGGATAACGGCGCTGATCTGCGTCTGGTTCAGGAGCTTTTAGGCCATGCGTCGCTGTCAACGACGCAAATTTATACGCATGTAACCCGCGAAAGGCTTAAAAATGCCTATAATAGTGCATTTCCAAGGGCAAAAGTATCAAAATAGCCTTGCCAACAAAATCTAACTTTGTTATAATTGTAAAGCACGTTAATACGTGAGAAACACACACATCATGGATTCATTGATCCGTGCCCTTGACTAAAGACTGTCACTACAGGGTTATCAATGCTAGAAATGATGGAGGTAAAACGGAGGAATTAAAATGGCTGTTGTTTCAATGAGAAAATTATTAGAAGCTGGCGTTCATTTCGGACATCAAACTAGAAGATGGAATCCTAAAATGAAACCAAACATTTATGCATCAAGAAATGGTGTATATATCATTAACCTGGAAAAGACAATCGAACAAATCGATACAGCTTATGAAGCAATGAAGGACATTGCTGAAAAAGGCGGTAAGGTTTTATTCGTAGGTACTAAAAAGCAGGCTCAGCAAATCGTTGTTGACGAAGCTTTGCGCTCAGGTTCATTCTTTGTTAACCAAAGATGGCTGGGTGGTTTATTAACTAACTTCCGCACAATTCAAAAACGTGTTAAACGTTTAATTGAAATTGAAGAAATGGAAGCAAGCGGTCTGATCGATGTATATCCTAAGAAGGAAATCGCTCAAATCAAAAAAGAAAAAGCTAAATTAGAAAACTTCTTAGGCGGTATTAAAGAAATGAAGAAACTGCCTAACGCAATCTTCGTTATCGATCCTAAAGAAGAACACAATGCAGTTGCGGAAGCTAAGAAATTAGGTATCCCTGTATTTGCAATGGTAGATACTAACTGTGATCCTGAAGCTGTTGATTACCCAATCGCATCAAATGATGACGGCAACAGTTCTGTGAAGCTGATCGTTGAATTAATGGCTGATGCTATCGTTGAAGCTAAGGGCGGTCTGCTTTCAGTTGCTCATAACATCGAAGAAGGCGAAGATATCACAATGGCTGATGTAATCGTTAATGTTGAAGAAAAAATCGCTGAAAACGATCGTCGCCGCCGTCAGAGAAATGAAGAACGCCGTGCAGCACAAGCTAACCGTCGTCCTTACAACAGAGACAACCGCAATGGTAACGGCAAACCTTTCGTAAAGAAAGAAACTGTAAAACCAGCAGCAACAACTGAAGCTGCACCGGCTCCGGCTGCTGAATAATTACCACTTCGAAATTTACGAACAAGGAGGAAAATCAAATGGCAATTACTGCTCAAGATGTAAAAGCACTTCGCGATAAGACAGGTGCTGGTATGATGGACTGCAAAAAAGCATTGACAGAATGCGATGGCGATATTGATAAGGCAAGCGAATGGCTTCGTGAAAAGGGTATCGCAAAGGCTGCTAAAAAAGCTGACCGTATTGCTGCTGAAGGTGCAACCCGTGTTGCTGTAGATGGCAACACAGCTGTTGTATTTGAAGTTAACTCAGAAACTGACTTCGTTGCTAAGAATGAACAATTCCTGGCATTGATGAATCAGGTACAAAACCTGCTGCTGAGCGCTAAACCAGCTTCTATGGAAGCGGCACTGGCTGCTGAAGCAGATGGCAAGACTTTAGAAACTTTAGTTACTGAAGCGACTGCTACAATCGGTGAAAAAATCACTTTCCGCCGTTTCGCAATCGTTGAAAAAGCTGATGATGAAGCTTTCGGCGCTTATATTCACATGGGCGGCAAGATTTCAGCTTTATCCGTAATTTCTGGTACTGACACAGCTGTTGCAAAGGATATCGCTATGCAGGTAGCTTCAATGAGTCCGCAATTCGTATCACGCGATGATATGCCTGCTGAATTCATTGAAAATGAAAGACACGTACAATTAGAAATCTTAAAGAACGATGCTTCTTTAGCTTCTAAGCCTGAAAAAGTATTACACGGTATCGTTGAAGGCCGTCTGACTAAATCATTACAGGAAATGTGCTTAGTAGATCAGGTTTACTTCAAGAACCCTGATTTAAAAGTAGGTCAATACCTGAAAGAAAACAATGCAGTTTGTAAATCATTCATCCGCTATGCAGTAGGTGAAGGTATTGAAAAACGCAGTGAAAACTTTGCTGATGAAGTAATGAATCAGATCAAAGGCAACTAATTTAAACTGAAAAGGCATTGGTGATTCATTAGAATCATCGATGCTTTTTTTTCATCTGCTGCCGAAGCAGTTCTGTTATGAACAAGATTTTTCGTGAATGAGTGTTGTAACTGAAGGCTTTATCTAGTATAATTGTTATGGTAGAAACGTGTGTTTAAAACCGGTCTATCTTTAAAGAGATGTAGCGAAAAGGTGGAAAATAACAATGTATAAAAGAGTTTTGCTGAAGTTGAGCGGGGAAGCGTTGTCTTCACCGGGTAATTCATTTGATCCCCAGATTTTAAAGGGACTAGCAAGAGAATTAAAAGAGGTGGCTGAGTTAGGTGTTGATCTGGCTATTGTAGTCGGCGGCGGTAATTTCATCCGCGGTAAATTATGTGAACAGATGGGTCTGGAAAGAACTCAGGCCGATTATATGGGTATGCTGGCAACCGTAATCAACGCGCTGGCAGTACAGAACGCGCTTGAACAGGAGAACGTGCCTACTCGAGTGCAGTCAGCAATTGAAATGAATAAGGTCGCAGAACCATTCATTTTAAGAAGAGCGCTTCGTCATTTGGAAAAGGGACGGGTTGTCATCTTCGGTGCCGGTACCGGTAATCCTTATTTTTCAACGGATACGACAGCCGCTTTAAGAGCCAGTGAAATTAACGCTGATGTCATCTTAATGGCTAAAAATGGTGTAGACGGCGTTTATTCGGCTGATCCGAAGATTGACAAGAATGCGGTGCGCTATCAGTCACTTACATATATGGATCTGATTCAGCAAAATCTCCATGTCATGGATACGACAGCCACTTCAATGTGTATGGATAATGACATTGATCTGATCGTATTTAATATGAACGAACCCGGCAATATTCTAAAAGCTGTCAAGGGTGAAGTAAATGGTACATTAATTACCAAGAAAGGACAATAATTATGAAGGAAATCTTAGATAATGCAACAGTAAAAATGAACAAGGCAATCGAAAGTCTGCACGGTAATCTGGCTACGATCAGAACGGGCAGAGCGAATCCGCAGATTTTAGACCGTGTGCATATTGATTATTACGGAAGCTCTACACCAATCAATCAGGTGAGCAGCATTTCAGTAGTGGAGGGCCGTCAGCTTTGCATCAAGCCTTTTGATAAATCGATTATGAAGGAAATTGAAAAGGCGATTGAAGTGGCTGATTTAGGTTTAGTGCCGCAGAATGACGGTACGATGATTCGTATTAATGTTCCGGCGCTTACAGAAGACCGCCGCCGTGAATTAAGTAAATCAGCAAGCAAGATGGGTGAAGAAGCGAAGGTAGCGATTCGTAACGTGCGCCGTGAAGCAAATGATGCGGTTAAGAAGAATAAGGAATTACCGGAGGATCAGGCTAAGCAGGCGAATGAAAAGATTCAGAAGCTGACTGATGAATTCGTTAAGAAAATTGATACGATCGTGGATGAAAAATCCAAGGAGATCATGGCTGTTTAATCCGTTGCATCATGCAGTATTGTAGCCCACAGCATTGTGGGCTTTACTTTAGGAGGATCACGCATGGATTTACAAAGAATACCTGCTCACATTGCCATTATCATGGACGGCAACGGACGTTGGGCAAAGAAACGCGGTTTGCCGCGGACAGCCGGCCACCTTCAGGGTGCTGAAAATGTGCGCACGATTGCTAAGGAAGCAAATCGTTTAGGGGTGAAAACCTTAATTTTATATGCTTTTTCTACGGAAAACTGGAATCGGCCGGAATCGGAAATTGATTATCTCTGTAAGCTGCCGAAGATGTTTTTTTCTAAATATATTAAAGAATTAAAGGCGCTGAATATCAGGGTGTCATGTATCGGCGAATATGAGAAGTTTCCCAAAGATACTGTTACGGTAATCAAGAATGCCATTGATGAGACAGCGATGAATACCGGTTTGAACCTTTGTTTAGCGGTAAATTACGGTGCTCGCCGGGAAATTACGCTGGCGGCGCAGCAATATGCTAAAGATGTATTGGCTGATAAAGCATCACTGGATATCGATGAACAGGCTTTTGGGCAATATATGATGGGTGAGCATCAGGAGCTTGATTTGCTGATCCGCACATCTGGCGAAGTACGTTTGTCAAATTTTTTGTTATGGCAATGCGCTTATGCGGAAATGATATTTACAGATACGGCTTGGCCTGATTTTAATGAAGCAGAGCTGCATCGCTGCCTTGAACAATATCAGCAGCGTGACCGCCGGTTTGGAGGGTTAAAGGAATGAAAACTCGAATCTTAACCATGTTTGCTATTCTTGCCTGTGTGATACCGGCATTATTGTTTGGCGGTATTTTGATTGACGCCTTAGTGGTTTTCATTATTGTTGTCGGTTTGCATGAGGTATGTCAGCTGAGTGAGCAGCATTGTCCGCGCGCCGTTGAGTATTTTCTGATCGCGGCAGTCTTATTCTCACTTATTTTGGATGCCCGGCTGCGCCTGCCTTATGTTGGCTTTGTATGTATTATATTGTTGGCAATGCCTGTCTTCAATGAAAAAATGTTAGTATCTGATACATTTCTATGTATGGCATTTGCGGCTTTTTTCGTTACCATCGGCACTGGCTTTCTGGCCATGTATAATCAGGAACCGCTGTTTATCTGGTTTATCATTCTGGCAACCTATGTCTGTGATTCCTTCGCCTACTTGTGCGGCCGCTTTTTTGGCAAGCATAAGCTATGTGTCAGAATCTCTCCGAAGAAAACGATTGAGGGAAGTATCGGCGGCTGGTTTTTCGCGGCAGTGATTTCTTTCCTGTTTGCGTATTTCTTTATTTCACATGAACATCTGCTGGCGATGGCGTTAGGCAGTATTTTCCTGCCGATTTTCGGTCAGATTGGCGACTTGGCATTTTCGGCCATTAAACGCAGCTATAAAATCAAGGATTTCGGTTATTTATTACCGGGACACGGCGGCATCCTTGACCGGGTGGATTCTTTGCTGTTTAATCTGACGGTTTTCTATCTGATCTTTACGGCGGTGAACTTATTATGAAACAAATCATTTTATTAGGCGCATCTGGTTCAATCGGTGAACAGACGCTGGATGTGATTCGTTCTCATCCGGAGCTGTTTGAATTAGCAGCTTTCAGTGTCCGCAGCCGATTGGCGTCGGCCTATAAGATTCTTGATGAATTTAAGGTGCGGGCAATCTGTGTTAAGGATGAACAGGATGCCGATGAAATCAGAAAAAAATATCCGCATCTGGATATTCATATCGGTGATCAAGGTCTGCTTGAGCTGGCAGCGCTGCCTTATGGCGATACCCTAGTCAATGCCTTGGTGGGCTTTGTCGGCTTGCTGCCAACGCTTAAAGCGATTGAATGCCGCAAGGATATCGCGCTGGCGAATAAGGAAACCTTGATTGTCGGCGGCAAGTTTGTGAAAGCCGCGGTTAAGGAATACGGTGTTTCCCTGAAACCGATTGACAGTGAACATTCCGCGATTTTCCAGTGCCTGCAGGGCAATGCGCATGGCAGTGTTGAAAAATTAATTATCACTGCCAGCGGCGGCAGTTTCCGTGACCGCAGCCGTGATCAGCTGCAGGGTGTTACAGTAAAAGAAGCTTTGTCACATCCTAACTGGTCAATTGGGGCAAAAATAACGATTGATTCTGCAACGATGATGAATAAAGGCTTTGAAGTTATTGAAGCGCATTACCTTTTTGATATCGATTATGATAAAATTGAAGTGCTGCTGCATCGGGAAAGCATTGTTCATTCTTTAGTACAATACTGTGATCATGCGCTGATGGCACAATTGGGTACAGCTGATATGCGGCTGCCGATTCAGTATGCTTTGACACATCCGGCAAGACTGCCGCTTATGAACAGTGAAACGCTGGATCTTGCGAAAATTGGTACACTGCATTTTGAAAAGGCTGATTTTGACCGCTATCCATTGCTTGGACTGGCCTATAAGGCCGGCCGGCTTGAAGGCAATGCGTGCGCGGTTATGAATGCTGCCAATGAAGAAGCAGTAGCGTTGTTTTTGGCTGGGAAGATTACCTTCTTAGATATTGAAACTTATGTATTCAAGGCTGTAGAAAGCATTGAATTCATTGAAAATGCTACCCTAGAGGATATTATCCGCAGTGACGGTGCTGCTAGAGCATTTGTCAATGAAGCTGTGAAAGGAGCCGTTTAATGCAATTTTTATTTAACTTTATTATGTTTATTCTGCTGCTGATGGTAATTGTTGTTGTCCATGAATTTGGACATCTGATTACCGCAAAGCACTTTAATGTATACTGCAGCGAATTTTCAATTGGTATGGGGCCTGCCCTTTATCAAAATAAGAATAACGAGACTGTCTTCTCAATCCGTGCTTTGCCGCTGGGCGGTTATGTGCAGATGGCGGGGGAAGAAGGCACAGATACGACTGGCATCCCTTATGAGCGGACAATTAAAGGCATTAAGACATGGCAGCAGGTCGTTGTTATGGCTGCCGGCGCTTTTATGAATGTTGTGCTGGCTTGGGTGATTTTTGTCGGCATCGTCATGGCAAGAGGATCGGTAGCTGGGCCTGCATTGCCGGTATTATCAGGAATTATTGAGAATTCACCGGCTGAAAAGGTAGGGCTTCAGCCAGGTGATGAAATTGTTAAGGTAACACTGAACGATGGTACGTCATTCATTCCGGAAACCTTTGATGATATAATCGCCCGTACTCAGCAGAATCCTCAGGATCGAATCATTCTGACGGTTTCAAGAGCCGGACAAATCAAGGATTATATGATTACCCCTGAACTGCAGCGTGATGGCACGACGTATCTGATTGGTATTCAGGCCAGCAGCTCTGTCATTGAGATTCAATGGTATGAAGCCTTTAAATATGGTACGATGGCAATGGGCAGTTCGATGATGCAGATCATTTCAGCCTTAGGCAACCTTGTCAGAGGCGTGGGTCTTGAGGATATGTCAGGACCGGTTGGTATTTTCCAAGCAACGAGTCAGATCACGCAATCAGGCGCCACAGCCTTTATGACATGGCTGGGTCTGTTATCTTTAAATATCGGTATCTTTAATTTGCTGCCGCTGCCGATTCTTGATGGCGGACGCATCGTTATCGTACTGCTTGAAAAGCTGATTGGTAAGAAGCTCAGTGAAAAATGGGAAACCATTATTATGATGATTGGTGTCGCACTGGTTGTTGGCTTAATGGTATTTGTAACCTGGAATGATATTTTGCGACTGTTTTAATTAAGCGAAGGCGATGCCTTCGTTTTTTGAAGGGAGGGCTGCTTTTGAAAACACTGATTTTAGCGGAAAAGCCGGAGCTTGGCAGAGCCATTGCGGCCGCGGTAAACGCAACTGAACGCGAACGTCAGGGAGTGATCCAAAAGGGTGATTTGACAATTACCTGGGCTTATGGTCACCTTTTGCGATTAAAAGAGCCGGAAGAATATGATCCTAAGTATAAACAATGGAAAAAGGAAGATCTGCCGATTGTCTTTGATGAGTGGCAGCAGGTACCAGATGGCGATAAGGCAAACCGTGTAGCCCAAATCGGCACACTGATCAGCAATGCGGATCAAATTATCCATGCCGGTGACCCTGATGATGAGGGACAGTATCTGATTGATGAGATTCTTGATTATCATCACTGTGACAAGCCGGTGAAAAGGCTTTATATCAATGACAATACACCGGAGCTGATCCGCCGTTCGATCAAGGAAATGAAAGACAATGATGAAAGCTGCCGGTTGGCTGGCCGCAGCGCCTATGCCAGAGCCGTTGCTGATTATGTCGTGGGTATCAATTATACAAGACTGTTCTCCGTTTCACTGCGTAAAAAAGCGATGAGTGTCGGACGGGTTCAAAGTCCTACTCTCGGCTTAATCGTGGCCCGTGATTTACAGATAGAAACTCATCAAAAGCAAGTATATTATGAGTTAGATGTTGATGTGGAAGTTGATAATAAACAGGTCAAAATGAAGTATAAGCCAAGCAAAGCGGTTTTGAATGATGAAAAGAATATCCTTGACCGCAGTATTCTGGATGAACTGAAGGAAAAATTAACGGATCAGCTTCTAAAAGTAAAGGTCGAACAAAAGGAAAACAGTCAGCGGCCGCCGCTGCCTTATAATCTAGCTAAGCTGCAGGCGGCAATGAATGTTAAGTATGGCTATGATCTAAGCCGCACTGACCGTATTACGCAGACACTTCGTGACCGTTATCAGGCAATTACCTACAATCGTTCAGATTCCCAATATCTGAAAGAGGAGCATTATCAAGAAGCCGGCAAATTGCTGCCATTTGTTATGAATAAATTGGGATTGGCGCTGCCGCTTGATTATACTCTGCATTCGGAGTGTTTTAACGATCAATTTGTTACGGCCCATCATGCCATCATTCCAACGATGTCCAATTTTAATATCAAAGCCTTGAGTGAAGAGGAAATGAATGTTTACACTGAAATCTGCAATATGTATTTTATGCAGTTTCTGCCGCCGATTCAAAAGCTGCAGACTACTTTAAGTGCGCCAGTGGACGGCGGTGAGCTGCGGTTAGTGCTGACGAAGATTTTAGATCAGGGATATCGTCAGTATTTTCAGGAAATCAAGGAAAATGATGACGGTGAAGAAAGTGATGAACTGGAGTTTAAACCGGGAAAATATGACAGCCGTGTGCTTAACAGTGTGATTAGTGAAAAGGCGACAAATCCGCCCAAGCATTATACTCAGGCCTCATTGATCCGCGATATGACAAGCATCGCAAAATATGTTGAAGATCCAGAGGTTAAGAAGATATTAAAAGCTAAGGATAAAGATAAAAAGGGTGAAAACGGATCGATTGGCACCAGTGCTACCCGTTCGACGATCGTTGAAACATTGATTAAGCGCGGTTATGTAGAAATGAAGGGAAAACAGATTTTATCCACGCAGCTGGGACGCGATTTTTACCAGATTCTGCCTGATGAAATAAAGAAAGCGGATTGTACGGCTCGCTGGTGGGTAATTCAAGAGGATATCAAAGAGGGCAAGGCGGATGTCGCTGATTTAGTGAAGACGGTAGTGGATGCCTTTATGCCTAATTTAGAGAAGACAATTTATATGGACAGCCGGGAAAGCTTAGGCGTATGTCCAATCTGCGGTCATAAAATCGTTGAATATCCTAAAAGCTTTGGCTGTACCAATTATCGCAACGGCTGTAAATTCGCAATCTGGAAAAATGATTTCTTTCTGACCTCAATCAACAAAGTGCCTACCGCTTTAATGGCTAAAAAGCTGATTAAGGATCATTGGTGTCAGGTAAGATTAGCCAACGATGAGATTAAGCTGCTGATCATGCATATCCGAAACGGCAAACCGGTGTTTGAACTGCGTGAACTGCCAAAGAAGAAAGAAACTGCAGCCTAGTGAATTTTCATGATGCTTCCTGTACTTCGATTTATTTGATATTATACCGAATGTTTAGTATGATAAATATAGATGGATAAGCTTATCATAATTTCTAAACAGAGGCTGATTGATAATAAGTGAGGTGCCAGTAATGAAGAAAACATCGTTTTGTACATTATTCCTATTGCTTTTTGCCTTCTTTCTGCCGCTTTCAATTCAGGCAAACTCAGCAGAACCGCCCGGTTTAGTTATCATTGTGAATAACCCGCCTGATGATTTAACCTTGTCACTTCAATTTGATGATGCTGAGGCAGAACTTGTTTCAGAACGAAAAGCATGGGAAGGCTATTATCAATTTTATTATCATAGGGTCGGCAATGATTTAACGGACATCGATTTAAGTCATGCAAAGCTGATCGTCAGCAGTGCTGAATTTAATTTTAGCTGCAATCTGCCGGACACAGTCTTTCATCGCTACAACAATCTAGTAACACTTGATTTAAAGACGCAGACAATTCAAGAGGGAAAGTCCAAGCTGAGGACAGCCCTGCTAGTTATTTTGCGGGTAAGCTTGACACTGGTTATTGAAGGCATCGTCTTTTACCTTTTCGGCTATCGAAAGCTAAAAAGCTGGATTACCTTTTTCGTCGTTAACTTGCTGACCCAAGGCTTTGTGAATGTGTCGCTGAGCACTTCCATGATTAATGATCATATCATCATAACTTATCAGATGTTGGAATTTCTCGTTCTGGTGCTTGAGATGATTCCGTTTATGATAATTATCAATGAACATCGAAGACGGCGAACCTTTGGTTATGTTGTAAGTGCTAATCTGATGAGTTTGGTTTTTGGTGCCTTAATTCTAATGTTTCTGCCAATATAGCTTTAAATAAACAGCATATCTTAATCATAAGCGATTAGGTATGCTGTTTTATATTCATAAATTATAGGCTTTGGGTTATAAAAATAAGCTATTCAAACAAGTCATAAAATGAGAGGTAATTTTATGACCCATGCTGTATAATCAAAAGAATCTAATTCATGATAATAAACTTGAATGGAAAGAGGTTAAAATGAGGGATATCACAATAGTTGGGCTTACCCAGAATAATTTAAAGCATGTTTCATTAAGCATACCCAAAGAAAAAATAACGGTATTTACCGGTGTATCAGGCTCAGGTAAGTCCAGTATTGTTTTTGATACGATAGCGGCTGAAGCACAGCGGCAGATGAATGCATCTTATCCTGCTTATATCCGATCCAGACTGCCTAAGTATCCAAAACCCAGTGTTGAGAAAATTGAGAATCTGACCGCTTCAATTGTTGTCGATCAGTCACCGTTAGGCAGCAATGCCCGCTCAACAGTCGGTACCATCAGTTCCTTATATGCCAGTTTAAGGCTTTTGTTTTCACGAATCGGCACACCCTATGCCGGCAGTGCTTCTTATTTTTCCTTTAATGATCCAAACGGTATGTGCAAGACATGTGCCGGACTTGGCAAAGTGACGAAGGTAGATATTGATGCTATCATTGATGTGAATAAATCTTGGCGGGAAGGCTGTGTGAATGACTCTTTGTATGCACCCGGTACATGGTATTGGCGGCAGTACGCTGAATCAGGATTGTTTGATTTGGATAAGCCGATCAAAGCGTATACGGCAGAGGAATATCATCTGCTTCTTTATGGTACAAGAAGTGATGATGGAGAAGTAGTTCATCCCAAAGTCAGCGGTTTAGTTAATAAATATACGAAGACATTGTTAAATCGGGATATCAGCGGTAAAAGCCGTCACTCACAGGAAAAATCTCGGCAGCTGATCGTGGAAAAGGAATGTGATGACTGCCATGGCAAGCGGTTAAATGCGGCGGCGCTGAATTGTAAAATCAATGGCTATTCAATTGCCGATTTATGTGAAATGGAGCTTACGCAGCTAAAGATCGTTTTGATGCAGATCAAGGATCAGAGGGTGGACTTGCTTGTACAGTCGCTGATTGAAGGCTTGGATCGGTTGATTGACATCGGACTGCCTTACCTTCACTTAAACCGTGAGACGTCAACCCTGTCCGGCGGTGAGGCGCAGCGCTTAAAGCTGGTGCGGTATATGGGCAGCAGCCTTAGCGGCATGACTTATATTTTTGATGAACCGAGTACCGGTATGCATCCGCGTGATGTTTATCGCATGAATAAGCTATTAAAACAGTTAAGGGACAAGGGGAATACCGTGTTGGTTGTCGAGCATGACAAGGATGTAATCGCCATTGCGGATCATGTGATTGATGTCGGTCCAAGAGCCGGCACACAAGGCGGTGAAATCGTGTTTGAAGGCACGTATCAAGAACTGCTGAATGCTGATACACTCACTGGGCAAGCGATGCGTCAGATACTGCCGATCAAGATGAAAACGCGCCAGCCTAAGGGCAGTCTGCCGATCCGCGATGCCTGTCTGCATAACTTAAAGCATGTGGATGCTGATATACCGCTGGGTGTCATGAGTGTGATCAGCGGGGTTGCCGGTTCTGGTAAAAGCACCCTGATTTCGCAAGTATTTGCCAAACAATATGCTGATCGATGCGTATTGATTGATCAGGGGCCGATTATGGCGACAAATCGTTCTACACCGGCTTCTTTTCTTGGCTTTTTTGATGAAATCCGCAAATTGCTGGCGAAAGAAAATAATCAGCCGGAGAGTCTATTCAGCTTTAATTCAGCAGGTGCCTGTTCGGTATGCGGGGGTAAGGGCGTACTTGTGACTGAACTTGCGTTCATGGACCCCATCGTGACTGAATGTGAAGCCTGTGAAGGGAAAAGATATAATCAAAAATCATTAGCCTGTACATATAAGGGGATGAATATTGTTGAATTATTGAATCTTACGGTACTTGAAGCGATGGCTGTATTTACAGATTTGAAAATAAGCCGGCATCTGAAACAGCTTCAGCAGGTGGGGCTGGACTATCTCAGCCTTGGACAACCGCTCAGCACACTTTCCGGCGGTGAACGGCAGCGGCTGAAGCTGGCTAAAAATCTAAGTAAGAAGGGCAGTATCATTATTATGGATGAACCAACCACCGGCCTGCATCTTTCTGATATAGAAAAATTATTGAAGCTGTTTGATACCATTGTGGCACGCGGCAATACGCTGATTGTTATTGAACATAATCTTGATGTGATGAAACAGGCAGACTGGCTGATCGATATCGGGCCGGATGGCGGTAAAAACGGCGGTGAGGTAGTTTTCACCGGTACACCGCTGATGATGATTCAAAAAGCTTCTACGCTGACAGCACAATGTCTGCGCCTGTCCTGCGGTCTTGATTCTGTAAACATTTAATAGTTATTTATGCTATGATATATATAGAAATCATATCAATGAAAGAGGGGACGAAAGTGAGAAAATACAAGTTATTCATGGCAGTGTTGATTTTGATCTTTCCGCTTTTGACTGCATTGCCGATTCAGGCCAATTCCGCGGAGCCGCCGGGCTTGCTTATCGTTGTTGAGAACGCGCCTGAAGACATGCGGCTGGCAATCCAATTTGATGAACATGAAATCATAGAGCTGAGAGTAGAAAGAAAAGCTTGGGAGACGTATTATCGCTATTACTATCATTTATCTGAGGCACGGTATGATGTTGACTTCACCAAGGCCAAGCTGATTGTAAACAGCGAAAATATAAATTTCAGCTGTGACTTGCCTGCAGCAGCGTTTGAGACCTACAACAACCTGCTTCAATTGAATCTTAAAACACAAACGGTTGAAATGGGGATTTCACCATACCGCGCGCCGCTCTTAGTCAGCATGCGGGTAAGCTTGACTTTAGTCATTGAGGGGATTGTCTTCTTCCTGTTTGGCTACCGGCAGAAAAAGAGCTGGCAGATCTTTTTGATTACCAACTTACTCACGCAAGGGTTCGTGAATATTATGTTAAGTAAATCAATAACAGGTACATATGTGGTTTTTGGTTATCTTATTTTGGAAATGCTTGTCGTGTTATTTGAACTAATTCCTTATACGGCATTTATTGATGAACACAAAAAAATCAGAAATTTTTTCACATGTCTTATTGCCAACGCGGCCAGTCTTGTTTTAGGGGCATGGATTATCACACATTTACCAATATAAAAGACGCAGCTTCTGATGATTCAGAAAACCGCGTCTTTTTCTTGTTACAGATAATAAACAATGGCAATGAAGTGTACAATCGATGCTAAATTAATAAATAGATGCCAAATCACATGATAATATTTCTTTTTTTGATGAGAATAAAAATAGACACCGATTGAGTAAAAGACACCGCCTAATACTATAAAGAAGATAAACTGCCAAGCTGCTTTCGCGATAATCGTCGGCAGGAAGAAAACGGCAATCCAGCCCATGATCAGATAAATAGCTAATGAGAGCTTGCTGAATTCACGCTTGCCGAATATTTTGTAAAGGATGCCGCCAATAACGATTGACCATTCAATGATCAAAATCAGCACACTCTGCCAGCCTTGTATCATCGTTATCGCAATCGGTGTATAGGAGCCTGCAATCGCGATATAAATACAGCTGTGGTCAAGGATTCTGAAGACTAGCTTATTCGTCGATTCAAAGGGAGTTGAATGATAAAGCGCAGAGATCAGAAACATTAGAAAGATGGATATGACAAAGACGGATACTCCAAATGCCTGCATTGCGCCGCCTTTAATATAACCTAAGATTGCGGCATAGGGCAGGGCAAACAGAAACAGCAGCGCCATGATGCCATGGGTGAGCGTATTGCCGACTTCTTCGCTGAAACTGAGCCTTGTCATGTTTTTCATTGAATTCAAAGACATGGTTATCACCTCTAGGCACTTAGTGTAGCACGCTTTAGAATTTAATTCAATTCTTGTCTTTGTTATGCTATAATGGTATGGCATAAGTTAGCTTGTAAAGGAGGAAATCATGTTCCTTAAACGTATAGAACTGCAGGGTTTTAAATCCTTTGCCGATAAAACAATCATCACCTTTGATTCTGATGTAATCGGTATTGTAGGACCTAATGGCTGCGGTAAAAGCAATATCAACGACGCGATTCGCTGGGTGCTGGGTGAACAGTCCGTAAAAAGTCTGCGCGGAACTTCAATGAGCGATGTGATCTTTTCGGGTTCAGATACCCGCAAGGCTGTAAATATGGCTGAGGTTACCTTGGTATTTGATAATACACAGCATTTTCTGCATGTTGACTATGAAGAGGTAGAAATCACAAGACGGCTGCATCGTTCAACCGGTGAAGGGGAATACTTTCTGAACCGCACACCATGCCGGCTAAAGGATATTCAAAATCTGATCATGGATACCGGCTTGGGCCGTGACTCCTTGTCTATTATCTCGCAAGGCACCATTTCCAGTTTTGCGGAATCAAAACCGGAAGATCGCCGCGGTCTATTTGAAGAAGCAGCCGGTGTAGCAAAGTATAAAAAACGTAAAATCGAGTCATTGGGAAAACTGAGCCGCACTCAGGAGAATCTTGATCGCTTGGAAGATATTATCATGGAGCTTGAACGTCAGGTGACCCCATTAAAGCGGCAGGCGAAAAAAGCTGAGACTTATTTGGAAAAGAAGCAGGAATTGGAAGCCATTGAAATCAGCGTACTTGTTGATGAGATTGAGCATCTGAATGAACAGATTGAAGAGGGAAAGAAAAAGGCATTTGATTTGCAGAGCAAAAAAGCGCTGCATGAAACAACGATTGCGGTCAGTGAAAGCAAGAATCTTGAGCTGAAGCAGGAAATGTCACAGCTTGACCGTGAGGTGAATCAGCTTCAGGATGAATTTATGAAAATTATGGGTGAAATTCAGTCATTGGATGCCCGTAAAACAGAAATTGATGAAAAGCGCAAATATGCCATGGCTTCGGCTAATGCCGAAATCAGAGCTAAAGAATTAAAGGCGATGATTGATGAAGCACAGTATGAGTATAATGACCGCAGCTCACGTTTAAATGAATTAAATATTGATTTAAAGCTGAATCAGGAGAAGGCGGATAAGCTAAGCAATGATGCGGCTCAATGCAATGTGATGCTGAATGAACAGAACGCTTATCTGAACAGTCTGTTAAACCGCCGCTCGGTACTTGAGAATCTAGTGAAGCAGCCGTTTAATCATCAGCAGGGTGTAAAGGCAATCTTAGAGGTAAAGGATTCATTAAATGGTGTTTTAGGTGTTGTTTCACAGATATTAAAACCGCATGACAATTATGAGAATGCTGTCAGCAATGCGATTGGCGGTGCTTTGTATTATATTGTCACTGAGGATGAAATCAGTGCCCGTCATGCCATTACATATCTGAAAAAGAATGCGTCAGGCAGGGCGACCTTTTTGCCGATTACCGTATTGAAAAAACGCGGTATCTTCAAGGAGCATGAGATCATTGCTAAAAACAGTGTCGGCTACCTTGGCACTGCCAATGAATTTGTAGACTGTGATACGGCATTTGAGGTTGTTCGTGACTCACTGATGGGTAATGTATTGGTCTGCGATAATCTGATCAATGCGAATGAGCTTGCCCGTACCCTCCACTTTAATTATAAAATCGTAACGTTAGACGGCGATGTGGTCCATAAGGGCGGCAGCATGAGCGGCGGTAAGGTAAGAGATTCCTATTCACCGATGTCACTGCAGAAGGAATTGGATCAGATTCATGAAAAAATAACGCATCAGCAGGTCAAGACGGATAAGCTGAGAGATGATTGTTCATCACTGGCTTCAAGAGGTGAAGCCTTGCAGGCATCGTTGGTACAGCTGAAAATTGATATTGCACAGCTGCAGCCGGTCGTGGATGCGAAGAAAGCGAAGATGGATCGTCTGAAGGCTGAATATGAGGAATTAAAGCCGGGTGAGCTGAATGATGATGAAGCGGTGAGCGAGGATACTTTAGTTGCCCAGTTAAGCGGCGCGTATTCTAAACGTGACGCGATTACCTCACAGTTAAAAATTAAACGCGAACGCCGCGCGAAGGCTGGCGCGGAAGTGGAACGCAATGATGTTTCAATCCGTAATTTGCGCCGCGAATGCAATGCGCTGCTTGCTGATGAGCGTGAATATGAATTAAGCCGGGTTAAGGCAGAAACAATGCTTCAGAACGCTTTAAACCGTCTAAGCAGTGATTATGAAATGACGTTTGAATATGCCCAGACGCAAAAAATGGATACCGATATTGCGGAAGCCAGAAAACGCGTACAGGTGCTGCGTCAGGAAATCAGCGCATTAGGCAATGTCAATCTGGAAGCGCCGGCTCAGTATGAAGAAGTCAGCGGCCGTTTTGAATTCCTGACGAAGCAAAAGGGTGATCTGCTTGCTGCCAAGGACAAGATCCTTGAAGCTATTGATGAAATGGATCAGGTGATGATCAAGCAGTTCAAGGAAATGTTTGATAAGATCAACGCGGAGTTAAACGATGTATTCAGAACGCTGTTTGGCGGCGGCCGTGCCTCACTGGTGCTTGTCGATCCCAATGATATCCTGAATACGGGTATTGATATTGATGTTCAGCCGCCGGGCAAGAATGTTCAAAACATCAAGCTGTTCTCCGGCGGTGAAAAGAGCTTGATCGCCATTTGTGTTCTCTTTGCTATATTAAAGGCAAGAACAATGCCGCTTTGTATTTTCGATGAGGTTGAGGCAGCGCTGGATCAGGCCAATGTTGAGCGATTTGCTAAGTATATCTCCCATTTCCGCGGCGGCAGTCAGTTTATCGTTGTGACTCACCGGCCGGGTACGATGGCGCAGTGTGACGCGCTCTATGGCGTAACAATGAAACAAAATGGTGTCAGCTCACTGCTTAAGGTGCAGCTGCAGGAAGCTATGCAATATGTAGATAAGAAAGAGGTGAATGCCTAATGGGTATCTTTTCTAAATTAAAACAGGCATTTTCAGGCAAACAGGACAGTGACCGCTATTTAAGCGGCCTGGATAAATCAAGAAAGTCTTTTTCGGAAAAAATCCGCCGTTTATCCTTGAATTTCACCGGCGTAAATGAAGAATTTCTTGAGGAGCTGATGGTGATTCTCTTGGAAGCGGACATCGGGATTCACACCGCTCAGAAAATTGTCGATGCGGTTGAGAATACGGCAATGGACCGCAAACTGAAAAATTTTGATGAGATCGTTGAATGCCTGATTGAAGAAATGGCAAAAATGTATAATGCCAAGGAAGACCGTGAATTTGAGTTTAATGATCAGGGACCGACAGTAATTCTGATGGTTGGCGTTAACGGCAGCGGCAAGACGACGACCACCGCCAAGCTTTCAAAGCTGTTTCTGGATCAGGGCAAAACAGTGGCCGTTGCGGCGGCAGATACTTTCCGTGCCGGTGCGATTGATCAGCTGGCGGTTTGGGCTGAGCGTTTAAATATCCACTGCATTAAAGGACGCGAAAACGGCGATCCAAGTGCGGCATTAGTCGATGGCTGCCGTTATGCGGTTGAAAATAAGATTGATGTGCTGATCGGTGATACCGCCGGCCGTCTGCAGAATAAGACTAATCTGATGAATGAGCTTTCCAAAATGCACCGTGTTGTTGAACGGGAAATCCCGGGCGCCCCTCATGAGGTATGGCTGGTATTGGATGCGACTACTGGTCAAAATGGGATCTCACAGGCTGAGCTATTTACTGAAGCATGCAATGTGACAGGCATTATTTTGACGAAATTAGATGGTACGGCTAAGGGCGGCATCGTCATCGCGATTCGTGATCGTTTAGGCCTGCCGGTAAAATATATCGGTTTGGGTGAAAAATTAGATGATTTGCGGCCATTTGACTTAGATGCTTATTTATATAGTCTGTGTGAAGGATTGGCTGGTAATGAATAATAAGACTGAGAAAATGAATGAATATCTTGATTGGTATGAGGATTTGCTGACTGAAAAGCAAAAAGAAATCTGTACTCAGTATTATCGTGAGGATTTTTCATTAGCAGAAATCAGTGAAAATTTCGATGTTTCACGCAGTGCTATTCTTGATACACTGAGACGCAGTGAGAAAATCATGGAAGAATATGAAGAAAAGTTACAGCTTGTGCAAAAATTTCATGCACGATCAGAAATTTATGATAAAATAAAATCGTTTGGTAATAAAGAAATTAATCAATATGTCATGTTATTAGAAGAAAATGAGTAACGGAGGTAAATTATGACAAAAATTATTTCAGTAAATGCGGGCAGTTCAAGCTTAAAATTCCAGCTTTTTGAAATGCCGTCAGAAGAAGTGCTGACTTCTGGTATCGCAGAGCGTATCGGTCTTGAAGAGGGGATTTTCACAATCAAATATAATGGTGAAAAACATACACAGAATCTGCCGATTAAGGATCATAAGGTAGCGGTAGATTTACTGCTTAAAGCACTTGTAGAACATAAGATCGTTGAAAATCTTGAAGAAATTAAGGGTGCAGGTCATCGTATTGTACAAGGCGGCAGCTATTTTGATTCAAGCGCGGTTGTGGATGAGGATGTAGTGAATAAGGTAGAAGAACTTTCTGATTTAGCGCCGTTGCATAATCCGGCTCATTTGATTGGTTATCGCGCATTTAAAGAAGCTTTGCCGCAGATTGGCCACGTTTTTGTTTTTGATACTGCCTTCCATCAGACAATGACACCGGAAAGCTATTTATTCCCAGTACCGATGGAATGGTATGAAAACTACAAGGTTCGCCGCTATGGTGCTCACGGTACAAGTCATCAATATGTTTCTCAGCGCTGTGCTGAATTGATGGGCAAAGATGTTAAGGATCTTAAAATCATCACTTGTCATTTAGGCAACGGTGCTTCAATTACGGCTGTTGACGGCGGTAAATGTATCAATACATCAATGGGCTTAACGCCGCTTGGCGGTATCATGATGGGTACTCGCTGCGGTGATATTGACCCGGCTATCGTACCTTTCGTAATGAAAAAGACTGGCATGACACCTGATGAAATGGATACAGCTTTGAATAAGAAATCAGGTATGTTAGGTATTTCAGGTATTTCAAGTGATGCCCGTGATATTGAAAACGCAGTTGCGGAAGGCAATGAACGCGCTATTTTAACTCAGCAGCTTTATGTTAACCGCGCGATTAATGTTATCGGTGGTTATTACTTCCAGTTAGGCGGCTGTGATGCGATCGTATTTACAGCGGGTCTTGGTGAAAATGACTGTAACCTGCGTCATCAGATCTGTGAAAAGCTTGAAAAAGCGATGGATCTGAAAATGAATTATGAATTAAATGATAAAACCCGCGGTAAGGAAGTCTGTGTTTCTGCCGATGATTCTAAGGTACAGGTTTGGGTTGTACCAACTAATGAAGAATTGGTTATTGCCAGAGATACTTACAGCCTGTTAGGTTTCTAAGATGGCTAAGGATTTCTTTGAAATCATTGAACAATATGATACTCTAGCGCTTTTCCGTCATGTATTTCCTGACGGCGACGCGCTGGGTTCTCAATTCGGCCTTAAGCTATGGCTTGAAGAAGCTTATCCTGATAAGCGCATAGTCGCTTTAGGGGATAATGAAAATGCTGATTCAGCTTTTCCTATCAGTGATACGATCAATGATGAAGCATTGAAAAATGCCTGTGCGATCATACTTGATACAGCCAATGTCGACCGCATCGATGATCAGCGGTATAAGCTGTGTGATACGGTAATTAAGATCGATCATCATCCGGTGGTTGAAAGCTACGGGGATCTCAATCTTGTGGAAGAGCAAGCCTGTTCGACCTGTGAAGTATTGACGAAACTGCTGATGGGGGTGAAGGATACATGCTCCAAAGCGGCGGCGAGCTATCTGTACTGCGGCTTGCTGACCGATTCACAGAAGTTCTCCATACCGAGTGTCAGTGCGCAGACGATGGCCTGTGCTGCCTGGCTCAGTGCTCAGGGTGTCGATATTTCGGCTTTGAATCATCAGATGTTTGCAACTGATCTGAAATCATTCAGATTTGAAGCCTATCTGAAGAATACATGCACAATCATCGATGATCAGCTGATCTATAAAATCATTGAACAGGAAGAATATGAGCGTTTTGGTCTCAGCTTTGTGGAGGCTAAGGATAAAGTGAATGCGTTTGCCGGCATCAGCGGTATTGAAGTATGGGCGTTATTTACCCGCAATCCTAATGAGGAAGGCCATCTATATAATGGTTCGCTGCGTTCCTATCGCAAAACCATCAATGATATCGCAAATGAATATCACGGCGGCGGCCATAAGCTGGCCAGTGGTGTTAAGAAGCTCACGCGCTTGGATATTGATGAGCTGCTGTCACGCTTAATGAAACGAATTGCAGAATAAGCAGGCGATGCCTGCTTTTATGTTATAATAGAAGAAAAGAAAGGGGAGGTTTTCATGAGTGTGCATTTACATACAAGAAGCTGTTACACCTTGCTGAAAAGTCCGCTGCGGATCAAAGAGATCGTCGCAAAGGCTAAAGCCTATGGATATCATGCGGTAGCGCTGACGGACAAGAATGTAATGCATGGCGCCATGGCTTTTTATCATGAATGTATGCGTCAGCAGATTAAGCCGATTCTCGGCCTTGAATGTGATGTCAATCTGCATGATCAGATCATCCCTTTGCTGCTGCTGGCGAAAAATGACGATGGTTATCGTTCGGTGATGGCTTTATCTACCTATTTGAACACAAAAAGCAAGATCATTGCCTTTGATGATCTGATTGATTATACAAAGGACTGTGTTGTGCTGTCTGCCGGAGAGCATTCAGTTTTTGAACAGTATTTGATTAATGAAGATAAGGTGCGTCTGGAAGAAATCATAACCGAGTTTAATCAGCATTTCCGGGATTTTTATGTGTCAATCGCGATGAATGATTCCGGTCTGTTCAGTATCAAAAATGCGTATCTGAAAGAGATTTGTCTGAATAACGGTGTTAAAACAACAGCTTTATCAAGAATCTATTATGCGGATCGTGAGGATGAGGAAAGCTATCGCGTATTATGTGCTATCGATCAGGGTGTTTCATTGCATGATAAGACATTAAATGTATCCTCCCTACGCTATTTTAGAACTCAGGAGGAGATGGCACAGCTTTATGATGCTGATGATTTAGCGGCTACCGATGCGATTGCTGCGTCCTGTGATGTGAGAATGGCTTTCCCAAAGGCATCTCTGCCGGTTTATGAGAATAAATTTCATGTCAGCAGCGAGGAATATCTGCGTCAGCTTTGTATGCAGGGATTAAAGAAACGTTTTGGTTATCAAACGATTCCGGATGCTTATTATAACCGCTTGAAATATGAACTTGATGTTATTTTGAAAATGCAGTTTGCCGATTACTTTTTGATTGTCTATGACTTCATTCGTTTTGCCCGTTCACAAAATATTTATGTAGGGCCGGGACGCGGCAGTGCGCCGGGTTCTTTGGTTGCCTATTGTTTGGGCATTACGCATGTCGATCCTTTAAAATATCATCTGCTGTTTGAACGTTTTCTGAATCCGGATCGTATCAGTATGCCGGATATCGATACCGGTTTTCCTGACAACCGCCGTGATGAGGTGATCGACTATGTCCGTGATAAGTATTCGCAGGATCATGTGGCCCATATTGTAACCTTTGGTACCTTGGCAGCGAAACAGGTGATCCGTGATGTCGGCAAGGTGCTTGGAATCGCGGTTCACGATCTCGATATGTTAAGCAAGGCAATTCCCAATGTTCCTAAGGTAACGCTTGATTATGCTTATAACATGGCTGATCAGCGGTTTAAGAAAATGATTCACGCATCTAAAAATTTTGAGCATCTTTATGCGGTTGCGAAAAAGCTGGAAGGCCTGCCGCGGCATGCTTCAACACATGCTGCCGGTATTGTCTTATGCGATACCGCGATAACGAACGTCTGTCCTCTGATGGAAACCGAAGAGGGGATCTATTCCACGCAGTTCACAATGGAATATTTAGAAGAACTGGGACTTATTAAGATGGACTTTTTGGGGCTTAGAAATTTAACGATTATTGATGAAATCGTGCAGAATATCAATGCCCAGCAGACGGAAAAACTGGATATTATGAAAATACCGCTGGATGATGAAAAGACCTTTGCTTGTATACAGGCAGCCGATACGGTCGGTATCTTCCAGCTCGAGTCAGAGGGAATGAAAAATCTGATTCGCAGGATGAAGCCCCGCAGCTTTGAAGAGATTGCCGCAACCATTGCTTTATATCGTCCAGGTCCGATGGAAAATATATCACTTTATTTAGAAAATCGGGCACACAGAGATCAGATTGTCTATGATCATGAGGATTTAATTCCCATACTTAAAGATACCTACGGCATTATTCTGTATCAGGAGCAGATCATGCAGATTGCACAGAAAATGGCTGGCTTCTCCCTTGCGAAAGCGGATATTCTGCGTAAGGCGATGAGTAAGAAAAAGCTGAAGGATCTTCAGCAGCTGGAAAAAGAGTTTACGCAGGGGGCCTTGGCTAAGGGCTATAAAGAAGAGGTTGTACATAAGGTTTATGCCTTGATTTTGAAATTTGCCAATTATGGCTTCAATAAATCGCATTCTATTGCCTATGGCCTGCTTGCTTATCAGATGGCTTATCTGAAGGCTAACGCGCCTTTGCAGTTCTTTACCAGCCTTTTAAACAGTGTCATCGGCAGTGAGAGCAAGACCAGCGAATATATCTTTGAAGCCCGCAAACGGCGGCTGACGATTCTGCCGCCAAGTGTTAATGAATCTAACGCTGATTATCTGATCGAGCAGCAGGCCATCCGCTTTCCGCTCTTAGGCATCAAAAATATCGGTGTGGCAGTCTGTGACAGTATTCTGAAGGATCGTTCAATCAATGGCCGTTATGCTGATTTCTATGATTTTGTCGCCCGTATGGCAACATGCAAAGTTTCACGAAAGTGCATCGAATGTTTAATCGATGCCGGCGCATTAGATGATTTCGGCATGAACCGGGCTTCCACGCGCGCATCACTTGAAGAGGCCATTCGTTATGCGGAAATTGTAAAGGTGGAGGATCAGAATCAGATTACGATTAATTTCAATCTTGTATCGAAACCGGCACCGATTATGATTAAAGAAACAAATGAGCGTAAATGTGAAGCAGAAAGGGAAGTGCTTGGTTTCTATCTCAGCAAGCATCCGATTACGGAGCTGCGTTCTCAGCTTGATATTAAAGCCCCGCTTCTGATTGATTATAAAGGCAAGATGGGCAAGGCTGAAATGTTTGGTCAAATCGAGCGCGTTCGCCAGCATAAAACAAAAACCGGTGATTTAATGGCTTTTGTGACCTTGATGGATGAAACGACAACCTATGATTTAGTGCTGATGCCGCGTGTTTATCAAAAATATATTCAATATTTGATTAAAGGCAGAATGGTTTTGATTCAGGGAGATATTACCCGAGAGGACAGCTGCTTGGTGAAACAGCTTCAGGAAGTGACACCGCCGGGCCTTGTATAGAAGTTTTTAAGATTATTTTATTGAAAATAATTGACGGATTTACCTTTATATGGTAACATAACTACGTTGTATGTCCTTTTGGCTTACAACCGCATGATACAGGGTTACAAGTACGCAAGTCTCCTGTTATTGGCGAGTCTTATGAAAGAAGGAGGTGCGATTATGTACGCAATTATCGAAACAGGTGGAAAACAAGTTCTTTGTGAAGTTGGTTCAACAATCTTTGTTGAAAAATTAGATGTTCAGGAAGGCGAGCAGGTTGTCTTTGACAAAGTTGTTTGCTATTCAAACAGAACAACTAAAGTTGGTGCTCCTTATGTTAAGGGTGCTAAAGTTACTGCTAAAGTTGAAAAACAAGGCAAGGCTAAGAAAATCACGATTTACAAATACAAATGTAAAGATGGAAGCTCACACCGTAAACAAGGTCACAGACAACCTTATACTAAATTAACAATCGAAGCTATCGAGGCTTAATTGTGGTTACGGTTACAGTGAATACAGTGCAGGATGAGATAGCGGCCGTAGAGATAAGCGGACATGCTGATTATGCTGAACATGGGCAGGATTTGGTCTGTGCCGGTGTCAGTTCAATCGGTGTAGGTATTCTGAACGCATTGGAGGAACTGGCTGAAGGTGAATGCTCACTGCAAATGGACAGTGGCTTCATCAGTATACACGTATTAAATCGTCATAATGAGACGGTGCAGCTGATTTTAAAGGTCATGCTGATTCAGTTTCAGACTATGACGGAAACTTATAAAAAATACATTCAAATACAGCAAATGGAGGTGGCATCATGAAATTTGTATTAGATATCCAATTATTCGCATCTAAAAAGGGAGTAGGTTCTACTAAGAACGGCCGTGACTCTCAATCAAAACGTTTAGGCGCTAAGTTGGCTGATGGTCAATTCTGCACTGGCGGTTCTATTATTTATCGTCAACGCGGAACCAAGATTCACCCGGGAACTAATGTTGGTCGCGGTGGTGATGATACATTGTTCGCAAAATGCGACGGTATCGTTAAGTTCGAACGTCTTGGTAAAGACAAAAAGAAAGTTTCTGTTTACCCACAAGCATAAAAAGTCCCCGAAAGGGGATTTTATTTTTGAAGCAAGAAAAGAGGTGCGAACATGTTTGTTGATCGCGTAAAGTTAAAAGTAAAAGCTGGCAAGGGCGGCGATGGTATCGTTGCGTTTCGCCGTGAAAAGTATGTACCGCTGGGCGGACCAAGCGGCGGGGACGGCGGCAAGGGCGGCAGTGTTATCTTTCAGGTAGATACCGGAAAGTCAACATTGCTGGATCTTCGTTATAACCGCAAGATCGTCGCTGAGGACGGCGGCAAGGGCAAGCCAAAGAAGATGCATGGCGCTGACGGTAAGGATACCATTATCAAGGTGCCGCCTGGAACGTTGGTAAAACGTGAAAATGGCAGTATTCTCGCCGATTTGACCCGGCCGAATCAGCAGGCAGTCATTGCTGCCGGCGGTAAGGGCGGCCGTGGTAATTTCCATTTCAAATCAAGTGTTAATTCAGCACCTGAATATAGTGAAATGGGTACCTTTGGTGATGAATATGATATTCAGGTAGAATTAAAGGTATTGGCAGATGTCGGCTTAGTCGGTTTCCCATCCGTTGGTAAATCAACGCTGCTTTCCGTTGTTTCAAAAGCCAAGCCGGAAATTGCTGATTATCATTTTACGACCATCACGCCCAATCTCGGCTTAGTTCAGGTTGCTGACGGCCGCAGCTTTGTTATGGCAGATTTACCGGGCTTGATTGAAGGAGCCAGTGAAGGCAAGGGACTTGGTATTCAGTTCTTAAGACATATTGAGCGCTGCCGGGTAATTATTCATATCATTGATATGGGGGCCAATGACGGCCGCGATCCTGTTGAGGATTACCGCATCATTAACAATGAATTGGCTTCCTATGAATATCGTCTGATGGAAAGACCGCAGATCGTGGTTGCTAACAAGATGGATTTAGACGCCGCTGCGGATAATCTGCGCCGGTTTAAAGAAGCCTATCCGGATGTTGAGGTATTTGAAACCACAACGATTATTGCGGAAGGCTTGGACCCAGTATTGTATCGGGCTGCTGATTTACTTGCTGTGACTCCGGAATTTCCAATGCACAGCGAGGTTGAAGATCAAGAGAGCGAAGGGGTGCTTTATAAATTTGAAGAACCTGAAAAACCGTTTGAGATTCGCAATCTCGGCAATGGCAAATGGCAGATTGCCGGCGAAGAAATTGAACGTGCATTTAATGCGACACGTTTTAATTCTGAAGAAGCCGATCAGCGTTTTGCCCGCAAGATGCGTGTACTCAATGTCGATCAGGCACTGCGTGACGCTGGCTGTCAGGACGGCGATATTGTAGTTATCTGCGATACAGAATTTAATTTTATCGATTAAGGGTGAGCAATCATCCTTTTTTATTATAATTTAGAAGAAATACAATTGAATAATCGATGATTTAATATTTTCCGCGGCAAATTTTCATTTCTTTAAGTATTTGTGATAAAATCATTTTATATTGGAGAGAGTGTGACAAATGAAATATACAATTAAGGTGGCAGTAGAATATAACGAATATGGTTCAATGATTTATCTGGTAGATTATCCAGGTGCTTTTACTCGTGGTAAAACAAAAGAAATAGCTTTAAGAAAAGTTCAGAATGAGTATATCAACTATTTACAGTGGCTGAATATTACAGATATAGAAGATAATATTAATTTTGAAATAGTACAGGAACAATACAGCAAATTAAAAATTTCAGATGCTGATACCGAAATATTACTTAATTCAGAGAAAAAACAATTATCTTTGAAAGAATATGAGCATTTAAAATATTTAGTAATAAAATCCGCCTATGATTTTTATGAATTATATCTTTCAATCCCTGATAAGGATTATACGATTATTGAACCAAGGAAAACTTTTTATGGAGATGTACCTAGAACAGCAAATGAAATGTATATTCATACGAATGGTGTTACAAATTTTTATTTGAATGGTCTAAATTTAACCATTGATGATAAAAATGATATATATGTTAATAGACTTTCTGCCATGAAAACAATTGATGACAATATTAACTTATTAAAAAATGAGCCATTGTATGTTAAGAATGAATATTGGACGCTTTCTAAGGTTTTAAGAAGATTCATATGGCATGATCGTATTCATGCAAAAGCCATGTACAAATTAGCTGCAACTAAATGGGAAAGTGATGAGATTGTAAATAAATTTCATTTCAAATAGTGAAATATCATAATATATAATTATTAATAGTAAATAATTATTAATTATCATTAAAAGTTGTTGATTTAAATACCTTTATGTGAAATAATTAATTTGACGGAGGGAAAGTCAATGAAAAACAAATTAATCAGTATTCTATCGGTATCAGCCTTAGTGCTAGGACTAAGCGCTTGTTCGACAGAAAACAAAGATCCTAAACCAGAGATTGGGGTCAAGGAGCCGGCTGTGGAAACATTTGCGGCAGAGTATGAAATGAAGGGTACGACATCCAGCGGCAAGCCTAAAAATGATACATTCATTTTTGAAGGTAAAACTGAAGATGGCATCATTACAGAATTGAATTTTGATATTATCCGCAACAAAGGCAGCGAGGGTGAGTATTCGAAAAAAGATATTATGGGATATTTAATGAATATCTCTGATGCGGCGGTAGAAAAGACAGCAGACGGCTATAAGCTGTCAACTTTAACCGCTTATGGTTATGATCCTGCTTATGGTGAAGGTGCGCTTGCACAGTTCATGGTTTCAGCTTCATGCGATAATCTGACTGACACAACAACATTTAAGGAACTGAATTTCAGGGATGACGCCTTATCTTCACCAGATAATGCAGTAGAAGTAGCGATGGATAAAGCGTTGTTAGCCTATGGCTATCTTGCAAAGGATGGCGGCATCGAACTGAATGAAGAGACATTGGTGAAAGATATTCTCAGCATGCATGGTTTATATGCTGATGGTTCTTATCAGGAAGGATCTAAACGTATCTCATTTGCCGGCTATCATGGCGGCAGAAGCTACGGCGAACAGATGGCAGCCATTGAAGCTTATATTTTAGAAAACAAAATGACATTAGAAGATGTCTACGAAATGTTTAAAACAACAAATCAGGCCAGTGAGCCGATTGAAGAAAGAGACACCATTTCCGGAGCGACAATTACCTTTGTCGGTGATTTCCAGAGAATGGTTTATCTAGCAATTCATGGTGAATTATTTGAAGGTGTGGTAACTCATACAACAACTGACGGTAATACTAAGGTTGAGGTTGTTACTCAAGGCTACGGCGGTGAAATGGAAACCCATGTCACTTTTGATGCGGAAGGTAAAATTACCGCAATCAACGTCAGAGATGCTCAGGAAACCGAAAATGTCGGTGGTGTATTAACGGCTGAAAATTCTGATTTCATCAATGCTTTAATTGCTGGTCAAGACGATTTAAGCAAGGTAGATGCAGTATCAGGCGCTACGGTTACTTCCAATGCGATGATTAAAGCTGTCGAATTGGCTGTTGAATATTATAAAGGTTTATAGAAACAGGAACTCTCCGCACACGCGGGGAGTTTTTATTATCAAGGAATTTTTCTTGTAAATAATGGGTAGAAATCGTATATTATAATTAAAGAGAGGATTATTGGGCTTGACGATAATATTTAAAACAATCTATGTATGTACATGGAGAAAGGGGCATTTTTATGAAAAAACTGTTTCTCGTTTTATGCCTAATCTTATCAGGCTGTACAAAATACGAAGACCCATCTATCAGTGAAAGTCACAAGCTGCCGGAAGAAACCGCAACAAACAGTGAAATTGAAAATAATAATGAAACCATTATCGCGCCATCAGCGGATAATGAGAAAATAGATTATAAAGCAATGCTGGATGCGCTAATTCATGATGAACGCGATCAAAGAGCGGCTGATTTATTTGATGAAATGGTCTCAAGCCGTTATGATAATGCGGTATTCACAGCTGTCTTTGCTGACCAGCAGACACAGGTTCAAAGCTTTGATATAAATCAAATCACTCGATTTTTCAGTCTTTTGAAAAATGGTGAAATCATTGCCCTTAATGAATTACAAACGGTAAAGGATAATGATTTAAAAATTGATCTTATCGCATCTAATGCGATGAATCAGCATATTCATTGTCAGTATATTTTTAATGAAGCTGACCCATTGCTGATATTAATGGATAATACGGATGAATATCAAATCCATTTCAAATCGGCATTGGATGAGCCGATGTATAATTATTTTCAATTTCTGAAATTAGGAAACGATGTAGATGCTGATGATGCTGATAATTATGAACAACAGTTTATTAATGAAACCAATATAACAGCAGAATATGATAGAACAGCATATCTATTCAAAGAGGATCTAAGCTTATCTGAGGGGTTAATCAGAAAATCACACAGTGATACTTATGGTCAAAACCCTAATGATCTTAATCGGATTTTAGCGATGTTATTCTATACTGGAGAAATGTCGTCAGCACCTTCTTTTGATGAGGGAATATTTCGATATATTATCCTGAATCATGAATCAGAACGCATCATCGGCGGTGATGTGGAAGCTCTTTCTGAAATAACTTTTATGCGTGATGGCGTCGAAGAAACAATATCTTTAGATCGGCCGATTGCCGGGTACAGTGTTCTGATGAACGGTGAAGTTTTCCGATCCGCATATTGTCAATTATTCAACCAGGAGTTCAATTGGGATGAATCAAAGTCATATCACAGCGGTGTTTTGGGCCGTGACGGCTATGGCTACTTTGCTGATCATGATCTCTATTATTATGCGTGCTATTGCTTGGGTGCTGTAGGCGGATATGCTGGCTGGAATCTGCTGATTGAAGATGTGTTGGAAAATGATTCGATGGTTAATATCAAGCTGCTTGATTTTTATACAAACTATGATTGGATTGGCAATGATAATTATGCCAAGCTTTATGATAAAGATTGGCAGCCGGTAAGCATTGCGGAGTTAGGGTGGGCAGAAGGCTTACCGCTCAGAAATTTTCTTTTGGATCATCGTGACCGTTTTTTACAATGGGAGGTAAAATTGCTGCATCGAGAGGATGGCAGCTATGCTTTTCTATCAGCGTCGTGCCTCAATCAAAATGAACCTTATATCATGAATGAATCAATGATTGAAATTGTAAAGAAACCAATAGGTCGTATATCGTCAAGTGATTTATATTTGATGCCGCAGTTTACAATATCGGGATTGGATGCTTATCTGATTAATCAAGAAATTGCCGACAGCAGTTCTTCAGTCCGCGGCTTCATAGTCGAAAACGATGATAAACAAGTAACCGTAAAGGCCATCGACCACTATTTATTACCATTCAAGGATCAGTATCTATATTTTGTGAAGGCTTCTTATATTTACGATAAAACGACTCAGGCATTTATTAATGCAGAGAAGATTTTAGCTTGGAAGCAATACTACTAAATCGAAAAGGGGGATTGTCATGTGGAAACTGCTGCTTTTGCTTGCGCTGTTTATTGGCGGCTGTTCAGTACCCATTAATTCAAATCAAAGAAAAATTGAAAATCATGACTTAAACATGAAATTTGCCAGCCGCTGGATTCAAAAGAATTCCGATATCAATGAATATTCGGATTTTAACTTAGTAAGGGCAACAATTCATTCACCGATTCTGATGCTTGAAGATAATGCTTATTATTTCAGCGATGAGGCTTGTTACCGTGATTTTATAGGTTTTTATTGGCGTGATGAACCAAGCAATTTTGACCTTGCCATATATAGTTTTTTCTATACCGGTGAATTTACTAATCAGCCTGAGGAAAATACGTTTAAGTTCATATTTAAGACTACGCCGTATAATATAACTATGGATAATTCCTATAACATGATTACTGATATCAGTTATCTAGAAAATGGCGAAGAAAAAAATTTTCAATCCGATATTGAAATTGGCGCTGACAGCCGTTTGATAAAGGGAGATGTATTTCGCAATCGCTACTTTGAATTGTTTAATTGTGATGCACCCTGATGAATCACAGAGCTGGTCACTGACAGATTTAGGTACAACCTATGGTTATATTCATGGCGCGGATATGTACTTTTACAGTCACATTGCGGCAGGTATCGTAATGCCGGGATATTCCGGCTACAATCTTTTAATTGATGAAATGAATGAGACCGGTAATGAAATAGAAGTATCGGCCCTGCTGTTTTACAGCGAAACAGAATTAAATGAGAAAAATGATTGGGATTCGAGGACACATACCATTATTTACAAGGCGGATGGCTCAAGACTCACGCATGCCGATACGCAAAACTGTAATGAAGAATCGCTGAAGGAATGTGTCCTTGCGAATAAGGAAGCTTTTAAACAGGTAACTTTGCATATCCTGCACCGTGAGGATGATACGTATGCTTTGCTGTCAGCCAAGATTTTCAATGAAGTTCTTGAAAGAGTAGAGCTGAATGATCCATCTCAGCCCATTATTATGGTTTATCGTGATGCACAAGATTCATGTTTAATCCCGAGTTATAAACAGGCTGTTCCACAGTTCAATCTAAGCGGCAGTGCTGCTTACTCAGTGAATAATTATATTAAGAATACATCAGAATATGTTGG
>ERZ827520.1143-NODE-1143-length-33778-cov-12.244581_pt1 | contig 33778 bp, 34 predicted proteins | sample MGYA00519581_ERZ827520 | MGnify/ENA primary metagenome ERZ827520 (study PRJEB31778, sample SAMEA3449339) | human gut metagenome | biome: human gut; feature: human-associated habitat; material: faeces | place: United Kingdom | collected 2010/2012 ...
TGCCGCCGCCGCGCTGTACGACTGCAGGCGCAGAACCCTCCTGCCGTATTGCGCATACGGCTCGTACGCATAATTCGAGACCGAGAAATCCTCCGCGTTGCCCGCCTCGCCCGTCCACTGCTCCAGCGTTTCGAAATTGTGGCCGACGAGCAGGTTATGGCTATTGCCGACCACGCCCGCGCCGCCGTCGCCGGAATGGGGGTTGATTCCGCTTTCCTCGCCGTCGCCGCCCATGCTGCCCGTATCGGCGGTGTACACATATTCGCTTACCACGCTGCCGTCGTCGTCAAAGGCGTAGGTTGTCGTCAGGGTGTTCTCCCCGGCTTCCCCCTCCTCTGCGTCCGCAGGCGCGCTCGTCGTCACGACCGTTCGCCTCGACCCCGCCGAGTAGGCGTAGGTCGATTGCGCGCCCTGCACAAACGCGCCGTTTTCCACCCCGTATTCGGTTACGCTTACGACCCGGTCGCCGCTGAAGGCATACGCCGCCTTGTATACGGCGCTCTCGTCCGCGTCAAGCAGCACCACCGCGATCGGCTTGTTCGCCGAATAGGTGATCCGCGCCTTCTTACCGTCCGGATATGTCATCCCCGTGAGTTGGCTGCCCGAATAGGTATACAGAACGCTGGTATTGTCCGGCGCTGTAATGGAGGTCAGAAAGCCGGAGGACGCGTATGCGAAGCCGAACTCTCTGCCGGCGCCGTCCGTTACGGAGGTGATTCTGCCGGAGGTGAAGGTGATCGTCATCCTGTTGCCGTACGCATCCTCAACGGCGGTCAGCCGGCCGTCGTCGTCGAAGAACAGTGTATCGGCGCCGGTTGTAAGAATTTTCTGCTGCGGGTCGTACAGCATATCGCTGTCGGTGACCGCTTCATAGAGGTTATAGCACTGCGTGCCGCTGTCACAGCAGCAGGCTTTGCCGCTTTCCTTGAAGTAGGTTTCCGAGCCGTCTTCACCGATGTACACATACCCGCTGTACGCAGTCCCTTCATGCTGGAAAGAAGCCTGAATCATGCTCTGCATAATATTCAGCTTAAACCCGTTGCCGAGCTTCATTGCGGAGAAGTCGGCCGTGTTCAGCCGAATCGAGCTGTTCTTCGTATACTGGTAATCGGACAGCGCGCTGTTGTACAGATGGCGGAGCGTCACCGGCATACGGCTGCCCGCCCAGGCGAAGTCCTCAGACGCAAACATCAGGTTGCCGCAGGCAAGGTCGATGCTGCCCTGTCCGAAGCGGCCAAGCTCGTGGGTATGGGTGCGGTAGGATTCGTTTACACCGTAAGAGGATTCGTATGTAATCGCAAGCTGAGGGGCGTATGCGCTGTAACTGCTGCCGTAAAGCGATACATAGTTGCTGCAGCTATCGGTCTCGTCCAGCAGCTTTAGCACCAGATTGGCGTAGGCGGACTCGCCCTTGTTCACGGCGTCGAGCAGAGCGGTGACGTCGAAGGTATAGAAAATCACTTCCCCGTCCTCGCAGTGACCGACCTTCATCCGCTCGAAATCGATCAGGTCCGCGCTGTCAGTATGCGTACAGGTCCCGGTGCTGAAGTCCTCGGTCACCTGATACAGGCCGAAGCGGGGGCATTCGCAGCACTGGCTTACGCCGCCCGACTGAAACAGCGTCAGCTCCGCCTTCTTAATGCGCGGATTGCGGGGCAGCGCCGGCATAAGGAGCTTCATATACATACGGTTTGCCTTGCAGCTCCCGTCGCCGGCGCCGCAGGTCCCGACCGTATGGAGGGACGAACTGTACAGCTTTCCGTCGTTCCAGCTATACGTCGTCATAGAGCCGCTTCCGTTAACGACGATCTGCGGATCGATCGTCACGGGGAATGCGCGGCTCTCCGCATTCATCCACTCGCTGTCGGCGATGACGGTAAGCTGGAGCGCGCCGTTGGCCGCATCCTTCAGTTCATAAAATACGCCGGCAGACACCGCGCCGTTTGCATCGCTCATAAAAGGCGCCGGGATAGTGAATACTTCCTCGTCGGTTTCCGTACTTTTGAAGCTCACGCGCTGCTCGTCCTCGTGGAACGCAGCGCGCACATGCTCGCAAGCGATGGTAAAGGGATAGCGGTAGACGGCCGCCCTTTCCCGAACGATGATGTTCTCTTTGACGCCGCTGCCGGTCACATAATATTCCATATCCGCGCCGGGGACAGCGCCTTCATACACCAGCACATCGGACGCGTTCTTCCTGCAAAGCGCCGGCGCCGCGCTATGCCCGCGCCGGCTGCCGGTCTTTTTTGCAGAAACCGAAACCCGGCACATCCCCTTCTCCACCGAGAACAGCTCGTCGTTTTCCTCCTCGCGGCTGAATCTCGCAACAAAGCGATTTCTGCCGCTGCGGTAATGCCGTTTGTCCGCTTCCTCTGCAAGCGCGTTGTCAACCTCGGCAAACGAAGCGGTGGATTCATCAAACACATGCATCGGTTCACAATAGAACACGGCCTGTTCGTCGCCGTTGGACAGCCGGAACACTTTGCGGTTTTCGTCGCGAAGCTCAGGAATCTCATTCACCCGCGTTATTTGTTCAGCGGGTTCTTCCAATCGAATATCTTCCATAAGAACCGCGTTTTCTGCTGCCCTCTCTTTCTCGGGCAGCGCAAGAACGATATCCTCATTTTCTTTTGCAGGAACAGTTTCGTTCTGTGTTTTTTTCTTTTCAACCATTTTTTGTTTTCCTTCCTTTACAGCGGATATAAATTTTGGTGTTTTGAAGCCTTGATCATGGCCTTCTCTGCAATTGCATTCCCATTGTAGCCTTTAATGCGGTCAGTTAACGGCTGTATTAAAAAGGCGGCTGATAGAAAAAGCCGTAAGGACTTTTCCCGCCTCTTACACCCTTATGCCTGTCGTTCGGCACACGGCGGTTCGGCGCAGAATGGAAGCCAAATGTTCGCAATCCCCAGCTTTTCTTTTCGGACACTTGCCTTTGTTTCCGCAGGATTGCTTTTACCATCGTTCTCAGATGCTCGTCCGAGTCTTTGCGGTTGCCCTTCGCTACATCCAGTTTGCATGCATTTATTCAGCCATATGGGACCTCTTTGCTTTTATCATTCTGACGCCAAGCATAATTTTGGTTGAATTGTTCATTTTTTTACCATATAATCAACTTATACAAAGTTTTTTAAGAGTGGTGAAATGTAAAATGAAAAAAGCACTTATCATTTTGGTATGTTTTTCTATACTCGCCTCGCTCTTTGCCTGTACGCACGAGGCCGAAGAAAATCCGGCATCGGATTTTGAATATGAATTCAGCCCAAGCAATGAATCCGCTTTGATAACAAAATACATCGGAAAATCGAAAAACGTCGTTATTCCCTCCAAAATAGAAGGCCGTACCGTTACAGCCCTAAAAAGCGTTTCGGTAAATTCGGAAAACGGCGATATGCAGGGCGCATTTCAAAATACGGATGTTGAAACCGTCGTGATTCCCGAAACGATTAAGGCAATTGGCAGCAATGCATTCAAAAATTGTACCGCGCTCACCACGGTTACAATAAAACCCCATTCCGAATTGTACAGCATAGATAGGGGCGTGTTTGAAAACTGCTTTTCCTTAAAAGAGATAAACATTGAAGATGCAGAAAAGTTAAAAATGATTGAAGCAAGAGCCTTCTATAATTGCGAAGCCATCGAAAGCATGATTCTTCCCCGCGCTCTTGAAACGATTGGCACGGAAGCATTCGCAAACTGCTTATCATTAAAGTCCATAACGCTCCCGCCGGAAGTCGAAATGGATATTGACTTTTCAAGATTTTACAATTTGCCCTCTCTTGAAGAAATCAAATTTGAAGAAGGCTGGCAAACGATTTCAGGCTATATGTTTTTTGCATTAACCTCAGATGTAAACATAACAATTCCTTCAAGCGTAAAAAGCATGGGAGTGAATACCATCAAAAATGAAGGCACAATGAAAATAACCTTTTTGGGAGATTGCCCGGAGCTTCTTGGCGGCAATGCGTTCGACGGCGATGTTACGATTTACTATGACGCCGACACCAAAGGCTGGGACACAACGCCGCTGAAGGATGCGCATACCTGCATTCCCAATTAAACGAAAACAATTTCCTTTTCATACAGTCAACGAACGGCCGCATGACAAGACATTTCTGCTTGCAGCCTAATTTCGGCGTATCATAACTGTCGCCTGTTGCGACGGCGGCAAAGCCGCTTCCTTTTACCTTTGTCTTTAATTCGTAGAAATTTATTTTGGAGGGGCAGAACATGAGAAAATTTTTCGCACTGTTGTCAGCATTAAGTCTTTTGATCGTTTCTCTTTCGGGATGCAATTTGATAAGCGAGGCGAATCCTGCTGCTGACTTTGAATATGGTTTTAGCCGTGAAGGCGGTATTAGTATTAGGGAATACATCGGTTCCGATAAAACAGTGGTTATCCCGTCGAAAATCGACGGTCAGGCTGTAACAGTGATCGCCGGAGGTGCGTTTGTGGGAACGAGCATTGAAAGTGTGGTTATTCCCGATAGTGTAAAATTTGTGGTGGCGAGAGCGTTTTATGGGTGCGATCAGTTAAAAACGGTGGATTTCGGGGATGGTATTATTGAGATTCAAGAGGAGGCTTTTCGTGAATGCACCGCGCTTGAAAGCATTATCCTTCCCAAAAATCTGGAAACAATCGGGGAAGGCGCATTTTATGGCTGCACCTCTGCTACTGAAATTTACATCCCCAAAACGTTGACAAATTGGAGCGGAGAATATAGCCATCCTACCTTTTATGAAAGTACTGCATTAGAGACGCTTACAATAGAAGACGGTCTTTCCGTGTTAGGAGAATTTGGCTCGTTTTCCTGGGCAAGTTCTCTTAAAAACCTTGTCATTCCCGCAAGTGTTAAGAAAATCGGTGACAGTGTATTTCATGGCGCCACCGCATTAGAAAGTGTCACATTCCTTGGAGATGCACCGCAGGTGACGGAAAATGTATTCGGCTATCCCAACACGGTAACTGCCAGCCCTAACCTCGTTATTTATTACGATCCAAACACAAGCGGTTGGGATAATACGGTTTTAAGCCAATATCACCTCGTTTCGATTTACGATAAAACTGAATAAGAAGAGCAAGGTCGCAGCCTATGATTTTTCATATTTTTCCGTTAGAGAACATAATGCTGATATAATCCTCATTTCTGATATTCCATATTGTTCTCCTTCCTCTATGCAAGCACCATACCGATCAGAGCGGATATAAGGCCGCCGGCAAGCGCCGCAATAATTGCCGTGACGATTTGCTGCATCCGTTGTTTTGGCTGACCTTCAATGGCATCAATCTTTTGCTCATGCCTTGCAAGATGTTCGTTTGTGTGTTTTAACTCCGTAGCAAGCGTAACCAAAGTCTCGTTCATGGAACGAATCTCATTCTGCACTTCGCGCAAATCTGAGATATCCCGTTCCAACGTTTTCAGCCTCTGATCATGCCGCTCAAGAATTATGTTGATAGCATCCATTTTCTTCTCCTTTTCTTGACTGCTTGATCAGTATACAGGCTAATGCGGACAATTTGCGTCCAGATAAAAAACAAGCGCATATAAGAGTATACGATTATCTGTTTATTCATTTGTTTGCATATGTATTTTTATTTCCAAAAATGCACAATTCTATTGCAAAGATAATATATTTGTGATATAAATATATTGTGACAAATAACAATCGCAATTTAGTACTATTTATTGTAAGATTCGTAGAAATTTGTTTTGGAGGGGCAGAACATGCGTAAATTTTTTGCACTGTTGTCAGCATTAAGTCTTTTGATTGTTTCTCTTTCGGGATGCAATTTGATAAGCGAGGCGAATCCTGCTACTGACTTTGAATATGGTTTTAGCGAAATATACGATGGTATATTTATTAAGGAATACATCGGTTCCGATAAAACAGTGGTTATTCCGTCAAAAATCGACGGTCAGGCTGTAACAGTGATCGCCGGAGGTGCGTTTTGGGGAACGAGCATTGAAAGTGTGGTTATTCCCGATAGTGTAAATATTGTGGTGGCGAGAGCGTTTTATGGGTGCGATCAGTTAAAAACGGTGGATTTCGGGGATGGTATTATTGAGATTCAAGAGGAGGCTTTTCGTGAATGCACCGCGCTTGAAAGCATTATCCTTCCCAAAAATCTGGAAACAATCGGGGAAGGCGCATTTTATGGCTGCACCTCTGCTACTGAAATTTACATTCCCAAAACATTGACAAATTGGAAGAACGGAGGATATCGATATCCTACCTTTTTTGATTGTACTGCATTAGAGACGCTTACGATAGAAGACGGTCTTTCCGTGTTAGGAGGATACGGCTCGTTTTCCTGTGCAAGTTCTCTTAAAAACCTTGTCATTCCCGCAAGTGTTGAGAAAATCGGTGACGTTGCATTTCATAGCGCCACCGCATTAGAAAGTGTCACATTCCTTGGAGATGCACCGCAGGTGACGGAAAATGTATTCGGCTATCCCAACACGGAAACTGCCAGCCCCAATCTCGTTATTTATTACGATCCAAACACAAGCGGTTGGGATGATACGGTTTTAAGCCAATATCACCTCGTTTCGATTTACGATAAAACTGAATAATGCTTGGGACTACATAAAAGCCATAAAGACGTTTTTATGTAGTCCCTTGTTTGTGAGTATATTCGTTTTACTATGCTAATGCCTTTATTGCTTCATTAAGGTCTTGCATTTCAAAACGGGCGTTTTGATTCTGCACAATAACTCGATATGTATTGATATTGGCGACATATTGAATATAAGATGTGTAAAAATTGTTATTATTGACAATGGTTTCCGCAAGCTCATCCAAAGTGTCACACGCGGATTTCCAAGTAAGTATATGGCCAACCCAATTAATATTTGTGCGTTCCTCAGCAATATCCAGCGCAAGATCAAACGAGGCATTAAACACACCTTCGGTAAGCAGCCCTTCCGAAAAACCAATAGCTCGTATTGAATATTTAATAATTTTTTTTATAACTTCATTTTTTATAAAATTAGCCACTCCGCCCACAGCCATTAACACTATTTCAAATGCTATTTGCAAAAGTGAAATTATAGTAAAGTCGTCATGTAAATTATGCATACCAAAATACATTTCAGATTCTGAAATTACGGCCCATAGATCGGATTTGTCGTATGTGGTATACCAAGAATTAACTTCATATCGCGCAAAATATTTCGGCTCCCTTTTAAAAAGCAGTTTAAATATTCTGTCTTTGTATTCCAATTTGTTTGCGAGAGAATCATGCTCCGGCTGTCCATAGGTCGCATACCAATCCACATAATATGCCACACCATAAGGGTCAAGCGCATATAAGAGCAATAATTCATCGTCTGTATAAGTTTTTTCACTATCTATATATTGGAATCCGTTTTCGTCCCAATCTGCACAGTTTAATAGCGCACGATTTGTATAATAATCTTTATCATCTTTCCAATAATCATCCTTAAAAAGAAGGTCGTGATCGACACAGTGCCATATTTTTCCGGTGGAATTGAAACGAATCATATTAAAATCATTATCAAGCGTGTCCGGTACAATTTCTACGCATTCTCTCGAAAATACGGTAATATTACACTCGTCTCTTTTACCGTTTTCATTCCAGTCTTGCGCATAAAGTTTCGCGGTTCCGGTTTCGGAAGCCATAACATGAATGTATCGGTCGCCGTTATTATCCCAGCCATGAAAGCATTGCAATACATCGCCGTACTGCTCCCACCACAATATTTTTTGCTCGTCTGCATTAGAGGGAAAAAGTGATACGGATAATTCGGGAATTCGTTTTGCGCCAAGATAGCCTTTATAGGTGTAGTTTGCAGTGAGGGGCAATTCATACAGTACATCTTTTTCCAATACAATCGTATCTTTGTTGATCGTAACATAATTGGCAAGCACTTTATCGGTTACTTTCAAAGCATAAGTTCCCGTATTGTTGTTATGAAGGCGAACCTTAACATAGTAGGTACAACCGGCAGTAAGATTTCGAATGATTCGGAAGTTGATTTTGCCGCAAGGCGCATAATCATCGACTTCCACGATTAGGTTACCGCTGCAATCATAAAGGGTACCGATTGTATCCAAGCTTCCGGTGGTACAAATGGTATACTGACCGCTTCTGGTTGCCGTGAATTTGAACCATTGTGCCGCACCCGGACAGCAGATGTAACCGCTTGTATAGCTTTCGTCAGAAACGACAGCGGCCGTTTTCATACTGACATTTGTCGGGCAATTACAGCAAGAACCGGTCGCAGATGCTGCCGCTGCAGCAGATGCGGCAGCGATGCCGTTCGCATTCTGTTTTTCAACCTCTGAGGCCGCCAATCCTGCGGCAATCTCAAGGGAAGCTTCGCCCATATTCAAGCTCGGTTCGCTTTGTCCGTCGTCGAGCGGCTCACCGTTCTCCTGCATGTTCCATTGCGTCGGTACGCTTTTTTCTGCTTCCTCTGCAAGAAAGGGGTTCGTCCCCTCATCGGTTATGACTCGTTTCACGCAATCCAGACGTTTGATCAATGCCAGTTGTGCCATATTCATCCTTGTCGAAAGAAGATGATATTCTTCATCATCCTTCACGACAATGGCGCCTGCCGTCTGCAGCATTGACAATAGAAATTCATTTTGATTGGCGTCGTATGCAAGCATAAAAGGGAACTTTTCGTTGTCTTGGGTATTCTGAGCGATCGCCTCTGCTTCCTCAATCCACTCCGTAGGAGGTGCGAGGACAATTTCCTCCTCGACGATGTTGTTTGCAGCATCGTTTTCAAAAATGCTTGTGTTTTCGTTGTTCATTTGTTTTTTCCTTTCTGTTTTTACACTTTCGTTTTATAGCTTACCAGAACGTTCTTATCGTTCTTATTGCAGATATAAATACATATAGCTTTTTACGCGCGCAGGCAGCTTCCGCATAGAAAAATGCAATGCATTTGCAGCCGGAGCTTTATTGGAAGTTCAGTTCAAGAATCTGCGGCGCATAATAGCTGTCGCCTGTTGCGACAGCGGCAAAGCCGCTTCCTTTCACCTTTGTTCTCACAACCCAGCCTTCCGAGCGTTTTATAAATCCGGTTTTGCTGTCGGTCAAGATATGCGTAACGTCCAGATCGACATATCCGTTACAAGCGCAGGACTCGGTCTCAAGGGCCGCCGCTGCAATTTTATTCGTCCAATTGGAGCCAAAGCTGCAAAAGCGCGCAGACGCTTCATGGGCGGTCAAGCGGACATCTGCGCCGCCGAGCTTCGGCAGGTGCCAAACGGCTTTTCGAACCTGACGGCCGAGCATTTCCGGCATTTTGGAAAAATCCGGCCTTGTATACAGCCACTGCTCGCCGTACATCCTTGTATTGCCGAGGAAGGCGATGCCCCCGAAAGCGTTATTCATACCCGGGTTTTCGCTTTCCACCGTCGTGTCCTGAAAGAGCTTGGGCTCATAGAGGTTTACCTCGAACATAACGTATGCCGCAGAAGCGCAGCAGGGCTTTATATACAGAATATATTCCCGGTCGGACGCTTTTTCATATGCAAGCTCCGCCGGAGCGATTACCTGTCCGCCGGCATTGACAGCGCCGATAGATGATACCGACAGATAGGGCTGAAATTCCTCGCGCATCAGCGCAAAGCATTTTCGATTCTCCCGAATTTGCAGAAAGGGCCGTCCGACCGACACGCGAAGCCGGTAAGGCGCGTCCGATGAACACCGCACCTTGTATGCGACGCCGTTGGCGGCCGGATACAAAGTCTCCCGCCCGGTCCGCAATTCGCCGGGCGTGTGATAAACGGGTTTGCCGCACAAGGACGCCCGGCAGTACCCTTCCGCATTTTCAAGCAGGACATCCTCCGAAACCGTAATGCTGCTGCCGCTTCCCGTGGAACAACAGACGCCGCCGCCTTGGTGAAAGGCGAAGTCAAGTATTTTCCCCGTGCGGAGGTTATAAATCGGCGTGCTGAAGCAATATGCCGTACTACTTCCGTTTTCCTCCTGCAGCACAAGCCGATAGCGATTCGCGTTTCGGTGATCCACCCGTATCGGCCCGCCCTTTCGCAGGACCTTGATTTCCCCGACAATTCCGTTTTTCACAGTCTGTCACCGCCAATCTCCGGCAAGCCCTGCCGTTTCCGATAACGGTCGAAAAAGCGCCGGGATTTGCTTTTGGCCCACAGCAAACGTCCCACAATCTCACCCGCCGAATGCATCAGGCCGGCCGAACACAGAACATCCGTTACGGCTTGGATCTCCAAATAGGCAAGCTCTTCCTGCCCCTGCGGGTACTCGATTTCCAATTCGTAATCCACAGTCTCCAAATAGGTGTTTTTATCCAAGCACACGACAATCCCGTTTTCAAGGCTCCATTTGTGCCTTTCGGTAAGCAGACAGCCCTTTCGTTTCAAAGGTGCCGACGTCAGAGGGAAAAGGTCTGACACGCCCGTGACGGCTGCGGATTTTTCAATGCTGTGGCCGGAAGCATGCGTTTTATGCGTAGCGGTAAACCGCCCTTCCTTTTCACGAATCCGGCAGGTAATGCCTTGGCGGTTCATAGAAAGGTCCTCCGTGTCATAATAATGGTTTTTTTGGACGTAATGCTCCCGCCTATGGCGGCGTTCCTCTCTGCTCCTTTGCTTCAACACGGCTTGATATTCCTCCTCTGTCAGCAGTATTTTCTTTTCAAACTCCATCATGTGCTTTCCTCCTGATGAGCTTGCCGGAGCCGTTTTTCGGCAGCTTATCCGTCAGCTCGATTCGAGCCGGAATCTGGTACGGCGGGAGTATTTTGCCGCACAAAGCCTTTACCTCCTCGACAGACGAAAACGCTCCCGAAATTTTCATCCCAATCTGTGTTCCGAGCAGGGGATGGGGCATTCCATAGGCCATCACCTCCCGCACGCGCGGGTCTTCTTTCAGTGCGGACTCGATTTCCTGCGGGTATATGTTCATGCCGGCGCGGATAATAAGGTCGTCGCTTCGGCCCTTCACCCTGAGCAGTCCTTCTTCATTGCGTTCGGCAAGGTCGCCCGTACACAGCCAACCGTTTTGCAGGACCTTTTCCGTCTGCGCCGGATCGTTATAATACCCGAGCATAACGTTGCCGCCCCGTACCCACAGAATTCCGGTTTCGCCCGCTTCGACAGGGCTTCCGTCCGAGGTGCAAAGCTTGACGGACACGCCGTCCAGCGGTTTCCCGACAAAAGAGGGAAATTCGCGGAACAGCGGCGGCGGCAGGAAGCTGACTCTCGGAGAAGCCTCCGTCAACCCGTACACATGATAAAGCGCCGCGTCGGGAAAAGCGGATGCAATGCGTTTGCCGACGGCGTCGCTTAAGCACTCCCCGCTGACGGCGATATGCTTGAGCGTTCGTATCGGGTCGGTCTTTCGCAAAAACCTCGCCAGCATATCCAGCAGGGTCGGCGTCGCGCAAAAAACGGTGATTTTGTTCTCCCGAAGCTGTTTCAGAATCTCAGACGGCTGAAAGGCTTGCGAGTAAAACACGATCCTGCTGCCCTTGACAAGCCCGGTCAAAAGCTCCCCGGTCAATACGGCGCAGTGATAAAGCGGTCTTGCAATCAAAACCGTGTCGGCTTTCCCGATGTTGAAATACGCCGCAATCGCCTGCACGTTCGCAAGAAGATTTTCCTCGCTGAGCATGACGCCCTTCGGCGTCCCGGTCGTCCCGGAAGTACACATAATCAGCGCGGGATGCGCCTTGGGCCGGATATATTTCGCTTCCCCGAAGTATGTCACCATCAGTTCTCCGTAGGTGTCGGTAACGAGACAGCTCGGACTGATGAAATCAAGGATTTTCCGGCAATGCGCCTCGCCGTACCGCAGCGACAGCGGCACGGCGGTCACGCCCGCCGCAAAGCAGCTCAGAAGGCCCATTGCGGCCGCCATTTCCGAACGGCACAGGATGGCGCAGCAGCGCTCTCCCTTCAGCCGCTTGGCAAACCGTTCCGCGAAAGCGGCCAATTCTTTATAGGTCATCGCCGCATTCCGCTCACATAGCGTCTGCGACGGATTCTGCAGCAACGCCTGCCTGATGCGATTCCACAGCTTCACTTTTCATTGCCCCTTTCATTTCTTCCGTAAATTCGCGCAGCCAAATTTCCTCTGTCTTTCGCATTCGAAGCAGCTTGTTCTGAAGGCCGGGAAGCACACAGTCACGCCGTCTCATGTGATGCGAGGCATACAGCATGCGCATGGCGTTCGCTTCACGGACAATTTCCGAATATTTCGTACTGACAGCAGGCCGTAGCCCCAATGCATGCTCTGCGGCAGTCAGGCGTTCCAGCATCACCCTTTTATGCTCCCAGAGCATCCGAAACACCCGCCGGTCCATCCGTTCATACGGGATGCTGCCGTCGAACAACTTGCCGACGTACATCGCGATATAGTTATGTACCGCCAAGCCGAACACACGGCCTTCCTCCGTGACGGGATACTTTTCAGGAGACGCGTCCAGATATTCCAGCAGATTTTTATAGATACATTCCGGCTCGACGACGTTCTCGGTCCGGCTCGGCTTCATCCCGCATATCACATAGAAACAGCCATTCTCCGCCGATTTTGCACGGGCACGGTTGAACGCGCTCTGCGGGGTCTGAAAGACACGGTAAAGCCAACTGCTGTCATACGCATACAGGCTGTATGTTTTTTCGGTCTGGTCATATCCGCATATCAGGCCGTCGTGGTAAAAATGCTGCTCGTGATACCAGCTTTTCCCCGGGATATAGAAATCGTCGAGTCCCGTGTAATAGACATAATATCCGTCGTTCAGCAGACTGCGGACGGCATAATGGATATGGCCGTCAAGATGCTCGGAGCTATACCGTTTTTCCGTGACCTCCGGCGCGTTCCTCCACGAGGAATTCACCACATCCACCTCCGGCGTGGTATACCCGGTCAGAAATTTTCTGTTGCAGCGCAGCATCAGGGCATGGTTCAGATACCAATTCCGCAGACTCGGATTGCACCGCAAAAGACCCGCCATGCTTCCCTGATACTGATAGGTGCTGTACACCGGCTCAGATACCGGCAATTCAACCTTCTTTTCCATATGCGTCACCTGCGTATCTCTCGGCCAAGGCAATCACATCCTCTGCCGTCGTCAAATCGAACGGGTTCATATCCGACTCGTCAAGCTCGACTCCGAGCGCGTCCTCGAGCTCCACGAGAAGCGTCACCATACACAGGCTGTCGAAGCCGAGCGTCCCCTGCAGTGTGCTGTCCTTGTCTATTTCATCAAGCTGACTGAGATTTTTCAAAATCCGCATCACTTTATCTCTCGTTTTCATTGCGCAAAACCGCCTTTCTCACTTCTTTTTTCACATATGCATAGCTTTCGTCCGCCGGACAGGCCGTAGAAATCAAAACCCCGTGATTGGCCTTGCAAATCGCGCGATATTCCTCGCGGAGACGATGCTGAAGCCGGATATCGATGTATCGGTCCTTTTCCGCCGCGCGGCTCCGCACACGGGAAATCGCCTCTTCAACCGGAAGGTCGAAGAAAAAGGCAATATCCGGCCGGATAACCGACTCGGCAATCTCGTAAATCCAGCGGTCCGCTTCAAAGCCGCGCGCTCTCAAATTGGCAAGGCAGGAATAAAAGTACCGATCGCTCAAAACAATCTGTCCCTGCGCAAGCGCGGGTTCGATGACCTTGCTCCCATGCTGCACACGGTCGCTTGCCGCAAGCAGGGACAGGCTCCGATAATCGTAGGCATCGTGATTCGGGCAGTCCATGTAAGTGCGGAAAATCGCAGAGCGCCGCACAAAATCGGTGGGCTGCTTGGTCAAAAAGACCCGATGCTCTTTTTCAAGCTCCGCCATCAGCCGCCGGATCATCGTCGTTTTTCCGCACCCGTCAAGGCCGCAGAAGGTAATCAATTTGCCCTTTGTGCGATTCGGGCGCATAGACAGCCGTTGCATTCAATTCACCTCCTCAAGCAGCGCCGTTCTGTCCTCGGAAAAGAACCGTTCCCAGACAGACGGTTCGGTATACCGCAGCGTTTTCCTGTCTTTCGGCGAAATCACCGTATGCAGGAACGCCTCGCGTCCGAGCATCGCTTTGGCGGCGCTCTGCACGGCAATACAGTTTGCAGACGCAAACAGCTCTGCCGTCTGCAAGATGGCAAAGCAAAGAATATCAAGCATATGCAGCGCCTCGGCCCGGCACATCAGCCGGGCGATCTGCCGCTCGGTCATACGACGCATAAGCATATAAATATCGCAGTATTTATACAGCGTCATGTCCCGCTTCATCTGAATCCAGGGAAGCGTCGCGGCCTCCTTATACAAATGCCCGCAGAGGTGAAGGAAGAAATCCTCTTCGCAGAGCGTCTGCAAGGGCGTATTTCCGACAGAAATCCGCTCGGTCTGCGAAAGCATTTTTTCGAGCGTGTCGGCGCCGCTGTTTTTGTAGTCCAGGGAAAAATTCAAATCCACCTCAAGATACTGCATCATCGGAAGACGCAGCTCCAAAATATACGGGACGGTTTCCCCGCGCATCATACGCGAGGCAATGATCTCCCGTCTTGTCGCCGGAACAAACGCACCGCTTTTAAGCTCCCCCTGACGGAATCCCGCCGCCTCCAGCACGTCGCCAAGCTCAGTGATGTGCTCGGGCAAAAGCAAAAGGTCGACGTCATTGGAGGTCCGGCAGCCGTTCGGGTATTTTCCGCAAAGCACCGCCCCCTTGAGCATGGCATACTTTCCTTCCTTTCCGGCGAGAAGCTCCGATAAGAGCTTCACCGCCGTATAAAAGCTCTCGTTCCTCTGACAATTCTGCTCCCATGCGCCCTTGAGGGCGTTTCTGAACTCGCGGCTTACGGCGCCGAGCAGACCGCTTTTTCGCAGCGTCTCGTACGCAGTCCCCTGCATACGATTGAAGAAAAGCTGCCCCAAAACTGCCGGCGTAGCATTCTCGTTCAAAAGACCGGCAAGAGCCTCTTCGTCTGCGTCCAGAAAGCTGCACAGCTTTATAAACAGTGTTTTTTCATCGTTTCTCATCTTTCATTTCCTTTCCAGTACCGTCGGTTTTTCATATTTGGCGATCATCGTTTTCAATATTGCAAGCTCCGCGGCGGTCAGCCTCCACGGCGACTTTGCAGAAGAAAACATTTCCACCTTTTTCAATACGCCGATTTCCTCAGAGGACATATACATACGGTCTATGTAGTAACCCTCCATCACATACACCCCGCCTCCGTAGCGTCCCGGCTGGGTGTAAATCGGCTCCGTGCAGCTTAATGCCTCGACATCTCTTCTGATCGTCCTTTCGGAAACGCCGAATTCTGACGCCAGATTCCGCATTGTCTCATGTCTTCGCCGGCACAGCAGCAGCATCATCTGTCGGCGTCTTTCGGCCGTTCCCACTTGCTCTCTTCCCTCCTTTCCTGTCCTCATTCTAAAGGTTAATTCGGACAGCCTGTGTCCGGGTTGCGTTTGCAAATTTCAGCGGCGATACAAGGCGCTGAAAACAAAAAAAGAACCCGGCGAACATACAGCCCAAGCCCTTTTGGGTTCTGCAAATTCGCCAGGTTCCTCTTGATTTTCAAACAAGTTCAACTTATCTCTTCGGCATATTCACTTTTATCGTCTCCTCCCGTTTGTCCTCTGAAACGGATACGGTCACCGCAACGCCTGTATTCGAATACCGAATCACGAGCGCGCTCCCGCATTTGGGACAATTCCCTTCTATCACCGATTCAGGAGAGCCCCGAAACAGATTTCTGCCGCAAATCGGACAGCTCGCCTTGTACTTGTATTCCGCCTGCATACCTTCCCAAACCCCTCTTCCTATTATTTTTTGAAAAAATGCGCACAATAAGCCTATGTTTTTGATTTTCCGTCTTGACAGGAGACGCGCTTCGTGTTACAATATCAATCGGAAGTTATCTGCACTTTTATTATACCGCTATATCGGAAGTTTGTCAAGTGTTAATCGGAACTTTATGAATCATAAACGAGGTGTTTTTAATGACGTTCGGCGAAAAGGTAAAACAGCTCCGGCTCGTACAAAACCTTTCTCAGAGCGAGCTGGCTGAAAAGACGGGCATTTCTGCGCGATCCCTGTATACATACGAGCAGACCGGCACGATGCCGAGAAGCGGAAATATCCGTAAAATTGCAGACGCGCTTCATGTTTCCGTCAGCTATCTTTTGGACGAAGAAGAAACCGACCTGCAGAAAAACGTCGATCAAGACATTTTCATCGCCAATGTCAAGAACGAATACGGCTATAAGGGTGTCCGCGAAGCAAACGCGATTTTATCCAGAGCCTCCGCGCTCTTTGCCGGCGGCGAGCTGGACGACGCGGCAAAGGATTTGTTTTTCCAGTCGCTGATGGAAGTCTATTTGGAGTCCAAAGAAGAGGCCCGTGCCAAATTCACCCCCAAGCGTGTCCGCAGAAGCAGAAAAACGCATAAAGAATAACCGGCAATACGGCGGGAGCAGCCCTTCCCATTTCACGGATTACAGGAGTTATAGGAATGACGTCCATACCTGAAATTTCTCAAAAGATTGACCATTTGATTAAAAAGCACGACACCAGAGACCCCTTCAAGCTCTGCAAGGAACTGAAAATCAAGGTGCATTATAAGGATCTCGGCTATGCCCTGAAAGCCTTTTATTTCTACCAGTCTCGTATCAAAAACATAGTCATCAATTCCCGCTCCGGAAAAATCGTACAGCGCGTCCTTTGCGGCCATGAGCTCGGGCACTCTATATTACATACCGAGCTCGCGGCGCTACATGGCTTTCAGGAAATCGAGCTGTTTGAATCCTCTGTTCCGGCAGAATACGAAGCAAATCTTTTTGCCGCAGAGCTCATCATTCCCGACAACGATTTATTCGAGCTGCTGAACGATAAGGACAAAACATTTTTCAGCATCGCCAAAGAGCTATATGTACCGGCCGAGCTTTTGGATTTCAAATTCAGAATACTGAAAAACAAAGGCTATCATCTGGAAGCCCCGTTTATCGCGCAGCCGAACTTTTTGAAAAACGACATCGCCGGATATGATCTGGACTAACCGCAAGGCGTTCGTCCGCCCATATGATTTGCTGTGAAAGGCAGCGTTTCCGGGCTGTTCCAAAGCCGTCTTAGACCTTTGTTCTCCCGCTGTGCGGACGACAAAAAGAGGTGAGAATGAATCTCGCCTCTTTTTTTGCTTTCCTCTTTCTTGCCGCCGCAGCACGACGAGTCCAAAAGCGCCGATTTCACGCCCCGCCTTGCAGGACGGAAAAAGAAAAGCCGTGGAATGCGGCGCGGGGTTGTGCGCGAGCGCCGGCGACGGCCGGCGGACGTTGGCGATGCCGTCCGACAACGTAAAGGCTTTGCCCGATTCGGTCACACCCGAAAGCACCTGCGTCTGCAAGCCGTCAAGTACGCCCTCGTTCAGCAGCCGCACCGCCTTCGGCCAGCCGCCGGCCGGCACATCGGGGCGAGACCGGCCCGATGCGCGCATTTTCGTCCGTCCTGACCGATTCGCTTTCCTGAATGCTCCTTCATTCACCATTTACCCGCATTTATCATTCAGCCGCAGGCGTGTCCGCGCCATGCTCGATGCGCCGCAGCGCTTCGACGGCCGCCGCGCAGTCGTCGAACGCGTGCAGCTTTCGGTCGGCCGCCAGCAGGAAGCGGTCCGCCGCCGTCATCGTCGTGCCGCGGTGCGTGATGAGCAGCACCGTCTTGCCCTGCGCCTTCAGCTCGGCGAGCAGCCGGAGGACGACCGCCTCGGTCTCCCCGTCCAGCGCGGCGGTCGGCTCGTCGAGGACGAGGATTTCGGCGTCGCGCAGCAGCGCCCGCGCCAGCGAGACGCGCATCCGCTGCCCGCCCGAGAGCGCGTCTGCGGGCCGCGTCAGCTCTACGCCGTGCAGCGCCAGCGCGTCGCAGACCCGCCGAACGTCTTCCTCCGTGCGGCCGGGCGCGGCGCAAAGCAGGTTTTCCAGCAGCGAATCCTCCCCGAAAAGCTGTCCATGCTCGGGCGAATACGCGATCAGGCGGCGTAGCGCGTCCGGCCGGACGGTGCGCACCTCGGCGCCGAACACGCGCAGCTCGCCGGTATAATCGGTCAATCCGAGCAGCGCGTTGACCAGACTCGTCTTACCGCTGCCACTCGGACCCAAAATCGCCGTGATCTCGCCGCGGCGGATTTCCCCCTCCGCGCCGCTGAGGACGGCGCTGCCGTCGTAAGCTACCCCGAAGCCGCGGAACGCGACGGCGGGCGCGCGGCCGTCCGGCGACGGCGCGTCGGACGCAGACGGGACGTCATATTCATCCGGCAGCGTCAGCAGCGGCCGGAGGCGTCGGTAAGAGACCAGATGCACGCCAAGCTGCTGCACGGCCGTGCCCAGCCCGTTGGTCTGCAAGACGATGAAGCGGCAAATCTGCGCGATCATCACGGTCGATGCCAGCTCGATTTTGCCGTACGCGGCCAGAATGCAGGCGACCGGCGTGACAAGCGACGTGCAGATCGTGGTCAGCAGCTCCAGCGTCAGCTTCCGGCAAAGCTGCAGGCGCACGACCCGCCGTCCCGCCTCACAGACGTCGCCGGCCGCGGCGGCCATCCGCGCGGAAACCGTGTGTCCGAGCTGAAGCTGGCGGACGGTGATCCGCCCGCGCACCGCCGTGTCAACGCTGCGCGCAAACGCCTCGCGCTTTTCCAGCGACGCTTCCTCCAGCGCGCGAAAGCGGTTGACGAACACCAGATTCAACGCGATGATGGCGGCCGTCAGCGCCGAAACGATTGCGCCGATGAGCGCATGGACGGCGAACAGCGCGATGAAGTAGCCGACCGCATGCACCAGCGGGAACAGGATGCCAAACAGGTCGCCGGCGGGAATGCTCGCCGCCGTCGCCGTATCGCGGGTGTACAGGGTATAAAGCGCGCCCCGGTCCGTGCCGCCGAGGGCGGCGTATTTCGTCCGCACGATGCTTTCGTACATCGCCTGCTTGAGGTCGTTCTGCGTTTTTAGATAAAAAGCAAAGAAGATATGCCGCGCGGCGTCCTCGACGATGACGGCGAACACAAGCGAGACGGCGGTCGCGGCCATCAGAAGCAGGATGCTGCGGAAAGCAGCGTCCCCGCCCGTCAGCTCGGCGGTATACGCGTTCAGGCTGAGCGAGAAGCCGAAGTTGACGGCGAACGAGGCCAGCGCGGGCAGAACAAGGCCCACCAGCCAGAGCACGGGGCGCTTGCGAATGTATGCGAAAATCGATTTCAGCACCCGTCTCCCCCCTCTCCCGTCCGTTCGACGCGGACGACCTCCCCCGCTTCCATAAACACGCGCACGGGGAAACGGGAAATCAGCTCCGGCTCGTGCAGGATGCAGACAACCGTCCGGCGGCCGCCGTCGTTCAGGAGGCGGTCCATAACGGCGTCCCGATTCCTCGCGTCGAGCGCGGAGGTCGGCTCGTCGAGCAGCCACACGTCGGTGTCCCGCAGGAACGCGCGGGCCAGCCCGAGCCGCTGCAGCTGCCCGTTGGAAAGCGGGGCGGCAACGCCGCCGAGCGGCGTGTCGTAGCCGTCCGGCAGCCCCTCCGCCCATTCGGCGAGCTGCGCGGCGGCGCAGGCGGCCGCCGCTTCCTCCCGCGTCGCGCCGGGCTTGGCGACGGTCACGTTCTCGAGCACCGTCCCCTCGAACACGAACGCTTCCTGCGGGACGACGGAAAGCCGGCGGCGGAGCGCGTCGATAGACAGCGCCGAAAGCGCCTGTCCCCGAAACAGCAGGCTGCCCTCGTCCGGCTCGTAAAGGCCGTTGAGCAGCTTGAACAGCGTCGTTTTGCCGCTGCCGCTCCGGCCGACGACGGCGACCTTGTCGCCCTCGAGGATGGACAGCGAAACGCCGCGCAGCGCCTTTTCCGCCGCATACGAGAACGAAACCCCGCGCAGCTCAAAGACTGGCGCACCCCGCACCGGCGCGGGCTCGGCGCCGGCCGTGCGCTCGTCGGGCAGCTCCAGAAGCGCATCGATGCGGGCCATACAGGAGCGGACGCCCTGCCACTGTCCGCCGACGCCGACGAGCAGTTGAATGCCCTGCCCCGCAATATCGATGAAAAACATCACGGAAACGATCATACCGACCGTCATGTCGCCCCGCAGGATCAGATACGCCGCCGCCGTGAGCAGCAGCGGGTTGGCCGCATAGCCGATGCAGCGCGCGAAGGACTGAATCAGCCGGTCGCGCGCGTCCCTGCGCAGCGAAGCCTTTTCCAGCGCATCGAGGCGCGCGCGGTTTTTGCGGGCGAACAGGCCCTCCATACAGCAGGACTTGAGGACGATGAGGAAGTCCATCGTCTCCTGAAGAAAACGAATGCCGGCGCCCGCGGCCCGCTGCTCGTCCAGATGGAGCGCATACAGCTTTTTCGACAGGAGCAGCGACGGCAGCAGCGTCAGCGGAAACAGCACCAGGCAGAGGGCGAACAGCGCCCAATGGATGCGGAAAATCGCGGCGAACACGACGAGCACCTTGACCGGAAGCTGCGCGAGCGATGCGAGAACCGAAAAGCAGGCGCCCAGCCCCTCGGCGCTTTCGGTGATCGTCGTCATCAGCTCGCCGTCGTCGTGCAGGGAAAGCGGCTTATACGCCGCGCGGCAGAGCTTTTCGGTCAGCTTTCCGTGCAGCAGGTTCGACAGCCGGAGCGTCATCCCCTGCATCAGGCGGAACAGCAGAACGTCGGCTGCAAACTGCACGGCCACCGCCGCCGTCAGCAGCGCCGCTTCGGCGAGGACGTCGGACAGCCCCGCGCCCACGGCGTCCAGCATACGCCCAAGCTGCCAAGCGGACAGGAATTGCGCGGCGGACAGCAGGAAAGCCAGAAGCAGCACGCCCGCGCCGCCGAGGACGGCCGTCCTGCCGTAAAGCGCCCGAACAAATCCGAATATCCGCATCCGCTGCCCCTCCTCCCCACGGCCCGCCGGCCGTATTGTACAGCTTTTACTGTATTTGAATCCTTTGCCGACAGTATACCATGCCGATTCACAAAATGGAATACCGATTCTGATTATTTCATAAAAATTCGGTTCGGCAGGGTGCGGAACAAGAATTTTACCGCAGCGGCAGCGCCCCCGGCATGCCGCTTGCGAAAAAGATGGATTTTTTGCCGTTTTGGACTTGTAGAGCGGGGAAAAATATGCTATAATGATACGCAAAGCGGATGTGGCCGCAGACGGCCGTCCCCGTGGGGGCGGTGCAAACGGGTGATGGACGGACGGCGAGGTGACGGGAATTGAAACGGGTCGCGTTGTTTTCCGCGCTGCTGCTTCTGGCCGCGCTGTGCGCCGTCGGCGCCGCCGTCTGGCTGGCGCGCGGGCGGACGGGCGAGGTGCTGCTGTCGCCCGACGAGCTGCGCGTCCTCGGCTGCGAAGCCGACGGCGGCGGGGGACTTCTTCTCACGGTCGAGGTCACGCGCAAGGGCTTCGGCTTTTCCCGCTTTGAAGCGCGCACGCAGAACGGCGTCACGCTCGTGCGGGTTTACGGCCGGCGGGACGGCGAGGCGGCCGGCACGCTGGCGCTTGCCGGCGCGGCGGACACGAACGTGCTTCTCACCGGCGAGGACGGCGGGACGATTCTCTACGAGGCGTCCGGCGAACGATAGAAAAAAGGATTGGGTGGAACGATGACGATGAAACGAACGGCGCTTCTGCTGCTGACGCTCTGCGCGCTGCTGGCGCTGGTCTCCTGTGAACAGGAATCCGAGCAGCCTTCCGGCACGCTCAAGGCGACCAACGACGCGGTGGATTTTTACTTTTACTACCCCGACACCTGGCAGGTGTACCTCGACACGGGGATGATCGCGGTCAAGCCGACGCCGGCGAGCAGCGGCATCGTCGGCACGAGCATCTCGGTCAGCGCCTTCGAACTGGACGGCGAGGACGCCAACTGGGGCGTGAACGACTACTGGGACAGCTACAAGGGCACATTGGAAAAAACGTTTCACGACTACGAGTTGGGTGTGGAAAGCGAACTGAAGCTGGACGGCGTACCCGCCGTGCGCAAGGAATACAAGGGCGCGCTGACCGAAACGGCCTATCGCTTCGCGCAGGTTTTCTGCATCCGCAACGGCACGATCTATCAAATCACCTTCACCGCGAACGACGCCGATTACGACCGCTACATCAGCGCTCTGGATACGATTGTGACCAACTTCCACTTCAAATAAAAATCGGCGCAAAAAAGCGCTTGACTTTCCCGAACGTATATGCTATAATGCTTGCGTTGCCGCAGCAGCGGCCGCAACGGGGGTTTAGCTCAGCTGGGAGAGCATCTGCCTTACAAGCAGAGGGTCGGGGGTTCGATCCCCTCAGTCCCCACCAGAAAAGAAACGCCTTTTGTCTATATGGACAAAAGGCGTTTCTTTATCCGTGAAATAAAGCCTTACGGATTTGTGAAATCCCCCTCGGGCGTGCCATACGCCTGCGGCATCTGAAACAGCGACGCTATGCCAAGGTCTGCGGGCGCGGGCGGGCGCATAGCATCACGATGCCGCAATGCCCATAAGTCATTCCTTCCCATCCGAAGGACAGGCAGGCGATACCGGCTCGAATCTGCTCCGTTCGGTTACGCTTGGGCGCAAAAAGCACTGCTTTTGCAGGGCTTTTTCTTTTTTGCCGCGATTCCGGCATTCGCAGTCTCTTAGGAACGCGGCGGCCGCACAGACGGGGTTATGCCGGAGGCGCAAAACGCTTCTCCCTCTCGCACCCGGCGCGGGGCGCGGCGGCCTTGCAGGCGTACAATCTTGGCGCGGTGGAAATATTCACAAAAGCCTGCTATACTACCGACAGACGAGAAACGGCTGCGCAAGGCGGGCGGTATGTATTATTATGAAACCTTTTGAGCGGAAAAACCAACTGCTTTCTCTCTGCGGACTGAACTGCGGCCTGTGCCCGATGCGGCTGGGCGGCCATTGCGGCGGCTGCGGCAACGGGAACCGGGCCTGCGCGGTCGCGCGGTGCAGTCTGGAGCAGGAGCGGCCCATCGAATACTGTTACGAATGCCGGCGGTATCCCTGCAAGCGATACCGCCATATAGACGAATTCGACTCCTTCATCACGCACAGACGGCAAAAAGCGGACGCGGAGAAAGCGCAAAAGCTGGGCATAGACGCCTACAACCGCGAACAAACCGAGAAGCTCGGGATGCTTACGAAGCTGCTCGCCGAATACAACGACGGCCGGAAAAAGGCTCTTTTCTGCACGGCGGTGAATCTGCTGCCGCTGGACGACCTTCAGGAGATTCTGCAAACGTTAGCGGAAAGCACGGCGCTTGCCGCTCTGCCCGAAAAGAGCGTGCACGCCGCGGCGCTGCTTAGGCAGGCGGCGGCAGCGCGGGACATCGAGCTGCGCCTGCGCCGGAAAAAGTAGCTGCCGCCCGGCAGCCCACCTGCCCGCCCGGCAGAACGCCGGTAGCGCGCGGCTGGCCCCCTTGCAGCCCATACCCGATGCAGGCAAAGCCTTCGAGCGCGAGGCGAAAACGCGCGTCCGCCGCAGAAGCGGGCGCATCAGGGAAAGGATATAAAAGTATGGCAAAATCGTTTTGGAGCATAGAGAACAACACGCTGGTCTGGCGCGTCGCGGACGGCGAACCGCACACGGACGACATCGAAATGAGCGGCCTCCGCTGCGACTGCATCGTTTCCTACGGCGTGAAGGAGGACGGCAGTCTGGCGCTTTCGCAGAAGTGCTTTTTTCCCGCGCTGCGGACGATCCCCAACAACACGCACGCCACCTACTGCTTCGCGCTCGGAGAGGACGAGCGCGTGCGGCTTCTTAGAAACGGGACGCCCGTCCGCGAATACCCCGAGGTCTTCCGCTTTGACGGCGTTCTGACGGTCGAAAGCAAAACCGACGGCAAAGCGCGGATCGTCCGCCGCTTCTTCCCGTCCGCCGATCTGCGCTTTGCCGTCGAGCTTGTCCGAATCACTGCGGAGGAGGCGGCGGACTGGTCGCTGTCGGCGCCCGCCGAAGCCGTACATGCCTACGGCAGAGGGACAAAAGGCGTTTACCTCTCCAAGATATACCATTCTGCCCCCGACGTGATGGCCCTGCCGGCGGGCGAAAGCGTCGAATTCGCCATTTTCTACACCGCCGTCATCGCCAACGAAACGCTTTCCCTGCCCGACGGCCGCGCCGAGCTGGAAAAGCGGATGGCGCGCGTCGCATCCCTCTGCGACGGCGCGCTTGTCCTCCGAACGGGCAACGCCGAGCTGGACACGATGACGCGTTTCGCCAAGCTGCGGGCGGGCGAGAGCATTTTCGAAACGCTGACCGGCAAATACCACAGTCCCGGCGGGCAGGCCTATTACGCCGCGATTTGGTGCAACGACGAAATCGAATACGCCGGTCCGCATTTTGCGATGACGGGCGACCCGATTGCGCTCGAAGCGTCGCGCAACGCGTACCGCGCCTACATTCCCTTTATGTCGGACGCTTACCTGCCCCTGCCCTCCTCGATCATCGCCGAAGGGCTGGACATCTGGGAGGGTGCGGGCGACCGGGGAGACGCGGCGATGTACCTGTACGGCGCTTCGCTTTTCTGCCTGTATGCCGGCGACGAGGCGCTCGCGCGGGAATTGTTCGGCGCAATCCGATGGTGCGCGGAATACTGCGAAAGGCGGAAAACGCCCGAGGGCGTGATCCGCTCGGATTCGGACGAGCTGGAGGGGCGGTTCCCGACCGACGGCTATGCGAATCTGTCCACCTCCTGCCTCTGCTGCGGCGGTCTGCGCTTTGCCGCCAAGCTCGCCGCGTCGCTGGGCGATAACGATACGGCGGCGCTGTACAATTCGCGCGCTGAGGCGCTCGGCGAAGCGATCGAGCGCTATTTCGGCGCGACGCTGCACGGCTTTGAAACCTACCGCTATTCCAAGGGCTTCGACACCCTGCGCGCCTGGATATGCCTGCCGCTCTGCATGGGACTGACGAACCGCGCGGGCGGAACGCTCGACGCGATGCTTTCGCCCTATCTCTGGACGGAGGAAGGGATGCGCACATGCGAAAAATCGGCAGAAAACACCAGCGACACCATCTGGGACCGCTCCACGCTTTACGGCTTCAAGTGCGCCTTCCTTTCCGGCGCGGGCGACCGGATTATGCAGCCCTTTTTGGACTACTGTCACAAGCGGCTCGTCTGCGACCGCGTGCCGTATGCGGTCGAAGCCTACCCCGAGGGCGAGAAGCGCCACCTTTCGGGCGAAAGCGCGCTGTTTGTGCGCGTCGTCACCGAGGGGCTGTTCGGCATCCGGCCCGAGGGGCTGCGTTCGTTCTCCTTCACCGCAGCGCTGCCGGCGACGCTGCCGGAAATGCGCCTGTCCGCCGTTCGGATCTGCGGCGCCAGCTATGACATCGAAATCGGCCGCACGAGCTGGACTGTGCGGCAAGACGGCCGTGTCCTTGCGAGCGGCCGAACGAACGGCGAGCGCGTTTTCATCGGCCGGTAACGCCGCAGCGCCGGCGGCAGACAACCGTCCGACGGAACGATTCCGACCGATGGCCGCAGCAAAACGGCGGGAGGGAGCCCGAACGGTTCTCCTCCCGCCGTTTTGACCGTTCGGGGACGGCCAGCCCTCAACAGAGCCTTTTGCTGTGAAAAAACCTTCAAAGCCGCTCAAAGCTGTTCCGCAAACCGCTTTGAACGCGGGGCGTTAAACGCCGTAGTCATGCGCCGGCGCAGACCCCAAGCAGATAGCGGCGCAGACAACGTCATTTTTCCTGCGCCGGCGCAACTCTCGCATAGCCGTCCCAAGCGAACAGGGCCTCCCGTGTCTCATCTGCGAACATACTGTCGATGCGGCAAAGGTACAGGTAGTGGTCGCCCGCTTCGACCGTCTGCGCAAGGGACACGGCAAAAGCGACCCGGCTGTCCTCCGGAATCGGAATATCGCTGCCCGCAACCTTTTGCAGCGCAACCGGCGTTTCTTTCAGCTTATCGGTCCGGCCGCCGTTGGACGAACCGTATTTCATTACAGCCTCCCGAAGTCCAACGCCGGGGACTGCGAGGACCGCTTTGCCCGTCCTTCGGATATTGGCGCCGGAATTGGCCGCTTTTCCCATCGCAAACGCCAGCATAGGCGGCTCGAAGGAGGCGTACATAAAGAAGGACACGGGCGCCATATTGAGGCCGCCGTCCTCCTTTCTTGTGCAGACCAATACCAGCGGATCGGGGGAGGTCAGGGCCGTCGCCTGTCCGATGTTGATTTCTTTCATAGCGAAAATCTTCCTTTCCTGCAATATGCAAACAGCTTTTCGGCAAATCCGTATTGACTTTTGCCGATACATTTATTATACTAAAAATAAATTTCGCGTCAAGTACGCAGAAATTTCTTACACAGTATGACGGAGCATACCATACCACGAAAAGGCGGCGAATAATCGATGAATGATGAGTTAAGCTATGAAGAATACGTTCGAAAAGTACGGCTCGGCATATTGACGGACGCGGGGAACTGCCCGGTGACGCCGCTGCTCGAAATGCTGCAAGGCAAATGGAAGTTCCGCATTCTATACGAGCTGTGCATACAGGACCCGATCCGTTTCGGGACGCTGAAAAAGAACATCGGGGAAATCACCAACACTATGCTGACATCCTCGCTGCGCGAGCTGGAAAAAGACGGATTGGTCTCCAGAATGCAGTTTAATGAAATTCCGCCGCACGTTGAGTACGCGCTGACCGAAAAAGGCAAAGCTTTGCTGCCGGTTTTCTATGCGATGACAAAATGGGGCTTCCGCTACATTCCGTAAAACGCCCGTCCATCGAAGCGCCGGCGCCAAGACAGCCCTTGCAGCGGATTCCCCCCGCTGCAAGGCTTTCTGGCCGAATGCCGGCCGCCTGCCGGACGTGCGCACGCCGACGCCCCCTGCGGACGGGCGTAAAATCCAACCCGAAAGCAGTTCGCCCCGCAGACACGGACGCGGAAGCCGGCTCGAAAGCCGTTTGCCCTGCGTCGCCCGCCGCCGCGCACGCTTCTCCCAAGCCTTGCTTTGCGGCGAAAAATACGCTATACGGCGCAGCATAGACAAGCCGCTGCCGGGAGAGGCGTTCCGGCGACACAGCCAAACATTCGCACATTTATTTTTTGCATTTCCCGACGGCCGACGGAGCGCGCACCATACGGCTTCCGGCGGGGTCGGCGAACGCTTTCCGTGCAGAACAGGAGGAACGACGAAGTGAAAAACCGCATTCTGCATCCGGCCGTTATGCTCGCCGCCGGACTTCTGCTCGGCGTCGGCAGCCGGCTGCTGGACATATACACACAGAATTTGGGGAACATTTTCTCCCAGATGGCGGTCTGGATTCTGATGGGGACATTGATCGCCGTATACAGCCCCACGCCGCGGCGGGCGATGGCCAACATCCTGCCCTTCTGCCTGGGCATGCTCGCGACCTATTACGCCGCGGCGGCGCCGACCGACGGGGTGTACAGCCGCACGGTCATCGCCGGCTGGACGGCGTTTGCCTTCTGCTCGCCGGTCCTTGCGTACCTGACGTGGAAATCCCGGGAACGGGGTGTGCTTCCCAAGCTCATCGGCGCAGGCGTCGTCGGCGTTTCGGTGCTTTCCTCCCTGCTGCTGTTCGGCGGGCTGCGTTTCCACGACCTCGTCATCGACGCGGCGCTGGTCTATGTATTGTTTTTTTCCAAGCCCAAGCGCTGACGGCGCATTGCCGTACAGAACATACGAAAGGAAGAGTCCATATGCCCGAATCCCTCTACCGGCAGCAAAAAGCCTGCAAGCCGCGCGTGGAGGACGTCCTCCCCGACGTGCTCGGCGAAGACGCCGGAAAGGCGCTCGCCTTTGTGGACGCGCTGCGCGACGCCAAAATCCGGCTGAGCTGGACGCTGACAAACCAATGGAAGGCCGTATATAAGGGCCGCAATCTCTGCCGCATCACCCTCAGCTCGGGGCAGTCTTGGGCGCAATACCGCCGCTGGGTCGTGACCGCGTATCTGGAACGCCTTGCCGACTACGAGCAGACGGTTCGCGCGGAGGGACTGGAGGAATACCTGTGGCAGCATGTGTTCTACTGCGTCCACAAGCCGGCCGATTCCGACCCGCCGCCTAAGCTGCGGCAGTACGCTATGCTTCCGCCCTGCAACGCGCACGGCTGCGCGCCGGGGAAAACGATCACCGTCTGCGGAAAAACGCTGACCAACATCTGCCAAAGCCTCACGCGGCAGTATTTCTGGTTCCGCGACCCGGACGAAAAGGCGCTCGCCGCGCTGCTGCGGCTGCTGACGCTTGAACGGCACGCCCGCGAAGCGGCCGCCATCCAAAAGCGAAAGACCGGCAGCGGGCAGGACGCACAGCCATAACCCGACCGCAACCGACGCACATACCGCCGGCCGCAGCACGGGCCTTCCTGCGGCTGCGCGTAACCGTCCTGCGGCTGCGGCGCGGCTTATCGAAGGATACAAAAAGGAGGTACGCCAATATGCACACTTACACAATCGACCCCGAAACGCTGCTGCCGCACGGCGCGGTACGCACCCGAATAGAAAACGGCGCGCTCTGCCTGACGGCGACGCGCACGCTCAACACGCGTTTCCAGAACCACGACACGCCCGTGCAGTCCTATCTGCGACTCCCCGAAAAGCTGCACGTTCCCTTTACGCTGCGGCTTCGCGTCACGCTGGACGACCAAGCGCTGTATATCCTCATCGGCAGGGGACATGTCGCGTTCGCCACCGGCCTGACCGAAAACCGTCCGATCACCGACATTCTGGGCGGCGATTACAAGCCGCGCGCACGCGGGTTCGACAACGGGCTTTCTCTGGGCCGGCCGACTGCGCTGGAAATCACCTACACCGCTGCGGCGATGTGGGTGCGCGTGGACGGCGAGCTGCGCTGTCTGGCGCAAAAGGAGCCCTACCAAAAGGCGCTGAAGAAGGGCGAATGCGCCGATGCCTTCGCCGCCGGCTTCGACGCGGCGCTCGCCTGCGACAAGGAAACGACGCTGACGGTTTACGAGCTGTCCGTGACCGAATACGACGACGACGCGCCCGCCGCACCGCCGAGGGATGAGGTGCGTCCGCTGCTCTTTTCGCCGGGCGGGCTTTGTCCCGGCCCGACCTCCACGCTGGAGGAATGCGTGCAGGCGCTGCCGGACGACCTGCGCGATGGGCTGCTGAAAACCGACGAATACCTGCGCACCGGCTGCGGGCCCGAGCTGAAGTTTACGCGCAAAATCGAGGGCCGCTTCCCCTGCTGCAAGCTCACCTATACGGCGCCGCACAAGCTGTCCTACCGGGTGCAGATCTCCGGCAGCTACCTTCGGCACAGCCTCGGCTGGCTCTGGACGCGGGAGGACCGCCAAGGCTCCGACCGCACGGTCGAATGGCTGCAAACTATGGCCGAATCCGACGCCGCGCAGGCGGACGCGCTGTTCTATAAAATGAAGGATTGCTGCGGCTGCAGCAAAGCGCCCGAACAATGCATGAATCGCAGCCCGTATGCCTTTGCCGGACAGAAGAAGCTCTCCTGTCAAGGCCGATTCCACTTCAAAGGCCGCGCGGACGCGTTCGACGACGTGCGCCGCTCGGTCGAGGCCTGCCGCGAAATGCTGCGCAGAAACGAAAACGACGGCAGCAAAACATAGGAAGGCCCTCTTCCGTCGTTCTGCGGCCGTCGTTTCGGCTGGGATGGCGGTTCAAAACAGCTCGTCCATCGGAACGTTCAGCTCCTGCGAGATCAGACGCGCCACCGATACGTTCGGACAGCGGAGCCCCGATTCGTAGTTCTGATACGCACGGAGCGAGATTTTCGCCTTCGCCGCAATCTCGGACTGGGTGTAGCCGCATTGAATCCGCGCCCGGATCAGCCTCTCATTTTTCATTTTTATATTTCCTCCTTTTTCGCCGTGTGCCGGCGAAAGTTTATCAATTTGCAACTTATGCACAAACACACAGCTTTTAATGCCGCAAAAAATTGCACAAAGCCCTTAAAAGTTGAATGTTTTTCTACTTTCGATTCAAGTATAACATGGTAAAATCTGCTTGTCAAGCCTTTTGCGTCAACTTTCGTCGGATTTTGTCGAATTTTGGGAAATAAACGTGTTATGAATGCCAGACGAATAAATGTTTTCGGCTTTTCTAAAAAGCGCAAAGCCGTAGAATTCCCCTCGCAAGCCAAGAAAAGTCCTGAAAATACAGAAAAACTCATCATTTTGGTGTCAAATGAGCGCCATGGCATTTATTTGTTATTTTTTCAAAATTTTTCTCATTATAAGTTGATTTTGGAACGAATGTGTGCTATAATCAGTTTGACAATCGTGATACTTTGTTCCGAACCGGGCCGGTCACTGCCGGGCGGTCTAAGCTCCCGCAGCCCGCGGGGCGGCAACAGAAAGGCGGCGGACAGATGACAACCGGCGAAATCATTCAAAAGCTCCGTCTCGAACGGGGCTGGTCGCAGGAACAGCTTGCCGAGCGGGTCGGGTATTCGCACAAATCCTCGATCAACAAAATCGAACACAGCAAATGCGACCTGTCCAGAGCCAAGCTCGAATCGTTCGCCAAGGTTTTCGGCGTGGAGCTGTACACCCTGCTGGGCGATGCCGCATCCCCGCTGGGCAATGCGGACATCGCGCGCGAGCTGGAAGCGGCGCGGAAGAAGAACAAGCTGGTAATTATGGATTTCGCAGGCGACGGACAAGACATCATCGAGATTTCCGACGAGGACGCTTCCCTCATCCGACAGCTTGTGAAATCGTTTACCGAACGGCGAAAGACCGACACGGAATAAAGTATTGTTGCTTTTATAGGCGTATTTTGTCGAAAATTGCGATAAGAGTAGGCGTTTCAAAGGGGCTTTTCGTGTGAAAAACATCGTTCGACTGGCCAATCAATTCATCCTGCTGCGCGGCGTCGACCGGCTGCCGCTGGATATGGAACGGCTGCGGATGCTCTGTGCGGCCGAAAAACTGGTGCTGCTGAGCTATGGCGAAGCAGAGGGCTTGATCGAATCGCTCGCGCTGCAAGCCCACACCAAGCGCAACGCGTTTTTGCTGCAAACGCAGGACGTCGGTCTGGTTTTATACAAGGACACGCTGCCGCTCGGCGCGAAGCTGTTCGCCATCGCGCACGAGCTGCGCCATTGCTTTCTCGGACATACGTTTTACGGCGTGCGCGAACAAAACTTTGAAAACAACGCGCAGGAGCGCGAAGCCGACATGTTCGCACTGCACATCCTCGCGCCGCCCTGTGTCCTGCGGGAGCGGCATCTGCGCACGGTCGGCGAGATTCAGGCCGAAACGCTGCTCGACCGCGAGCAGGCGGTGCTGGCCTTACAGCGGCTTCGCCGCTACCGACGCACCGACCGACTGGACGCCGAGGTACTCGACCGGTTCGGGCTGACGCGCAATCCGCGCGAAAACATATTGGAAAAGCGGGCAAAGCGGCTCGTACATCTGCTCGCTTCGCTGCTGATTGTCGCAGGCGGGATTTATCACCTTCGGTTCCTTGCCTACAAAGCGCCGTACACGGACACGGGTGCGAACACCTGCGTGATCGAGCTTCCCCATGCGCCGAAACCCGAACAGGCGGTTGCCGTGCACTGCCGAAGCGGGTTCTACCATCGGCCGTTCTGCCCGATGTCCCGGTCGGGCGATCTGGCGATGTCCGAAGAGGAGGCGCGCTGTATGGGCTATCTGCCCTGCGACTACTGCCGCACGGATAAACGATATAAAGGAGATTGATTTTACCATGCTCAACGATTTCCCCGAAAAACTGGCCAGAGCGCGAAAGAACGCCGGCTTCACACAGAAAGAAATCGAGCGTGCGCTGAACATCAAGCAATCGGCGATCGCCTCCTACGAGTCGGGCCGCTCGCGTCCGACCTACGAGAATCTGGTCAAGCTCGCCGATTTTTACGACGTCACCTGCGACTGGCTGCTCGGCGCAAAGCGTGCGGCCGAGGCCGAACGGCTGGAGCGCGAGGAGATCAGCAAGGCGTTCGGCGGCAGCATCAAGCTGGACACGATGACCGACGACGAGATCGAAATGATCAAAAGCATTCTGAAATAAGCCGGAACGCGCACGCGCCCGCCGCGGGGCCCCCGATATATCGGGGGCCCCGCGGCGGGCGCTTTTTGCGTTGCCAAGTGCGCTTTCCCCTCATATACTGACAATATACGATTCAGAGGTGAGCGAATTTGGTAACAGAGACGAAAAAGATCGCGCTCCTTGGCGGCGACGGCCGCTTCCTCCGGCTGGCAGAGCTGCTGGCGGCCGACGGCGCGGAGGTCTGCGCTTACGCGCTCGGCGACGCGCTGCCCGACTGCGCCGTGCGCTGCGCCTCGATTTCGGACGCGCTCGCAGGCGCCGACGCGGTCCTCCTGCCCGTCCCCTATTCGCGGGACGGAACGCATCTCAACGCGCCACTCCATCCCGAGCCGGTACCGCTCGACGCGCTACTCGCGCACGCGACGGACGGTCTCCCGATCTTCGGCGGGATGCTGCCGAAGGGCGGTTTTCCCGGCTGCGTATGTCTGGACTATTACAGCGAGCGGATGCAGATCCGCAACGCCGTCCCCTCGGCCGAGGGCGCGCTGATGATTGCGCTCGAGCGGATGCCCGGCACGCTCCACGGCAGCAGCGCGTTCGTCATCGGCTACGGACGGATCGGCAAGCTGCTGGCCGACCGCCTGCGCGCGTTCGGCGCGGAAGTGACCGTGTTTGCGCGTAAGGAAAACGACCGCGCCTTTGCCGAAGCGTTTTCCTGCCGCGCAGCGCCCATCGAAGCGCTGGCCGAACGACTCGGCGAGGCAGACGTGCTTTTCAACACCGCGCCCGCAGCCCTGCTCGCGCCCGAGGCGCTCGACGCGCTCAAGCCCGAGGCGGTGTTCATCGAACTGGCTTCACGGCCCTGCTGCAACTCCGAGCGGCTGCTGCTCTCCCCCGCGCTGCCCGCGCGCACGTCGCCCGCCGCAGCCGCACAGTACATTTACGATGAGATCCGCCCGCACCTGTTTCCGGCCGTAGGCGGGTGACCGCCCGCGCAAATGCGCATGCCGCGGCGACGAGCCGCCCGACAAAAACACGGGTTTGGCCGGACGGCAAGGCCCGCCGGATGCAGCGTGTTATAAGCGCTGAACCCATTTCATCGAATTCCGAAGAAAGGATGCTTTCCCTGCCCGAAAGCTATGGTTAAAACAAACTATGAAAATCGCATACGCCTTCTGCGGCTCCTTCTGCACCCATGCCCAATCGCTGCAGGCGCTCGAACGGCTTGTGTCCGCCGGCGCGGAGGTGCTGCCGATCTTTTCCGAATGCGTGGCGAACACGTCCACCCGCTTCGGACGGAATACGGATCTGGCCCTGCGCGTGGAGGCGCTCTGCGGCTGCGAGATCCTGCGCACCATCAGCGAGGCCGAGGACAAAATCACGCGCGGCAGACTCGACGCGCTTGTTGTTTCCCCCTGCACCGGCAATACGCTCGGTAAAATCGCACACGCCATCACCGACGGGCCGGTCACGATGGCCGTCAAAGCCAATCTGCGCAACCGCCGGCCGACGCTCATCGCACTGGCCACCAACGACGCGCTCGGCGCCACGCTGGAAAACATTGCGCTGACCATCGAGAAAAAGAACATATACTTCGTCCCCTTCGCGCAGGACGACCCGATCGGAAAGCCGACCTCGCTCGTCTGCGACTTCCGTCTGCTGCCCGACGCGCTCGACTGTGCGCTGCGCGGCGTACAGCTCCAGCCCGTGCTGGGCGCGCCCCGCAGCAAGGATACCTAAGCGCCTCACACGGCGTCCCAAGCGACTTACAAAGCAAAAGAAGGGGGCGGGCCGCACTT
>ERZ827520.1181-NODE-1181-length-32765-cov-5.464415_pt1 | contig 32765 bp, 26 predicted proteins | sample MGYA00519581_ERZ827520 | MGnify/ENA primary metagenome ERZ827520 (study PRJEB31778, sample SAMEA3449339) | human gut metagenome | biome: human gut; feature: human-associated habitat; material: faeces | place: United Kingdom | collected 2010/2012 ...
CAAAAGACCTGAAATTCGTTGAGACGTTCAGTCCCGATATGTGCGGCATAGGACCGTTCATTCCGCAAAAGGACACGCCTTTCGGCACGTTTACCGCAGGAACGGCGGCGCAAACGGTATATCTTCTGTCGCTGATACGTCTGATAAAACCGAACATTTTGCTGCCGTCCACCACGGCGCTCGGCACGGTTGACCCGAAAGGGCGCGAAAAAGGAATACAGGCGGGCGCAAATGTGGTCATGCCCAACCTTTCCCCCGTTTCGGTGCGCAAAAAGTACGCACTTTACGACGACAAGATATGCACGGGCGACGAATCGGCGCAATGCCGTGCGTGCCTTGCGGGACGCATGAGGTCGATAGGCTTTGAAGTCGTTACGGCAAGAGGGGACATAATATCATAACTTTTGCGTATTATCAACTTTTGCTTACAATTTAATAATAAACAATATTAACATATCTGTCTGACGGAAAGGGTTTTTTATTCCCCTGACCTCAAGAAAGGAAGTATCACATAACCTAAACCGTAACGAGAAAAATTGAGGCTATCCCATCGCAAAAAGACCGAGCGCAGCGAGCAGTTTTTGCGATTAGCCATGTGCGGTTTGCGCGAATGCGCGAACTATCGCACGGCGTATTAAAATCAGAAAAAAGGTTTGCTCGGCTTTTCGCCCCGCGAAAAACGACGCAAACTCCGCGCAGCGGAAAGAAAAAAACTATGCGGTCTTACGAAAAGTTCCCTGTCTGCTTTGCTGACACTTTCCGCACTTTGCAAATTTAATCTGAAAACAATAAAACTCTAAATTACAAATAAATATATCAACATATCTGTCTGACGGAAAGGGCTTTGACCCTGACCGCAAGAAAGGAAGTATCACCATGGCAATTTACGATCCGAAATCAATGAAAGCCGAAGAGTTTATCAACGACGAGGAGATAAGACAAACGCTTGCGTACGCGCAGGCTCACAAGAACGACGCGGAACTTGTAGACGCGCTGCTCGAAAAGGCAAGACCGAAGAAGACCGAAAACGGCGTTGTATGTTCGGGACTGACGCACAGAGAAGCGTCCGTTTTGCTTGCGTGCGACCTGCCCGACAAAATCGAAAAGATGTACGCGCTGGCAAACGAGATAAAACTTGCGTTTTACGGCAACCGTATCGTTATGTTCGCGCCGCTTTATCTTTCGAATTATTGCGTCAACGGGTGCGTTTACTGCCCGTATCACGCAAAGAACAAGACTATCCCCCGCGTCAAACTGACGCAGGAGCAGATAAAAAAAGAGGTCATCGCACTTCAAGACATGGGGCACAAACGCCTTGCGATAGAGGCGGGCGAAGACCCCGTGAACAACCCCATCGAATACATTCTCGAATGTATCAAAACGATATATTCCGTGCACCACAAAAACGGCGACATACGCCGCGTAAACGTCAACATTGCGGCGACGACCGTTGAAAATTACAGAAAACTCAAAGAAGCGGGCATCGGAACGTATATCCTGTTCCAGGAGACCTACAACAAAAAGAGTTACGAGCAGCTGCACCCGACGGGGCCCAAGCACAACTACGACTATCACACCGAAGCGATGGACAGAGCCATGCAGGGCGGCATTGACGATGTGGGGCTGGGCGTGCTTTACGGGCTTGAGGGTTACGATTACGAATTTGCGGGGCTGCTTATGCACGCGGAACATCTCGAAGCCGTTCACGGCGTGGGACCGCACACGATAAGCGTTCCGAGAATAAAGCACGCGGACGACATCGACCCGACGGCGTTTGACAACTCCGTGCCCGACGACCTGTTCGCAAAACTCATCGCCTGCATACGCATTGCCGTGCCGTACACCGGCATGATAATTTCCACGCGCGAGAGCGAAGCGGTTCGCGGCAAAGTGCTTGATTACGGCATTTCGCAGATAAGCGGCGCGTCGCGCACGTCCGTGGGAGGATATTGCGAGGACGAGCGTCCGCACGATTCGGAACAGTTTGACGTTTCCGACCAGAGAACGCTTGACGAGGTGGTGCGTTGGCTTATGCAGAGCGACCACATTCCGTCTTTCTGCACCGCGTGCTATCGCGAGGGCAGAACGGGCGACCGCTTTATGAGCCTTTGCAAGAACGGGCAGATACTGAACTGCTGCCACCCGAATGCGCTGATGACGCTTGCCGAATATCTTGTGGATTATGCATCCGAGGAGACGAAAAAAGTCGGTTTTGAAGTCATCGAACGCGAACTTGAAAAAATTCCGAAAGAAAAAGTGCGCAATATCGCGAAAGAGAACATAGAGCAGATAAAGAACTCTAACCGCCGCGATTTCCGCTTCTGATAGGGGGAAAAACAATGAGTTTCAATTCAACCCCGTCCGCCGAAAGAGTCCACATCGGCTTTTTCGGGCTTCGGAACGCGGGCAAATCGAGCGTTGTCAATGCAGTTACGGCGCAGGAACTTTCGCTTGTTTCCGACGTAAAGGGAACGACGACCGACCCCGTTCGCAAGGCGATGGAACTGCTGCCGATAGGACCTGTGGTCATCATCGACACCCCGGGGACGGACGACGAGGGCGCGCTCGGAGAACAAAGGGTCAAACGGGCGATGAAAACGCTTGACGAGACCGACATCGCCGTGCTTGTGATAGATGCCGAAAAGGGCGAAACGCAGGCGGATGAAGAACTGAAAAAACTGATAACGGAGCGAAAAATCCCGCTCATAACGGTATATAACAAGGCTGACTTGCTCCCCGCCGTTCCGACGGCGGGCGAGAACACGCTTTATGTCAGCGCGGCAAGCGGAACGAACATTTTCGAATTGAAAGAAATGCTCGGCAGAATTGCCGCCGACGGCAAAAAGGAAAAGCGGCTGATAGGCGACCTGCTTCAAAAAGACGATATTGTCGTGCTTGTCACGCCTATCGACGAATCCGCGCCGAAAGGCAGAATGATATTGCCGCAGCAGCAGACGATACGCGACGTGTTGGACAGCGACGCGGTGTGCCTTGTCACAAAGGAAACACAGCTTGAAACGCTGCTTTCTTCCCTGCCGAAAAAACCGCGGCTGGTCGTGACGGATTCTCAGGCGTTCGGCTTTGTGAACAAGGTCGTGCCGAAAGACATTCCGCTGACATCGTTTTCGATGCTGTTTGCACGCTATAAGGGCGACCTTTTTGCGTTGGCGGACGGTGCGGACACGCTCGACAAGCTCCGCGACGGCGACCGTGTGCTTATCAGCGAGGGCTGCACGCACCACAGGCAATGCAACGACATCGGCACGGTCAAACTGCCGAATTGGGTCAGCAAATATACGGGCAAGGACATTGTTTTCGACTTCACGTCGGGCAGGGATTTTCCCGAAGACGTTTCGGAATATTCGCTTGTCATTCATTGCGGCGGCTGTATGCTGAACGATGCGGAAATATCGTCACGCGCAAAGCGCGCAAAGGCGCAGGGCGTGCCGATGACGAACTACGGCACGGCTATCGCAAAAATGCACGGAATATTGGAACGGGCGATAAAGCCGCTTAAAAAGTAAAAGGTAATTTCAAGAATAATCGCCGTATCTGCCGGCGGTCGGTCATCAAACCGTAACAAGAAAGATTGAAGTTATCCCATCGCAAAAAGACCGAGCGAAGCGAGCAGTTTTTGCGATTAGCCATGTGCGGTTCGTTCGAACGAACGAACTATCGCACGGCGTATTAAAATCAGAAAAAAAGGTTTGCTCGGCTTTTCGCCCCGCGAAAAACGACGCAAACTCCGCGTAGCGGAAAGAAAAAGGCTATGCACGTTTCGGGAAGTACCCTGTTTGCTTCAGCTGACAGATTCTGCACTTTGCGTATATAATCGGACTATAAAAAATTCAAAAAGACCGAGCGAAGCGAACAGTTTTTGCGATTAGCAATGTGCGGTTTGCGCGTATGCGCGAACTATCGCACGGCGTATTAAAATAAAAGCACAAGAACAATCGCCGCATCTGCCGGTGCGACGTCATTATAGATATATTATGTAAAAGCATTAAAAGAAAGGATTTTTCCCATGGAAGCAATAGCACAGTTTTTCCAGGACATCAACCCGTGGGGAGCGACCGGAGCGATAGGTACGTTCTGGGCAATAGTTCCTCCCATTGTCGCGATAGCGCTTGCGCTGATAACAAAGGAAGTTTACATCTCCCTTTTCGTCGGCGTTGCGGTAGGCGCGCTTCTTTACAATCCCGCCAAGATATTTGAGACTATCTTCGGCATTATGGGAGACAGCATAGGCGGCAACGTCAATATATGTATCTTCCTTGTATTTTTAGGCATAATCGTTGCGCTTGTCACCAAGTCCGGTGCGTCAAAGGCATACGGCAATTGGGCGGCGCGGGCGATAAAATCCAAGCGCGGCGCGCTTTATGCAACGTCGGGGCTCGGGGTGCTTATCTTTGTTGACGACTATTTCAACTGCCTTACCGTCGGCACGGTTATGTCCCCCGTTACGGACAGACACAAGATCTCCCGCGCAAAACTTGCGTACATCATCGACGCAACGGCGGCTCCCGTATGTATAATCGCACCCATTTCAAGCTGGGCGGCGGCGGTAAGTTCTTCTCTTCCCGATGGCACGGACGTTGACGGTTTCAGCCTGTTTTTGCACACCATTCCGTTCAACTTCTATGCGCTGCTTACCATTCTGATGATAATTCTGATGATAGCGCTGAACTTCGATTTCGGGCCGATGAAAAAAGCGGAAATTGCGCAGAATCCCCCGCTCAAAGTGCTTGACGAGACCGAGACCGCAGAGAAAAAGACAAAGGGCAAGGTTATCGACCTTATCCTTCCCATCGCGGTGCTCATTGTTACCTGCATTGCGGCAATGCTTTACACAGGCGGCATTTTTGACAAGACAAAATCTTACACGGCGGAAGCGGGAACTTCTTACACGATTTCCGACGACGCACCCATTTCCGTATACGTAAGCATTCCCGAACAGGGCGAAAACACGTCCGAAAGCACTTATGCGGACATCAAGGGTCTGTTCGCAAACGGTCTTACCGCGAAAGGCGCAATGGATCTCGGCACGCTTTCTTCCGATATGCTGGAAGACGGTAAAATAACGGGCGAAGACGGTGCAACCGTAACGCTTCCCGCAGATTTCGAGATAGCGGACACCGACGCATACATCGACGCGATGATAGCTTACTACGAAACGCAGGGCTACACGGATCTGACAAAAGAGAAGCTCGGCGTTGTTGACGGCACGGTGATCTCCGTCAAACTGACGGCTGACGCGGAAGCCACGATAGCAAAAGGCACGGCTGTAACCGTGGGCAAAGCGGACATTTCGACATGGGAACTGCTCACGTCCTCTTTCGGCGACTGCAACTCTTCCCTTTCGCTCGTTCTCGGTTCTATCATAACCATACTTTTCATCTTCGTTCTTTATATGTCCCGCCGCATTCTCACATACAAGCAGTTTGCGGACAGCATAGTTGACGGCTTCAAAGCCATGGTTCCCGCCATTGCCATCCTTGCGCTTGCGTGGACGCTCGGCGGAATCTGCAACAACGGCTACCTCAACGCGGGTCAGTTTGTAAAGACCGTTGTTGAAACTTACAGCATTCCCATATCCATTCTTCCCGCGATATTCTTCCTTATCTCCGTAGGTCTTGCGTTCGCAACGGGAACTTCGTGGGGTACGTTCGGAATACTTATCCCGATAATCTTCACCGTTCTTAACGGCACGATAGACTTCTCAACCGACCACGGCTTTGAGCAGCTCGCGTTCGTTATCTCCGCGGTTCTTGCGGGTGCTGTATGCGGCGACCACATCTCGCCCATTTCGGACACGACGATACTTTCCTCCACAGGTGCGCGTTGCAACCACCTCGAACACGTTTCGACGCAGATCCCGTATGCCATGGTCGTTGCGGGTTCGTGCCTTGTGGGCTACGTTCTCGGCGGCGTGCTGGACAACGGATATATCGGTCTTGCCATCGGCGCGGCGGTACTGCTTGTTGCCATTGCGGTTCTCTACTTCTGCAACAGAAGCAAACAGCCCGTGCTCGTAACGGCTGACGGTGCGGCAGTGGACACACAGAGCGACGCAGAAACGGCAGACACAGTTACTGCCGACGTTGCTGCGGAAACCGAGACCGTAACGACCGAAACGGCTGCCGCCACGGAAGAAGCTCCCGCGCCCGAAACGGAGACCGAAACGGTTGAGACCGTTGAGGAAACCGTACAGGAAAGCGACGAGCAGTAAACAGAATATTACAAACCAAATCCCGCCCCTGCACAGCAGGAGCGGGATTTTTTGTATAAGATAGCCTTAATCTTCAAGCATATCGTCTGACACAGCCTAACCTAATCGCGCAAACAACCTATCGGAACAACATAAACGCCATCGGGACGTTTATATCCGTATTGAGTGCCAGTTATCACAATCTTCAAATCAGGCGCACGGAGCAAACATTGTTTTTCCGTTTTGTTGTACTCTTCAACAAGTTTTTCTATCTCGTTAAGATGTTTTGCACCTTCATCTATTTCGGAACTGCCGAGTTTGAACTCTATAAGCGCATATTTGCCGTCCCTCAAATGAAGAACGCAATCCGCTTCAAGCCCATAGCGGTCTCTGTAATACGAAACGCGCCCACCCAACGCATTTGAGTAGATTTTCAAATCGCGTATGCAGAGCGTCTCAAAAATAAATCCGAACGTTTTCAGATCAAGATTAAAATAGTCGGGTTCCACACCGAGAGCCGAAACCACAAGCGACGGGTCAACAAATTCGCGTTTATTGCCAGACTGTATGGAACTTTTTGACCTTATGGCGGGACACCAAGCCTCAATGTCTTGTATTACAAACAGTTTTTTCAGCGCCGCGACATATTCGTAAAACGTAGTTTCTCCTATATCGGTATTCGCCCTTATATCCCGCAAAATCGAGGTATTGGCGGCGGTTGTCGAAATATTTCTTGCATAAGAGCGCAAAAGAAGCGTCGTCACCGTTTCATCGCGCGTTTTTCCGTCTATGTTTGAAATATCTTCCCTGCACAGTCCATCAAAATAACTTTGAGCGACAAGCAATTTCGATTTATCACTGTTTTTGAAAAGTGCGGACGGCCAACCGCCGCGGCAAGCGGCGAATATAAGTTCGTCAATGGAAAGTTCCGTTTGGCAGCCGTCATCCAACGCTTTTTCATCGCGAAACAGCGCAGACAAAGAAATACTGCCGTTTGATTCGCCTGTTTCAAAAAGGCTCATCGGATACATATTCAGAGTGTCGATTCGCCCCGTTCCGGTATGCATTATCGAAGTCTTGTCTATCGAATTTGAACCCGTAAGAATATAAAGTCCCGATTCGTTTCTTCTGTCTACGGAAACTCTGACGGCATCCCAAAGATTCGGCGCTATCTGCCATTCGTCGATAAGTCTCGGATTTTCGCCTATCAAAAGATTGGACGGTTTTATCTTTGCCGTTTCCAGATACATTTCCCTTTTATCGGGATCTTGCATTTCTATATAACTTTTCGCAAACTGTTTTGCCGTTGTGGTTTTTCCGCACCATTTCGGTCCGATAATGTGCACCGCACCGAAAGTTTCAAGTTTCAGTTTGAGATTTTCGTCGCAAGTACGCTTAATATAGCCGTTCGACATTCAAAATCAACACCTTTCAAAAGTATTATAACCTTTTTTTTTGAAAAAGTCAATAGGCGGCGAAGACATTTGGGGTATTTCGACGAAGGATTTTGGGGTATTTCGGCGAATGATTTTGAGGCATTTCGGCGAAGACATTTGCGATACAAAATAAACTGCGACCCGAATCGCACGAAAATTCAACTTCTTCTCCGACGAAAATATGCGGCTTGAACAGAAAACAGACGGCTGAAACACAGCCCGAGTTTTCGGCATCAGCCGACGCGTGCCCTTGATGTCTATGTTTTAGAAATGCGCGGAGAGAACGGCAAATAAAAGTCCCCCGGGCAGACATTTTCCGTCTGCTCGGGGGTTTTATGTATTTAAAAAAAATGTTGGTTCCGTTTTCGGCAGAATATACCTTGTTCAGGTCAAACATCATCAACCTGATTTTTTATCTTCATATTTATATATCCTTTTGTTTACCCTTACGCTCTTTGACAAGTCCGACATAATAAAGGACGAGAAAGACCGCGACGGCGGCGGCGTAAATAAACGAGGGCACGGTCTGCCACGTAAAATCAACGCCGAAAAGGATAACCCGGAACAGGTAGTAAAAGAACATAACAAAGTCCGCAAGCACGGGCACGGCGATAACGGCAGGCAGCCACGCGGAGCGCATTTTGACGCCCTTTGCGCCGAAGAAATACAGCAGCAGCAAAACCGCGGAAGCGAGCAGCAGAGGAAAACTGCCTGTCATACCGAGCAGTAAAAACATGGTGGCTACAAAGTTCGCCCCCGGAATAAAGAATGTTGTGCTGACAAAAGAAAGCATAACGAGCGAGCCGACGGAAGCGACTATCGCCCACCATGAAAGATATCGGAGAATGTTGTCTGTTTTGGACATGATATATCCCCTTTCATTATCTGTGAAGCACATTTGTGCATAGGCTGCAAAAAACCTATCTGTTTGGGCGTGCAATAAGCGCTGCGCCGTTAACCTATGCTGAGACCGCCGAAATACTTGTTGTATTCTTCATCGGTCAGATACAGCGTGCTTTTCAGGTTTGCAAGCACCTGCGCAATGCGGCTGCCGCCGTAACTGAGACCGCCAAGCCCCTCGATTGAACCGCTGTCGCTTACGGTGCGGCGAAGCACATCGACTTCGTATTTCCAGTTGTCGAACGAAAGGGACCACCGTTCGCAATGGCGCTGCATTTCGGGAAGAGATTCTTCATAAAGGTCGTTTATCTTTGCAAGCACCGTATCTGCGGAAAGCGCCGACGAAAACAGTTCGGACATACGCGAAAGATACAAAGCGCGGCAGTCGGGATTTTTCAGCAGATTTCGGATAAGAGTGTTGCTGATAAAGTGATATCCGCTTTCGACGGTGCGCGCAACGGAATCTCCGAGTTCACGGAACGCGTAATCCTGGTCGTAGAATATCCACCGCCACTTGCCGTCCGAGCCCTCGGCATCGCTCTTGTAATACTTGATATTGTGCAGGTCGTAGTTGCCGCTGTAAGCCTGAAAAATCTTGAAATCTATGTAATTCTGAATATCTATCCGAGAGCAGACGTAATCATAATTCTCTTTAAGCGTCATGTCGTGCGTCTCTACAAAATATATCAGCGACGCATAGCCTTCGTCAGTATCGCCCATAATGACTTCACCGTTGCGGTAAAGCATGGTGAAAGAATCGGGACCGTAATTCTCATGCTGCGCAAGGAAGTTCTCGTCAACCTTTTCACGGATATAGTAAACGCCCCAATACTGTCCGTTCAGATAAAGCACGCAGGCGCGGTATGCCTGTGAAAGCAAGGTGCTGGAACTGTCCGTGACAAGCGAGGTAAACAGTTCGTCGCGAAAGCGTGAACGGTAACTGTCCTGCGAACCGCAGCGCAAAACAAGCGCGTCAAAAACCGACATATCCGAATACTGCTCAAACATTTTGTAATGCAGTTCGGACGTTCCGTATTTCTTCTTAAATTTTATCTGAAACGGCTTCTGGTCGTATGCTCTGCCGTAGTTGCCGAACATTTTTATGCCGCAGTCAAGCGAAAACCCGTCTTCCCCGTCCGCAAAAAACGCTACATGCGCGTCGCGCTCCCAGTCCTGCCAGAAGTTTGCGCCTTTATGCGGAAACTCGTATGTGTAACCCGGACCGTCGGCGTAAATGCCCGTGTAATAATCAAAAAGGTCGTCGGGGTCTGCCGAAAGACTGATAACGGGCAGCGTGTGATTTTCGTTGACGATGTAACTCAGCGTCACCACCGCGGACGGCAGTTTTCCTTTTTCGTAAGCCACCGCCTTGACAACGGTAGTCTTGTCCAGCGTCAGTTCGCCGAGGTACTGCGTGCTTGTATATGTCGGCTCGGTGCAGTCGGTCGTATAGTAAACCGTCGCGTCGCCGAAAGCGGACAACGCGACTTTGACGTTCGCTACATTGTTGTAAACGCCCTCCGCCGTGTCGGTAAAGGGTGCTGACGAAACCTGTCTTATACCCATACCGTTGACATAGCCGGGCGTGGGCTGGCTCAAATTGTAGAAGCCGTTGCCGAGACTTGAACGGCCGAACGAATAACCTGCCCTGATATTTGAGAAGTATACGCTGTCAACGACCGTGTCATTCTTTGAAAGGAACAGTTCTTCTCCGTCGTTGTCTATCTTGAAATTCGCATGGATATAACTCGACGTCGAAAGCGTTTCGTCGCCCGAACACATAACAAGAGCGTATTCGCCGGGGCGAAGTGTCCGCTGCGGCAGCGTGAACACGCCGAGATCGGAGAGTTCTTTTGAAAGAGTATATTCGGAAAGGTCTATATCCGCGTCGGAAGCGTTGTAAAGTTCTATCCAGTCGTAATATCTGCCGCCGTTATGCGCGCAGTATTTCTCGTTGCCGACCATGACCTCGTTGATAATAAGCCCGCTCGGCGTTTTCAGCGTTTCGGCATATTTTTCATAGCCGTCAACCGTATTTGCAAAGCCGGGAGTCTGCCACGGCGTTGCGGTAAAGTTGCCGTTTTCGTCGTCGGCGTAGGACTCATTCGTCTCAACGCCCGAATATTCCACATGGTCAACTATCCCGCCGTCGGGACGCGCAAGCACCACGGTTCCGCTCTTTGAAGACAGCACAAAATCGGCGTGTATCTCGTCGCCCTTTTCAACGTCTCTGCCCGAGCAGAAAACATATATGTAACCTCCCGATTCGACCGTCACATCGGGAAACGACCATGCATAAGGCTCTTCCGAACTGTCGGAAAGTTTGTAGCCTTTCAGATTGACTTCCGTATCCGACGTGTTGTGAAGTTCTATCCAGTCGGACGTCTCACCGAAAGAATCGGTAAGCCCGATATGGTTTTTCGGAGCTATTTCGCTTATCTTTATCGGGTCGCCGTCCACATAAAGCGACGCAAGGTAATTCGCCCTGCCCTCTTCCGTGTTCGGGAAAAGCGGAGTCGGGTCGCCGCCGATCTCAAAGGAAGAACCCTCTTTGACGCGGTACATCGTCTTGCCTCTGTCCAACGTCTCGGTTTTAAGAGCATCTATCGTTTTGCCCGAAGACGCCAAAAGCGTCAGTTCCTCGCCGCCCTTTTTGGAAAGACGGAACGTGGCGTAAACTTCGCCCACTCTGCCCGAGTCTCCCGCTCTGCCCGCGCAGAACACAAGCGCGTACCCTTTTGCGGGGATCACAGTTCCGCTCGGTATCGTCCACACCGCAGCGGCGGAATCAAGCCCGAAACCGAAGCCCGAAACGTCAACAGCTTCGTCGGTCGGGTTGCAAAGTTCTATCCAATCGTAAAATTCACCGTCGGGCGCGGGCACGCTCGAAGAATTCGAAGTCATTATTTCGCTGATGTAAACGCGGCTGCCGGTAACGGTCTTTCTCGTCAGAACAGATGCGCACAGCGTAAAAATCACACACACCGCAATAAACGCCGCAAACGCGCCGATTATCGGGACAAAACGCTTTTTGACGTTTTCGTCCGCACCGCCCGCGTTGAGTTCGCTGCCCGAAAACGCGGGGAACGTTTTTGATTTATTCTTATCTCCCGAACCGCTTTCTTGATTGGAGGGCTTTCTGTTTTGAGCCGTTTTTTCGACTGCGGTCGGAGCATGGTTTCGCCTATTCTTTACGGGGCTGTCCGTTTTCTTTGCCGTGGGTCTGTCCTCCGAGGGTCTTTCGACGGGTTTTTCCGCTCTCTGCGCAGGCTTATCCGCAACAGGTTTTGCGACGGGCTTTTCCCCTCTCTGCACAGGTTTGTCCGCAGCATGTCTTTCAACGCGGCTTTCAGTTATCTGCGCGGGCTTGTCCGCAGCAGGTCTTTCAGCGTGTTTTTCCGCTCTCTGCAAGGGTCTTGCAGCCGTTTCGGACCGCCGCACGGCTATGCGGCGGCGGGTCGGACGTAATTCTTCATCGTCCTCGTCGTCGTATTCGTCGTCCTCTGCGGCTTCCGCCGCTTCGCGCTCGGCACGTCTTTTCGCAAGGCGTTCACGCAGAGACAGAGAGGAAGTTTCGTCCTCTTCATCCTCGTCGTATTCGTCGTCCTCCGCGGCTTCCGCCGCTTCGCGCTCGGCACGTCTTTTCGCAAGGCGTTCACGCAGAGACAGAGAGAAAGTTTCGTTCTCTTTGTCTTCATCTGTTTCCTCTTCTGCGGCTTTTTGCGCGGCTCTGCTTTTGGCGAAACGTTCACGGAAAGACGAACGCGGCGCGCGGTCTTTCTCCTCGTGATCTTCATATTCATCGTCTTCGTCAAATGCCGCCTGCTCCGCAGCGTTTGAGGCTTCCGTCTCCGCTCTTCTTTTTGCGAGGCGTTCGCGAAAAGACAGCTTTTCCTCGGGATAGTCGTCGTCTCCGTCGTCAGCTTCGAAATCGGAATAGCCGTAACCGTCGGAAGTCGGCGTTTCGTCCTCCTCCTCCGCAAGAGGAAAGTCTTCTATGGGGGTTTCCGCGGGACGGAATGAAAATTTGGGTTTGTTATCTTGTGTGTCGTGGTTCTTGTTTTCGTTTTCCAATGCGATGTCCTCAGAGTAAAAATATGTTGCGTTCGCCGCGTTGCGGCAACTTTCGTTTGATCCTTTTCTGTGCCGAAAGCCTTATCAGACGTTCTGCGTTATGACGGGCAGAGCCGCCATGCGGAGTTCCGTTGCGCCGTAAGGTATAAAACGGAGCATCTCCTTTTTGTCGGAAGCCGCGACGGCAAGCGGTTTTCTGACAGCCGCGCCGTCTTTTATGCCCCACTGTATGCGTTTGCCGCAGCAGAACATTTCGACTGCGGGCGTAGCCGACGAGAACGGGAACGATGTCAGCGGCTTATCCTCAAACGTGACGGATTTCGAAAATCTGTCCTTGTCCTCGGCAAGCACGGCAAAGTTCCAGCCGCCGCTTGCGGAAAGTTCGTATTCGCTGTAAGGATAAGTGTTGCCCTCGGTATAAGCCTTGTCCGCCGCTACGGGCACGGCATAGTAAAGCGCGCCGCGGCTGACGATATAAAGGTCGTCGGGCAGTCTGTTCAATCTGAATTTGTCGTTCGTGTCAAGGCTGAAAACGGTCGAGTCCGTCCATGTGCCTTTGAACGTGTAAAACTCGCTCTTGCGCGGCATAAGCATCTCCGAGCCCGAGCCTATTTTCATATTTTCCGTCCAACCGGGAATGCGGACGCCCAGCGTAAACGTGACGGGAGAAGAAACCGTAACGGTTATTTTTGAAGTGTTGCGGAATGGATATTCGCCGCCGACCTCAACTTTTACGTTCGCGCCGTCTATCGTTGTTTCAAGCGTTGCGGGCGCAAGCGAAGAAATATATATGCCGTTTTCGTGTTTGAGAAACCAAACGCCGCAAAATGCGGCATAGCCTTTGCAGAATGCTGCGACGGAGCATTTTTTGCCGTTTCCGAGCCCGAACAGTCCAGCGCTTTTGTCCGCGGTCGAAAACGGGTGTTCACCGTCCGCGACGCACTGTATCTGATTGACGAGCTGCACGCGCTGTTTTGCCCACATATCCGCGGAAAACGCAGCGGGATAAGCGTTGTACGCCAAGCGTTCGAGCCTGTCCGCGATGTCCACCGAACCCGACGTTTTGAGCAGCGCGGCAAGCGCCGACATATATTCGCAGAGCGCGTCCGTGTCAAGTCCTCTCGATGCGCTTTTGCCGCCGAGACGGCTGTCGCCCGTTATCATGCCTATCGCCGAGCCGTGGAAACGCTCAAGCGTGTATATCATCTCAAACGCGCGGTCAACGTAACTTTCGTCGCCGTAAAAATCGGCAAGCGCGGCGGCGGTCTTGACCGCCTGAATATTGTTGTGTATGTCAGTTAAAAACGACGCAGGCAGGTCGGAAGCGGCGACGTGGGCATAGTCCCAGCCATCGAAAAATCCGAGCCAGTCAAAGCCCATGCACGCAAGTTTTTTTGCAAGCCGACGCAGGGAGCGGTCTTCCGTTTTTTCTGTTTCCCTCGCTATCGGACGGAGCGCGTCCGCCCAGCAAAGCGACGCTTTCTCGGAAAGAACATGCGTGTCCGTATAAACATCGAGTTCTTTGAGCGCGGCAAGTATATATCCGTCAACCTCGCCGTTGCCGCTCGCCTCCGCATAGTCGCAGAGTGCGTTCAGCAAAACAAAAAGAGACGCGATGTCGAATTTTTCGTTCTTACCTTTCGGAATGAACCCGTTTTTGTTGTTTTCAAGCAGTTTTTTGATATAAAGTCCCGCGCGCTCCTGCATTTCGATGTCGGAGATGAGCCACGCCGTGGGCACAAAGCCCGAAAGCCAAAGCGGAAGACTGTCATAATCGCCGCTGTTGCCGCCGAGCCAGCGGGATTCTTTCACCTCAGGCAAAATGCGGTCAAGATTGCCCAAAAGCCCGTCCGCCTGCAAGCGCAGGTTTGCCGCCTGCCAGCCGCCGGGGGTCACCTGCGACGCGGAATAAGACGTTGTGATTATTCTTTCGGAGATCATATTTTCTGCTCCTTATATTTCGGTTTCGGAAAAACGCGAAACGCTTTATCCGAAATACTTGTCAAATTCTTCCTGTGAAAGCCCGAACCATGCTTTTATCTCGGGCAGCATGAACGCTTTTCTGTCCTTTATATACGTTCTGACCTTTTCGACTTCTTTTTCCCAGCCCGCATACGATTTGTCCCAGCGTTCGCATTCGCGCTTCATGTCGGGTTCTATCTTATCCACTATGCTTTGCAGGTGCGCCAGAGCGACTTCTTCGCTGAACGTATTTTTAATATGGTAGGACATTCGCTCCAAAAACAGCGTTCGGAAGTCGGGATTGTCAAGCAGGTTGCCGATAAGCGCGTTTATCTTTGCAAAGCCGTATTCCGCCTGCCCGCGTTTGCGCAGGTAAAAATCAAGCGGTGTGTCGTAATAAAAGCCCCAGTCGAGGTCGTAGTATATCCAATGCCAGCGCGTGTCGTCGCTTGCGGTGTTGCGGAACCACTTTGCGTTGCCGTTGTCCTGGTTGCCCGAATAGTATTCGCCTATCGTAAAATCTATAAGGCTGACAAAATCTATCCGTTCTTCCGCATATTTGTAGTTTTCAGCGTTGCGCATATCGTGCGTTTCCACAAATTCGCGCAGTTCCTGAAATTCCTCCCGCGAACCGTAAATCACAGCCTCGCTGCCCACAAGCAGGTCGGTGTTCTCCTCGGCGGCGTTCAGATGTTTGGCAACGTAATCCGAATTGACCTTTTCGCGGAAATAGTAGATGCCGAAATACTCGCCGTTGACATAGAGGTTGCAGGGCTTATAAGCCTGAACGTAAATGTTTTCGGAATGACTTTTGAGCAGGCTTGTGAAAAACTCGTCGCGCAGCATTGCGTGAGCATAATCCTGCGAACCCGCACGAAGCACCAGCGCCTTAAAACTTTTTACCGTGTCAAGTTCGTCAAAAACGGGATACACAAGTTCGCTTTGCCCGTACATATCCCTGAATTTGAGTTGGAACGACTTTTTATCGTCCGCGCGCGAATATGCGCCGAAAATGCGTATGCCGCAGTCTATCGAAAAGCCGTCGCCGTTCTCAAAAAACTCCGCCGTGCATTCTTTTTCCCACGGTTTCCAGAAGTTCGCGCCCAGATACGGAAATTCGGACGAAGCGTTGTAGCCCGTCGCATAAATTCCGCTTTCGTTGCTGTAAAGGTCGTCCCTGTCCACGCAAAGAGTCATAACGGGCAGCGTGTTGTCCTCACCCACGATGTAAGTCGCAGCCGCCGCCGTTGACCTTATTTTTCCCGCGGAGTACGAGACTGCGCGAACGGACTTCGTCTCCGCAAGTTCAAAAGGGGCTGTATATTTTTTGGAATAAACGGTCGGGTCGGAGCCGTCAAGCGTGTAATAAATATCGCCCTCGCCCGATATCGTGACCGTCACAGCCGCATCGTAAACGCCCGATTTCGTTTCTATCACGGGCTCGGAAGCAACCGCATAACAAAGGCTGTCGCCGTCCGTATATCTCGGAGACGGTGCGGTATTCGTCCAAAAGCCCGCTCTGTCGGAAGCGCGGGTCAGGCTCTGACCTATCTTCGTGCCTTTGAGACACACGCCGTCACAGAGTTCGCCGTTTTTGAACAGATATACCTGTTCGTCGCCGTTTATCTTGAAATTCGCGTGATAATATTCGCTGTTCGAAAGGCGTTCGCTGCCCGAACAGATAATAACGAACGATTCGCCCGCGCCGAGTTTTTTCTCTGGCAACCGCCACATATCCGTCGTTGCCGCGTCGTTCGAAAGGCAGTAATCTGAAAGTTCGATTTCGGAGGACGATGTGTTTTTCAGCTCGACCCAATCGTAATATCTGCCGCCGTTCTGCGGAATATATCCTCCGTTTTTCGGATTTTTGGACATCGCTTCGTATATCACAAGCCCGTCCTTGCCCTTGTCAAGCAATTTGCCGACGCTCGCAAAGCCGCTTTCGTCGTTTTCAAAGCCGGGGGTCGGAGAAAACGTCTCGGCATAAGCGCCGCTGCTGTCTCTGGAATACGACGCATCGGGGGACAGCGTTTTTATCTCTACCGAATCAATTATTCTGCCCTGTATATCGGAGACCGTGACGCAGATATTGCTTGTTTTCAGCGTAAAATTCGTGTGAAGTTCTCCCGTTGTTTCGGAAATATCCTTGCCCGAGCAGTAAACAAGAAGCGTTTCGCCCGCGCCGAGAGTGACGGCGGGAAGCTGCCATTCATAAGGTGCGGAAAGGCTCGAACCGAGCGAATAATAGTTCAGGTTCACGGAGGAAGAAGAGATGTTTTTCAGTTCTATCCAATCGTTTCTGTCGCTGTCTTCGTCCGTTATGCCCACGGTGTTTTTGCATTGAACTTCGTTTATGACTATCGTTTTTGTTCCGTCCGTGTTTTTGCGTGACGCTTCAAGCGCCGCATAGCCCTCGTCCGTGTTCGGCTGTCCCGGCGTGGGTCTGCCGCTTACAGTCCACGCGCCCGCGTCGTAAGACGTTCTCTCCATAACGGAATTGGACGTCATTTTTTCGGTGGTGACGGAATCGAGCGAAGTGCCGTCCGCATTTTTGAGCACAAGCGTTTCGCCGCCCGCCTTGGAAAGGTTGAACGGTGCACACATATATTCGGAAAGATACGAATTGTTGCAGTAGACAAGCAAATACCCGCCCGCTTCTATCTCCGTGCCGTCGGGAAAAACAAGCGAATCGTTTGATTTGGACGATTTCTGCAAAACGAGCGCGTAGCCCGAAACGTCGACTTTTTTTGCGGAGTTGTTATACAGTTCCACCCAGTCCGCGGAAGAACCGTCGGGCGCAAGCAGCGTGCCTTTGTTCGAGGTCATCACCTCATTGATATAAACTTTTCCGATACCGGAGTCGGAACTCGTCTTGCCCGACATAAAATAATTTACAAGGCAGACGCCGCCGATAAGGCAGAGCATACCGACGAAAAGCATAAATATGGGAAAAACATGGCGCTTAGCCGAAAGGCGCGTATCGTTCGCCTTGATTTTTTTCTTTTTTGCCAAAAATATCCTCCTCCCGAAGCGTATCGAAACGGAATAACTGTCAAAAATACGGATTGAGGCGACTTGCGTCAAAACCGTTTCAGGGTTTTGCAAAAAAACGACCGAGCCGCCCGTCTCATTTTATAAAAAGAGAGGTAACAAAACAATGCCGCAGATTTCTTGCAGCGCACACACCTGTGTGCATAACGCGGAAAGCAAATGCTGTTTGCAGGACGTTCGCGTCGGAGGTTCCGATGCAAAAAAAGCGTGCCAAACCTGTTGTGACAGTTTCCGCGAAAAGACCGAGGGCTTTGCCAACGCCGCCTGCGCTTCATGCGCCTGCTCGGACAGTCACGTTGACTGCGCCGCCGACAGATGTATATTCAACGTCGAGGGCGTTTGTGAATCGGACAGAATAAACGTCGAGGGCGTCGGAGCGTGCAACTGCAAAGACACCGAGTGCAAGACCTTCAAAAAGTAAGCAAATAAAACCGCACGGTCGGATCTTTCGGGGTTCGGCCGTGTTTGCTTTTCCGCAAAGTCCGTCCGCCGAAGAGGAATGCCGCCGGAACAATACTATCCGATTATATAATATATTGTATATTATCTTCTTGTAAGTATAACATTTTTTTACCGACAAGGCAAGAGGAATGTGTGAAAAAAACGTAAAATATAGACGCACAACGTCGTTTTGTGACGATTTTTGTGTCTTGAAGTATTTTTTTCGCCGCCGATTCGAATTTCTTTTGGTAATCATTGCATAAACGGAGTGAGCTTTTTTGGTAAAAACGCCGTTTATTTTTTTTCGCATTTTTTGCCTTGCGATATAAGAAAAAGTATGATATAATACAGTGAACGGTCGCATTAAAAACGACTCGAAAAATGTCAAAAAACAGGTTCTCCGACGCTCTGCCTTATGTCGGAGGGACGCTGAAAAAATTATTATTTTTCAAGGCAGAGAAAAGAGGACACTATGCTCGCACAAAGACCGCCGATGGGCTGGAACTCGTGGAACACTTTCGGAGAAAACATTTCCGAAGAACTCATTATGGGCATCGCAGACGCGATGGTTGAAAAGGGACTGCGCGACGCAGGATACGAATACATCGTTATCGACGACTGCTGGTCGCTTCGCGAAAGAGGCGAAGACGGCAGACTTGTCGCAGACCCGAAAAAATTCCCCCACGGTATGAAATACCTTGCGGACTACATTCACTCCAAAGGCATGAAATTCGGAATGTATTCCTGCGCCGGAACTCTGACCTGCGCGGGTTATCCGTCAAGCTTTGACCACGAATATCTCGATGCGCAGACCTTTGCGGATTTCGGCATCGACTTCCTTAAATACGACTTCTGCTACAAGCCCGAGACGTCCGACGGACCTCTGCTTTATTACAGAATGGGCATGGCACTCAAAGCCACCGGCAGAGAGATTCTTTTCTCCGCCTGCAACTGGGGCAGCGACAACGTATGGCAGTGGATTCGTTCCACAGGCGCGCATATGTACAGATCTACAGGTGACATCGTTGACCGTCCGAACTCGTTCCGCGACATCGCGTTCAGCCAGATCCCCATGCTCAGTCAGTCCGCGCCCGGCTGCTACAACGACACGGATATGCTTATCTGCGGTATGTACAACAAGGGCAATGTCGGCTTCGGCGGCTGCAATCAGGAACAGTATGATATGCACTTCGCTCTTTGGTGCATGATGGCGTCCCCGCTTATGATAGGCTGCGACATCAGAAACTGCGACGAGCACACGCTCGAACTCCTCAAAAACAAGGCTCTTATCGCCCTTGACCAGGACGAGGAAGCAAGACCGCCGTACACGCCGAACAGAAAGATCGAAGAAGTTCTTCTCCTGTTCAGACACCTTTCCGGCGGCGAATATGCGCTCGGCGTATTCAACTTTGCCGAGGGTTCCGCACGCAAGTACATCAATCTTTTCGAACTCGGTCTTACCGCAAACTGCGGCTACGGTCTTGAACTCACCGGCATGTTCGACAACGAAAAGATAACCGTTAAAGACAACTTCTACCTCGACCTGCCCGCAACGAGCTGCAAGGTTTACAGAGTAAAGCTTATAAAACTGTAAACCATGGCGACCTGCAAAAACTGCGGCAAGGAACTCGAAAACGACGAGATAGGCATATACAAGCGTATGGTCAATCGCGGCGCAACGGAGTTTTTGTGCATAAAATGCCTTGCGGAATATTTCAAAATAAGCGAAGACCTTGTTCGCGAAAAGATAGAGCATTTCCGCAATATGGGCTGTACCCTGTTCGAGCAAAAGCCAAAGGATACGCCCGATAAAAAACAGGTATAAAAATTGCAGCCTTTCGCGGAGCGAAAACAGTTCCGTGAAAGGCTCTTTTTTCGGGCACAGTCGGCATACTCCGTCCGCCGGAATAAAATCAACGCATATTTTATGTAAAATTTTCCGCAAACCGCTTGACTTTTTTGCATTTTTAAGTATATAATGAAAGCAGATAAAGGAGGTAGGAAATATGAACAGACTTAATCTTGTACACAACATTGACATCGCGGATCTGATGAAGACCGTTGACGCCTGCAAGGGCGATGTTTTCCTCGAAACGGACGAGGGCGACGTGCTGAATCTTAAATCAAAATTCTGCCAGATAATGGGTATAGCAAATATTCTCAAAGGCGGCATTGTCGAGGGCGCATACATTCGCTGCCCGAACCCCGACGACGAGGCTCTTATGTTCCGTCTGAACCTCTACCACGAGGTGCCGAAAAAGGACGAGGAATAAGTCTTAACCCCACACAACGCAAAAAATCGGGGTTATCCCATCGCAAAAATACAACGCGCAGCAAACGTTTTTGCAATCAGCAATATTAAGTTGCGCATTTAATAAAAACATATACGGCAGAACCGCATTTCGGCGGCTCTGCCGTTTTTTTGTTCGCTTTGCGGGATAATATATTTATAACAATGATGTTGACAAATACACCCATTGGGTGTATAATATATATGAGGTGATAAGTGTGAATGTCCGCGAAATGAGAAAAGCATTGGGAATTACGCAGTCCGAATTTGCGGTACGATATAATATTCCGTTCCGAACGATACAAAATTGGGAGACCGAGCAGCGCAAACCGCCCGAATATATACTTGATTTGTTGGAAAAGCGAATCAAAGAAGATGCCGTAAACAGGAGAACCGTCAAACTGCCCGAATATGACCCGAAAAAAGAAGACCTGCCGAAAAGAAGAGACTATATCGGGGCTGTTTCATGGCTTAAAGCGGTACGCGAACAAATGAACGAAGATGTTGTTTTTGCGTTGGACGAGGCGCTTATGTGTCAGGGAAATTTCGGCGGACACAGCGACGAATTTCTCGTATGGGTTTACGGTAACGATTCCTTGACACGCTTTAACGGGATCGTCGTTCTCGGCAACAAAATAAGTCCTTATTGCGTCGAACACAAAAACGGATTGTGCTATACGGATTTCAACAGAACCCTATCCGACGCACTTGAAAATGAACAGATCCTCGATATGCAGGGAATAACGGAAGCAATAAGCAAATACTATTATGCCAACGGCGACAGTTTCAACGGAATTTCCGTTCCGCCCGAATATCAGGACAGATTTGAAGCACTTGCAAAAGAAGCAGTTGCTTATTACGAATAAAAGGAGTTCGAAAAATGAATATTACGGCAGAAGAAAAACTGATGTACAGTATAATGAAAGCGATATTCCCGTAAGTTTCAAGGGTTCAATGGTATTAAGAGCCTGCCTGATAAACGGCGGATATACCGAAGAGACCAGACACACGGTTGACATTGACGCAAACTGGAACTCGGACACTCCGCCGACAACCGAACAGATGGCTGATTCGCTGCAAAAAGCAATAAGCAGATACAACGAATTTTTGACAGTCGGAATTTCAAGACCTTACGGAGAACGGCGTTCCGCAGGCTTTGAAATAAAAAACAGGGAGACGGACGAAATTCTTTTCACTATGGATATTGACGTAAACCGACCTGTGCCGCCGACGAAGATATATGAAATAGAATCTTTCCGTTTTTGCGGTGTAACGCTGTCTCAAATGACGGCAGATAAAATCTGTTCTATATCGTCAGACAGCATTTTTCGAAGAATCAAAGATGTAACGGACTTGTATTATATCTCAAGAATTACAAACCTTGATAAAACGGATATATTGAACACATTGAAAAACAGCGACAGAAAATTGGGGGGATTTTCACGCTTTCCTAAACCGCGCAGACGAACTCAAACATTCTTATGACAAATTCCGCTTTGAGGGCAGAGTAACAAAACCGTCGTTTGAAACGGTTTACGGTGCCGTAAAAACTTTTATTGCAGACATTCTTCCCGATAGCGAAAAACAGGACTGAATTGAAAAGGCGTTACCGCAAAAATCCCGTATTCACGCAATATTGTATCCTTTCCGCACCGCAAAATACGACATTTGTTTTTAACCGCTTGACACCGTGTTTTTATTATGATATAATCATTCTGTTTGAACCGGCGGATTGAGGCGGCGCAACTTAAAAGTAATATCAATCGTTCGGGTACACTTGTCAAAAAGCAGGTGTGCCTGTACTTTTTTTGCGTCTTAACGCCTTATTTCACAGGCAAACAAAAACTCATACCGAGAAAGGAATTTGTTTTATGAAAAACAAAGACACTGGCAAAAACGTTTCATTTTGGGACAGAAAATTCCAATACACCAAAATGGGTTCGTCGCCCAAAACCGAAATCATCGCGGGTCTGACCACATTTCTTGCAATGGCATACATTCTTATTGTCAACGCGGGAATGTTTGCAACACTCGGCGTGGTATCGTTCGATGCCATGTATGTTACAACCGCACTTTCCGCAATCATCGGAACGGTGCTGATGGGACTTCTGTCCAATCTGCCGCTTGCGCAGGCGCCCGGTATGGGAATCAACGCATTCTTCGTATACACGGTTTGCCTGACGCTCGGTTTTTCTTACGCAAACGCGCTTGTATTCGTTCTCATCGACGGTCTTGTGTTCGTGCTGTTGACCGCCACGGGACTGAGAAAGATAATTTTTGACGCCGTCCCGCCCGTTGTTAAGGCGGCTATTCCCGCGGGTATCGGCTTGTTTATCGCGTTTTTGGGACTTCAAGACGCGAAGATAGTTATTCCCAGCGCGTCAACAGGCGTTACGCTCGCATCGTTCAATCTTCTCGGCGACGCAAGCTGGGCGTCCGTTATGCCGCTTCTCGTCGCGGTTTTCTCGCTGCTGCTCATTGCGGTTCTTTCTTACAAAAAGATCAGGGGCGCTATCCTTTACGGAATCCTCGGCGGAACAGCTCTTTATTACGTTCTCGGCTTTACCGTTGACGGTTTCTACACCGGTTTCGCGGAAAACTTCTCGTTCAACCCGCTCAAACCGTTCGCTTCATTCGCAACCGAGTCTTTCGGCAAAGTATTCACGGAAGGATTTGACTTCTCCGCATACCTTAACACGGAAGGTCACACCGTCGGCGGTCTTGTGATACTCTTCATCACCACCTCTCTTGCTTTCTGTATGGTGGACATGTTCGACACGCTCGGAACGCTGTACGGCGCTTGCCGCGGCGGCAACCTGCTTGTTAAAAACGACAGGGGCGAACTTGAAGTTCCGAACATGAACAAGGCGATGATGGCGGACGCGCTTGCGACCTGCACCGGTTCCGTTCTCGGAACGTCCACCGTTACGACGTTCGTTGAATCCTCCGCTGGTGTTGCAGCAGGCGGAAAAACGGGTATCACCTCGCTTGTAACTTCGGGCGCTTTCGCGGTCGCTCTGTTCTTTGCGCCTATCGCAAAACTCATTCCCTCCTACGCTTACGGCGCGGCTCTGATATATGTCGGCGTGCTGATGATGAGCAGCGTTAAGGACATTGATTGGAAAGATGTTTCCGTCTCTGTTCCCGCGTTTCTCACAATAGCAATGATACCTTTCTCATACAACATATCTTACGGTATCGCGTTCGGTTTGATTTCATACGTTGTTATCAAACTTTTCTCCGGCAAAGTAAAAGAGGTAAAGGCTGGCACTTGGGTCATCACATTGCTTTTCCTTGCAATGTTCTTCTTGACCCACTAATATAATTTGACTAAAAATACGGGCAGTAAAGAACTTGCATTCTTTACTGCCCGATTTTTTATAAAAGCAAAAATGCCGATATTTATATTGTTATGCGGTGCAATCATTCACCCCATTTTGCGGCAAACAGATTCGACGATCCCGCAAAGCCGTTGTAATCGTAAAAGCCTACCGCCATGCGGGTATAAATGCTGTCAAGAAGGTTTTCGCGGTGACCTTTTTTTGACTGCATCCACAGGTGCAGAACCATAAATTCGCCGCTGTTTTCCGTGCCCGCGCCCGCGCAGTTTTCACCCTCTGCGCGAAAATCGCCCTGTTTGTAATCGGTATTTTCATATATTGCGGTAAAGCAATCTCTTCCGTCAGGTCTTTTGTGCGGTCCCGCGCCGTAACCGTCTATCCACCAGCGAACATATTCTTCGGAGCGGATAACGCTCGGTTTATACAGTTTTTCGTCCCATTGCAGGGGCTTGCTGCCGTATCTGACACGTTCGTAATTCACGTTTTCGAATATTTCAAGCGCCTTGTCCCTGCCCCCGATAACAAGCGTATCGGACTTTTTGGCGACGTAATAAAATACCGCCATAGCGTCCGAAATATCAACGTCAAGGTCATCCGTCACTTCCGCATAAGGCAGGAGGTCTTCCGCAAGAAATTCTTTTTTGGCAACATGATAAAACAGCAGCATCGCGTCCGTTATATCCACCCTGCCGCTGCCGTCAACGTCACCCACATATTCGGCATTTTTGTCGGTTATTCTGAACTCGCCGAGGGCATCGCAGCCCACTTCAAAACCGCCGTTGCAGAGGGTCGAATAAAGGTCGATGACATCGCGGTTTTCGTCAACTCTGCGGAATCTTGCGCCGTCAGCGTTTATCGATGCAGGGACGGGCAGGAACACCCGTACCGCGCCCTGCGGCTTTACTTCAACGCCGTTTTTGACAAATGAGATCTCATAAAAAACGGACGCTTCGTTTTGTTTCAACACGCTTACTTTCAACTTCGCGCCCGCGCCGACCTCCGCAAAGACTCGCACGCCCGTTGCGGTGTCGTAATACTCCGAATAAGCGACAAACGAAATGCCGTTCGCCTTTGCATAATTTTCCGCAGAAGAGCCGCGCACGCCGAACATCGCTTTCAGACTGAAATCCCCGCCAAAAGCATTTTTGCCGATATCGGTCACGCTGTTCGGAACGGTCACTTCGCTGATATGCTGACAGTTCGCAAAAGCCTCCGCACCGACGGAAACAACTCCCTGCGGCAGATTCACAAAAGGTATCGCCCAGCATTGATAAAATGCCCCATCGCCTATCGTTTTAAGCCCGCTCGGAAGCGTAAGCGATTTAAGCGAACAGTTGTAAAACGCTTCTTTGCCTATCTCCGCAACACCGCTCGGAATGTTCACATCCGTCAGCCCGTCGCACAGATAAAAAGCGTTTCCGCCTATCTTTGTCAAGCCCGACGGCAGCGCAACGTTTTTGAGCGATTTGCACCGCGAAAACATACTGTCCGAAAGTTCCGTGAGTTTTGTTGCGGACAGATCGGCGCGTTCAAGGTTTGTGCAGTTGCCGAACACATATCGCCCGAGCGTTTTCAACCCTTGCGGAAGCGTTACCGAGGTCAAAGAGGAGCAGTATGAAAATGCGCTGCGCCCAATATTTTCGAGCACCGACGGAAAATTGATGTTTTTCAACGCCGAGCAAAACGAAAAGGCTTCATCTCCGACGGAGACAAGACTTTCGGGAAGCGTCAGCGACATCAGCGACGAACACCGGAAAAACGCTCCCTCTCCGAGAGCGACAATACCGTTCGGCAGAGACACCTCCGTAACGGAAGAACACTCCGCAAACGCATCGTTTCCTATCTCCGTTATTCCCTCGGCAACAACAACTTTTTTGATACTCGAGCAGAACAGAAACGCCCTTTCGCCGACGGCAGCAACTTTGTGTCCGTCGATTTCAGCGGGAATCGTGACCGTCTCGCCGGGTTCTTCTACCGTTCCCATTATAACGGCTTTGTTGTCCTCTTCTCTTAAATAATACTGCCAGCATCCGTCCCCCGACGTGAATATCTCCGACTCGTCCCACGCCGCGGCGGAGAAAACCGAAAATGCGGAAAAGAGCGAAAGAAATACCGTCAGCGCCAACAGCGCCGCAACCGCTTTTTTCATACAAAACTCCCCTGTAATTTGTTCTATGACATAATGATACCACCGAACGCGGGTTTTGTCAACAATGCGATAAAAACATGTGTGGTTGAGTATTCAATAAATTCGTCGTTGCTGATTTTGTCCCTGTCTTTGCATCACAAACGCAAAACGGACGGCAAGGTTCTTTCCCCGCTGTCCGCTTATATTTTTTTATATTTAATACTGCCAATCGCCTACAAAGAAGTTCGATGTGTAGTACCAGCCGTTCGAATGCTCGCATACCGCCACCGCCATTGCGGTATAGGACTCTGTCAAAATATTAGCCCTATGCCCCTCGCAAAAAAACCGTACAGATTTTTTGCGAACAGCCATGCGCGTGTTGCGTAGCAACAATTTCGCGCGGCGTATTCAATCATTCCCGTGGAAACAGATACTGCCACATCATTTAATTATCACAGACGCAAAACGGACAGCAAGGTTCTTTCCCCGCTGTCCGCTTATATTTTTCTTATATTTAATACTGCCAATCGCCCACAAAGAAGTTCGACGTGTAGTACCAACCGTTCGAATGCTCGCATACCGCTACCGCCATTGCGGTATAGGACTCTGTCAAAATATTAGCCCTATGCCCCTCGCAAAAAAACCGTACAGATTTTTTGCGAACAGCCATGCGCGTGTTGCGCAGCAACAATTTCGCGCGGCGTATTCAATCATTCCCGTGGGAACTGATACTGCCACATCATTTAATTATCACAAACGCAAAACGGACGGCAAGGTTCTTTCCCCGCTGTCCGCTTATATTTTTTTATATTTAATACTGCCAATCGCCCACAAAGAAGTTCGACGTGTAGTACCAGCCGTTCGAATGCTCGCATACCGCCACCGCCATCGCTGTGTAACTTTCAGTCAGTATGTTTGCCCTATGCCCCGGCGAATTCATCCAAATCTCCGAAACAAAATATGCCCCGCTCGCTTTCCACGATGCGCCCGCGCAGTTCTCGCCCCAGTATTGGAAACTGTATGCGTTATAGTCAGAGTTCTCAAAAATTGCAGTAAAGCAATCTCTTCCGTCGGGTCTTTTGTGCGGTCCCGCGCCGTCACCGTCAGCCTGATATCTTGCATACTCATGCGCTCTTATCATGCTTGCCGCATAAAGATTTTCATCCCATGAAAGCGGCGCCAAACCGTTCGCCGCACGCTCGGAATTTATCGTCTCAAAAATTTCAAGCGAAACATCGCGATTTTCTATAACAAGCGTATCGGACCTTTTGGCAACATAATAAAATATCGCCATCGCGTCCGAAATATCAACGGACGTATCGCCCGTGACCTCAACATAAGGCAGTCTGTCGCCCGGTAACTCCGCTTTTTTCGCCACATGATAAAAAACAAGCATCGCGTCCGTTATATCAACGCTTTTATTGCCGTCAGCATCGCCGCAATACGCACCTTTCAGATTGACGGGATCAACCTTCGAGTCCTCAATATTCACTTCGGCGGCAAATCCCGCAACGGATACGGAAAAAACCATAACAAGTGCGATAATCGCAGCAAGAACCTTTTTCATATAATTCATATACCCCCATTTTTCGGCAAACGCAAAAGCATTTTCGCCGAATATCTTCCCTCGGCGGCAACCCGCCGAACACATTCCAATATATGTTACCACTCCCCGCCGCGCTTGTCAACTCCGTTTCCGCATTTGACAAATTTATTCCTCATTTGCGTAAAACTCTGTCGCAAAAACCGCCGTCATGCGTTGCATGGCGACGGTCACAGACAGATTATATATTTTCTGTTTGTTTTTGCCATTTATTCTTGTTTGTGCAAAAGAAATGCGGGAACAACAACAAAAATCTCAACAGCACTCTATCGTTCAGAATACTGACAGACAGCCCCCTTTATTTTTGAGTTCAATCAAAAAATCCCCGAACGCCTGCGGCGAATACGCTGTTTTTACAACTGAAACATCCCGATTTTTCTCATATACGAGTATTATATCACAAAGCATTTCAAAAAACAGGCGTTTTTTAATTGCTTACCGAAAAACAATAAAAGCATTTCAAAAAAACAGGCGTTTTTTAATTGCTTTTCGCAAAACGACAAGAGCCTTTCAAAAAACAGGCATTTTTTTAATTGCTTTCTGCAAAACACAAAAAGTATTTCAAAAATCAGGACGTTTTTTATGCTTGTAATAATAAACAACGGGGCTGTAAGAAACTTACGCCTCTTACAGCCCGTTATAAACCGCAAATTACATGACAAACAAATTATCAAGAATGTATATCAAGATAATTTGAAATCAAAAATGTTTTTTCCTTATATTCCGAAGGATATTTGTAGTTACGCGGAATGCAGTCGGAAGAAATCGAAAAGTCACTTTCATATAATTGCTGCAAGTAAATGTAACTGATAGTGTTTTCTTCTTCGCGAACAACCGCATACTCAAAACTGCAACGACTCTCACCGTTCCACACCGAAGCATACGTCGGCAATGAAAAATATTCCGATTTTCCGTGAACGGGAGAACCTTCCGTCAACTTCGAAATTCTTTCCACTTCCGCATCAAAAGCTGCTTTATCATACTTAACTTTCAATTCAACTTGCCAACCGTCTCCGACTATCTGATACTGAATCAGACGGTTTTGAAACGATTGAACGTCAAGATTTTCGAGCGTCTTCGGAAACAGTTCCGAGGAATTTCCATAACTGCGGGAGAAAGTCTCCCATACATTCCCGTACTCCGAAATATCGGTAACGGTCTTTTCGCTGAAAATATGACTGCAAGAACACAGCAAAAGCGGCGCCGCAATAAAGCAAAAGACTGAAATTATTTTCTTCATAACATTCTCCTCATCGTATTGCAAGTTTCAAAAACAATTTGCCCATAATATGTCACAAACTTTTATGATTCAATAAATTTCTGCAAATCTAAATCAATTTTCTTTTGGCAACCAAATCCTTATATTCAAATATACTGATGTCAACGCCTAATATAAATTCATCAATGAAGTTTTCATATTTTAGAAAAACAGTTTTCGGAACTTTTTTCAGTTGTTCTTCAGTCCAAACAGTTTCTATGTTAGAGATTGCCCGATCCAGTAATGCGCGGGCTTTACTCTTTTCCGAAACTTCGGAAAGACGAACATAATTATAGACAAACCGTTTTGAATGGGATATGGATTTTTGCAGATAGTCGGAATACTCCCGAGGATATTTTCCGTCACATCTAATATACATATCATAAGCATGCAAATACCATATTATGGCTTTGTTTTGGTCATCTGCTTCCGACAGATGTTCATCTAACAGTTCCAAAAACCTATTTTCCTTAAAACTAAACCATGTTGATGAAAGATATGCACCTAAAATTGCCAGACGTATATCTCTGTTTTTAAAATAGTTATCAGTCAAAATATCAACAGCAAGAAAGTAATCTTCAATAGGACTTTGTATTTCAAATAAAACATATTGAAGCAGTTCTTCCGTCGAATTCCGACTGTTTTCTTTCAATCTTTTTTCTAAATCTAAAATATCAATATCCATTTGCACCACATAACTATAACAATTTACCTATTATTCGTGTTGCCCAATCTAACATTGCGTTAATACTTTGAGCCTCACCGTTTAACACATAAAACCTTATTGTGACTTTTATTCCATTAATTGTAGCATGTATTTGGTTTGAGCCATTCACTGCATTTGCCAAGTTAAATTTAACAATTTTGTATATCTTATTAAATATTGCTTTTTGTGAACCTCCCAATCTCATAATTCCATTTTTAATATGATCTTTTGAAAAAATATGCCTTGCGCATCCTTTCCATAACTTACTTGAAGACATTTTTATGGTCTGACTTGCAGCGGTTTTTATTCCAAGTTTTACAGCTATTTTACCGCCAAGTTTAGCGATATACGGTCCAAGAAATGCGCCGAGCACAGCGCCGCCGACCGTTGCTGCGGAAATCAAAGCCCACTTTTTCCAGCCTTTCAGTCCAAGAGCCTCAGCCAGTAAATACCCCAACGCGGCACCGGCAACACCGCCAATAATTACGCCGATAATATTGGCAGGAGATTCCCCTGTAAGATCAAACATATTAACAGGGTTATTAAAACAGTATGCAAAAAGATTTGAAGAGCAACTGTCTGCAATTACAGACATTTCACCCGCATCCGCATTCAAGAATCTTCCCGTAGCGGGATCATAGTATCTTGATTGCAAATAGTAGAAGCCCGATTCGTTGTCGTAGTAGTAACCGCGATAGCGGAACGGGTTTGCGGTGCCCACCTTGAACCAACCGTCGGTCGTGTCATTCATTTGGCGAATGTTGCCCCACGCGTCATAGGTATATTCGACAAGCAAACGGAAGTAATGCGAAGACGAACCGTCTTCCGTGCCCCAGATTTCAATTATATCGCCTTGAAGATTTTTCTTGTAAAAATAATTGTTTCCGAGGTAGTTCATTCCGACGGGACTTCCCGACGCGTCATAGAAGAAATAAGGGGAATAGCACTGTTATGTACCGGCAAGCATCGCGTTTAATCACCCAAACACAGACCTGTCAGGAATATTCATGAAACCTTTAAGGGCTTGGGATTATCCCAGCAAACTGCCTTTTGTCCCCAAAAGGCGATGCTTGCCGGTATTGTGAATAACTAAATAAGTTTACTTAGCTGTTCCTTAAAAGTAATCATCTCCGCTTCCTTAAATGGTGAATCCGGATGGGTTTCATAAGTGGATACAACCCATTCTAAAAGTGTTGGTTCCTTGGGAAATAATTCTAATGCACGGCGAATAAACATCTGTATAACAGGGTGAATATCATAAAAAAAGGGGTCTATATACATCAAGAAATCGCACAAAAGCAAAGTGTTTTTGACAGAATAATCTCTTGATAACAAGTAAAGTAGATAACAAAACTTATCTGTACTACTAACCTTAGCAAAGTCTTTTTCTAGATTATCTATAGTATAATCATATTCTTTCGTTTTGAGAATTTCATATACTGAATGATAATCTCGTTCTTTCCATAAACGAATCAATTTTCTCACAGTACACCTCCTTACGGCGTTCCAATTCCATTCCACACCCATGCATCGCCAATGTAGTAGTAACCGCGATAGCGGAACGGGCTTGCCGTGCCGACGCGATACCAACCGTTCGTCTGGTCGAGCATCTTCGTGACATTGCCCCACGCGTCATAGGTATATTCGACAAGCCGACGGAATGTGTGGTTGTCGGTTCCGTCTTCCGTGCCCCAGATCTCAATTATATCGCCTTGAAGATTCTTCTTGTAAAAATAATTGTTTCCGAGGTAGTTCATTCCGACGGGACTTCCCGATGCGTCATAGAAGAAGTAAATATAATCGAGGCTGTCGCCGTTTGTGACTTCCTGTGCGATTATATTCGTTCCGTCAAGCAAATAACGGGACTTTATACCCTCAAAGTCTTTCATTATACGTATACCGTCTTCGTTATACGTATATGTTGTCTTTGTATTCCTTGCGCCGTTGTTCAATTCCGCAAGGCTTCTGCCGTTTTTCCATGCAAGAAATATTCCGTCTCTGTAAGAAAGCGGGTTGCCGTTTGCGTCGTATTTAAATCAATCCGTTACAAGAAATCGGGAAATATCCTTGTAATAGTATTGATGTACAGCTATATCTATGCTGTAATCCAATACCTGCGAGATCACAACCGGCAAAGATTTAAATACATTCTCACAGTCAATATTCGACTTCTTTAATTCATCGTCAACGATTCCCAGCGCAAATACCGCATCTATGGTAAAATATCCCCAATTAGAGATGACGTCCTGAATTTCAGTCGAAGTAAGGTCAAACGCGAAAATAGATGCCGTTGTCAAACGATCAAAAACATAATAATTATTTTTTTCAAAATACGCTTCATATAATGGACAATCGGTATCTAAATCCGTAATCATACAGTTTACCGGCAAGACATTTCCAAATCGGTTTAGTATATCTTGCAAAAATATATGTTCTTCAATTTCATTCGGGAATGTAATACTTAAACAGTATTTATTATAATTATGTTGCATTGAATTAATCCGCATAATTTATTCTCTGTTCTGTTACTTCAAAAATTTTTTCATCCAATTAATAAATACCTTACCAAGTGATTTAATTGGAATATCCGGAATTGTTTTTCGCCAATTTTTACCGGTAAAATGTTGAATACTTATATGTATACCCTTTTCCAGTTCACCATTATGCTTAGAATGCAGCATAATTTTAAATCGGTGATCCCATTCCCAGCCAATAGCCACATGCCCCTCAAAAAGCATCGGACGCAAACGACTTTTATTGTTAATAATCTGTTCAAGTTTTCTAACCCAAGCTAATGCCTTAGGAGCAATTTTTCCTACCAAGGTTGCCCCAAAGGCAGCGCCCAAAATTCCTCCAATTAATGCAAATCCCGCAGTAATCAATCTTCTTGTGGTAGCATTTACGCCAAGCAGTCTACACAGAATATTCGCTACTGTTCCGAATACTACGGCACCCGCAATACCGCAAATAGCTTGGAGCAACCAATTACCAGTTGAATCCATATAACTCACAGGATTATTCTCACAGTATGCAAACAAACTATACCCTAAAATAGTTCCACTTGCACCTATGTATGCCGTATCATCCGCATTCAAGAATCTTCCCGTAGCGGGATCATAGTATCTTGATTGCAGATAGTAGAAGCCCGATTCGTTGTCGTAGTAGTAACCGCGATAGCGGAACGGGTTTGCGGTGCCCACCTTGAACCAACCGTCGGTCGTGTCATTCATTTGGAGAATGTTGCCCCACGGGTCGTAGGAATATTCGACAACAACCTCGCCCGAAGCATTCAGAATTGCAAGAACGTCGTTGCGGAAGTTCTTGCGGAAATAGTAATTTTCGCCGCCGTAAGTAATGCCGAGAACGC
>ERZ827520.1193-NODE-1193-length-32537-cov-10.527400_pt1 | contig 32537 bp, 36 predicted proteins | sample MGYA00519581_ERZ827520 | MGnify/ENA primary metagenome ERZ827520 (study PRJEB31778, sample SAMEA3449339) | human gut metagenome | biome: human gut; feature: human-associated habitat; material: faeces | place: United Kingdom | collected 2010/2012 ...
ATAAAATTTCATAAAAAAAGACCAAACTTTGATGAAAGACATCAAATGTTTGGTCTAGTATAAATAAAAATATTAAAATGGTTTAGTTGTCAGAGTGTAAACCTAATAATTGAAGAATATATAAGAATATATTCAAGAAATCCAAATATAACTGCAAGGCAAAATAGATTGCTATTTTTTCTTGCTCTACAGCTTGTGAACTAGTAATCATTAAGATTTTATTCATTCTTTGTACATCCCATGCTGTAATTCCTGTAAACAAGATTAAACCAACAATAGAATAAAGACGAACACTATAGGTGACATGGAAAAGCATAAATAAGAGTTGTGAAAAAATAATCACAAAGATTCCCACCATACAAATCGTTCCTAGTTTCGATAAATCTTTCTTTGTGGTAAAACCAATGAAGGTTAAACATAAGAAATATAAAGCACTAATTCCAAAAGCCGTAGCAATCATTCCTAAATTGTAGGATAGAGCTAAAGTTGACATCGAAAAACCTAAACTAAATGCATATAGTAAAAACATCACTTTGATCTTTGTACTTGAACTAGAACGCATTGCTGAACCAAAAAAGATGCAAAGAATAAATGGAAAAAAGATGACGACTAAATTCACAAACGGAATGCTAAATAAGGTATAGATAAACCCTGTCGTAAAAGTAACACCAGCTACAACTGCTGTTATAGTTAAACCTAAAAACATCCATAAAAAAGACTTTGTTAACGCACTTTTATGCGAATAATCTGTAATAGTTGAAGTATTATCAAACATACTAAAACCTCCTTCTATAAGAGTCTTCCTCTTATTCGATTAGCAGAATTATAACATAGATTTTTAGAATTTCACGTTAATTGTCTGAAGTGCTACACAACCCGGTCCACCTTGGGCAATTAGAACCGGTGTTAATGGTAAAACGATAATCGGATTATTAGGATATTCTTTTTTAATCCATTCAATTCCCTTGTCAACTAATTCTTGATTATGGGCATGTGCCAGACAAATTGTATAGTTTTCATCTACTTGATGATCCTTTAAATATGCCAACATTTGTGCAAAGGCTTTTTTGTAGGTACGAACAATCGTGTACTTTTCAAGCTTTGTGCCTTGATCATTTGCACGAATCACTGGAATCAATTTTAATAAACCACCTAAGAATGCCGAAGCATTGGAAGTTCTTCCCCCTCTTAACAAGAAATCAAAATCAATCGGAATCAAAAAACTATGACTTGTCGCGCAAGCTTTTTCTAAAAAGGCCAAAATTTCATCTAAAGATGCACCATCCTGCGCCATTTTTGCAGCCTTGGTTACGAGTACATATTGTGGAACACAAAGGGTACGCGTATTAAATACGGTAACTTGATCAGGATTGTCACAAGCATCTTTTGCCATACAAGCCGATTGATAGGTTCCACTCAAACCATCTGCCATAGTAATATCTAAAACTTGGTAACCTTCGGCAATTAAACGATTATATAAATCCATTTTCTCACCAATGGATGGTTGTGAACTCGATGGTGTAGCACCTTCTTCAATCATTTTTAATAGTTGTATATCCGTAATCTCTTCATTTTCACGATAACTTTTTTGCGAAACAGTCACAATTAATGGAGTAATTTCTACTCCTAATTCATCTGCTTGTACTTTACTTAACTCACAAGCCGAATCAGAAACAATTTTTATCATATGTATTCTCCTATATTTCGAATTCTAACTTATATAGAGTTATAAGTCAATACATCTAGTTCTTAAAACTATATTGTAAAGTTTAAAAGATTATGGTATTTTTACAGTATGAAAAAAGAACAATATGAACAGCTCAAAAATTTTCAATGTCCTAAATGGAAAGACTTACCAAGCTTTGATATATATATGGATCAAGTCATCTTTTTTATTAACGATCGCTTAAAACCACTTTATTTTGATTCAGAAAAAAATGTCATTACATCCAATATGGTTAATAATTATGTAAAAAACAGTATCGTTAAGCCACCAATAAAAAAGCACTATAAACCCTATCACTTAGCTTTTTTAATTGCGGTATGTATTTTAAAGCGTTGTTATTCCTTAACGGAAATTACGCAACTCATTGAAATTGAACAAGCCATGGAAGCTCCCTCAATTGGAGATGTCTATGATTCCTTTAGTGCCTGCTTTGATCATTATCTCCATCAAATCATGGCGTATGGAACTGTCAAGGAAGAATATACCTTTGCCAATCCAAATAAAGAACAATTATTAATGAATAGCGTCGTTAAAACCATTGTTTATAAGATTCATACCGAATTTGAAATGTATGATTATATACAAAAAGAAGATAAAGATTAAATGATGCATTCTATCTGATCTAATGATTGCATGAAAAATTAATCTATTATCCCTTTGTTTTCTAATAAATTCAATTTTCTAGGTCTTCGAAAGACTCGCCAAACAGCTCTTCTCGAAGGCTTTTTCTTTTTTTTAATAGCTCAATCTCCATCTGATATCGTTTGTTCATTCTTTCAAGCTCCGCTATTCTGCGTTGCGCTTTTTCCAAATCAGTTAATAATTCTTTAGATTTACGCTTGCCGCGTCTATCTTCCAGAGCATCTTCACCCTTAGATTCATATTTCTTGACCCAATTATAGATTTGCGCATAATTTCCACCATAAAATTCAGCTGTACCTTTATAATCATGATCATGATCTATACAGTATTGAACAATTTCCATTTTCTTTTCTTTGTTAACTTTTAAAGAGTTAACTTTTAAAGAATTCGCCATATAGAACTCCCATTCCGAATCGTAATCCTTACGTTCTTTATAAGTATTATACTTTTTTATTCAACGTAAGACAGTTCTATATACTGCAATTTGCCAAATAAAAATCCCACCTACGTGCTTGCACATAGATGGGATAATAAAACCCTTATTCTTTGATTTCAAAACGATCAAATAAAGCTTTACGCGCTGCCTGATCAAACGGATTTTCTAAATGTGGAAGCTGTTCCATCGTAAAATCTGGATTACGCTTCTTTAAAGCTTTGGTAATCACAAAATCCGCAACTAAGGGATTCTTTGGAAGTAAAGGACCATGTAAATAGGTTCCTAACATACGACCATCGTAATATCCTTCTAACCCGGCATCAAAGGCATTTCCATAGCCTTTACAAACTTTTCCTAAAGGATGATCAACATGTAGGGTTTGTCCTCCATGATTTTCAAAACCTACAATTTTGGTTTGTAGACCATCTAAGTTTGCATCAATAATAATATTTCCAATACAACGACTTCCCGCTTTACCAGTATCCGTATAGTAGGAATTAAAGCCCAATCCTTCCATTTTAGAACCATCAGCCGCAATATAATATTGACCAAATAATTGATAGCCACCACAAATCAATAAGAAGAACGTATGCGAATCTAAAGCTTTTTGAATATTCTCTTTTCTTGACAACAAATCTGGAATCAAACTCATCTGTTCTTTATCGGCTCCTCCACCAAGGAAAACCAAATCAAAATCGGATAAATCCGCACTTTGACCAATTCCACAAGTACTTAATTGAAAGTCAATATTGCGGTCCATACAGCGTTTTTTTAACGTTAAAATATTTCCTTTATCTCCATAAAGGTCCATGATATCGTGATACATCCAACATACTTTAAGTTCCATACTTACGCCTCCATCTCTTTCACAATCGCATTTCTAGAAGGCAATAATGCCGTATACGTCGCAACCACATAAGTCGTATCAATGTTTTCATTTGCGTGATGTACAGCCTCTTGTAAATCATTGATTACAGTAATTTTTCCTTTATATCCCCCATAATAGATTCGTAGAGCCATATCATTCGCACGTAAGCCTGTACAATATATTTCTTTAGTCTTTTCATCCATGATCTTTTCAAAGAAAGTATCGTAAATCCAAGAAACATCCGTTCCATCTTGTTCCCGATCATTTAGAACAATACAGATTTTCTTTTCATTATGATCTTTTTCAATGACTTTCATTACTTCATTGGCACCCGTAGGGTTTTTCACTAAATTTAAAATACAAGTATGCCCATCTTTTTCAAACTTTTCATTTCGTCCTTTTGGTTGTGGGGCATGCTGGAAGACTTCTTTGACAACCTCATTGGAAATAGAAAACGCTTTGGCAACCGTTAAGACAGCGGCACAATTATACATCGAATACATGCCCTCATAAGGGGAATGATAAACCGTACCCTCACAAGAAAAGTTTTCTTTATCTAAGTCAATATCTTTTAAATAAATTGATAATTCCGGTGTTTGAAAAGCGCACTTTGTACAATGAAAAGAACCAATATGTGAATATTGATAATAGTCATACGTTAACTTTGCTCCACAAACCGGACAGAACTTCCCTTCACTTGCCTCACTGGTATGTTTGACACTATATGTATTTTCTGCCATTCCAAAATAATACGGCTTAGCTTGTTTGGCTTTGGTTGCGAGTCGAACAACGTTTGGATCATTGCCATTTAGAATAAGTTTACCCGAATAATTTGGCAGAACCTTTTCAATTGATTCAATCAATTGTTCCATTTCTCGTGCACGATCTAATTGATCGCGGAAGAAATTATTCACAATTAAAGCCGAAACCGGAATAAAAGGTAAAATATGCCGAATATTTAATTCATCGACTTCTAGTACCACAACATCCGCTTTAACTTGTCCTGAAACCGAACAATGTGTCAATAAAGTCGTAGTAATTCCAGCTTTAAGATTATCCCCTTTCCGATTGGTAATAACCCGATAGCCAGCACGCATAAATAAATCGGCAACCATATTTGCCGTACTAGTTTTTCCATTCGTACCCGTCACAAGAATAACTGGTCCTGAAAAATGTAATTTCGATAAGATATTTGGATCAAGCTTCAAACCAATTGATCCCGGCATAGATCCACCATGACCAATAAGATGAAGCATTTTTGAACTAAGTTTTGTAGAAAATATAGAAAAAGCTTTCATAGCTTATAAATCTCCTTTTGACTTCCATTATAGCATTGAATTGGGTTTTAAGACAAAGTATAATAAAGCATATATGGAGGAAATCAAATGGCACAAAACGAATATTACCAATCCCCTTTAAGCCAACGTTATGCTTCAAAGGAAATGCAAGCTTTATTCTCAAACGATAAGAAATTTCGTACTTGGAGAAGACTATGGATTGCCCTTGCACAAACGGAAAAGGAACTCGGTTTAGACATTACCCAGGAACAAATCGACGAATTAATCGCACACAAAGATGACATCAATTACGATGTAGCGAAAGAAAGAGAAAAAATCGTTCGCCACGACGTTATGAGTCACGTCTATGCCTATGGCGTACAATGTCCTAAAGCAAAAGGAATCATTCATTTAGGTGCTACATCTTGTTATGTAGGCGACAATACGGATTTAATCATTATGCATGAAGCATTAGAATTACTCGAAAAGAAATGTATTAATGTTTTAGCACAACTAAAGAAATTCGCCTTAGAATATAAAGATATGCCTTGTTTAGCATTTACGCATTTCCAACCTGCCCAACCAACGACAGTCGGAAAACGTGCTTCTCTATGGGCACAAGACTTATATATGGATGTTTTAGAAATCCAACATTTACTCGACAATAAGAAATTGCTTGGATGTAAAGGAACAACTGGTACCCAGGCAAGCTTTATGGAACTTTTCAATAACGATACCGATAAAGTTAAAGAACTCGATAAAAAGATTTGCGAAAAGTTAGGGTATGATTCATACTTCCCTGTATCAGGTCAAACCTATACACGTAAATATGATACCCAAGTCATGTCTGTCTTAGTTGGCATTGCCCAAAGTGCCCACAAATTCTCAAACGATATTCGTTTATTACAACATATGAAAGAAGTTGAAGAACCATTCGAAAAAGGACAAATTGGTTCCTCTGCTATGGCTTATAAACGAAATCCAATGCGTTCTGAACGAATGGGAGCCCTCGCACGTTATGTGATTAGTGATTCATTAAACCCAGCTATTACAGCTAGTGCACAATGGTTTGAAAGAACACTCGATGACTCAGCTAATAAACGTATTAGTATTGCAGAAGCCTTTTTAGCAACCGATGGAATCCTTGATTTATATTTAAACATTACCGATGGTATGGTTGTTTATCCAAAAGTTGTTGAAGCAGATATCTTAAAAGAGTTACCATTCATGGCTACCGAAAACATTATGATGGATGCAGTTAAAGCTGGTGGTGACCGTCAAGAACTTCATGAACTCGTTCGCCAACATTCGATGGCAGCAGGAAAAGTCGTAAAAGAAGAAGGAAAGCCAAATGATTTGATTGAACGAATTGCCAATGATCCAAAATTCGGTTTAACAAAAGAAGAAATCGAAGCACATATGCAACCAATTCATTACGTTGGTCGTTCCGTTCAACAAACCGAAGAATTCTTTAGAGATTATATTGATCCAATTCTAGCCAAACATAAAGATGAATTAGGTATCGAAGCCGAAATTAATGTATAAGAAAAAGGTGTCAACACTATGTTGGCACCATCTTTATTTTGTGCGGACCATTTTAATGGACCGCAATTTTTTATATTCTTTGTAGTAATCAGGAAACCAGAAAAGAACTTCCTGATAAAATCTCGAAGAATGATTGGGAAATTTCAAATGACATAGTTCATGTACAATCACCGCATCAATCATACGCGGTGAACAAAGCGCCAAATATCCATTCAAACGAATCTCTCGAGTATCTCTACGACAACTTCCCCACTTTGATTTATAAAAACCAAATTTTAAAGAAAGCGAATCCTGTCCCATCTTTGTTGACCAATAGACAAAACGTTCTGCGATAAAATCTTGTGCATAAGCCAATAAAAAAGCTTTCCACTTTTTTTCATCTCGGCAGAAATAACAAGAATCATCCATCGTAAAACAGCTATCCGCTTCCTTTAGAACATAAGTTTGGCCTAATAAAGAAATAGTTTGGCCTGCTTGTAAAATACTAGCCGCATCCTTTTTTAATTGTTTTGCGATCCAGACTTGGTTTTTTTTGACAAATGCTTCGACTTCCACTCTAGAAACAGAATAAGGTGTGGAAACAATAACCACACCATTCGAAACTTTAAGAATCATTCTTTTATTACGACTACTTTTCTTCCACAGTACTTGCATGAGCTTCTAAATCAGCCAATAATTGACCCGCAATATCATCCATATATGCAAGAGTTTGTTCTCTTTGGGCTAAAGAATAATTTTCAAAACCATTCACATCACGAATCAAATCAACCATAGGTAAAGTACCATAGATTTTACATCCGCTCTCTTGTTTAAATGTATCTAAGTCTTCTTGTTTATAAAATTCAATCTTTTCCTTACAATTTGGACATTGTAAATAAGCCATATTTTCAATTACACCAAAGACATCTACATCCATCTTTTCACACATACGGATGGCTTTTTCCACAATCATAGAAACCATTGGTTGTGGTGTAGAAACCATAACCACACCAGATACTGGTAAAGATTGTAAAGCCGTTAAAGCTACATCTCCCGTACCAGGAGGCATATCAATCAATAAAACATCTAAATCCGACCAACAAACATCGGTATAGAACTGTTTTACGACATTTCCTACGATTGGTCCACGCCAAATAACCGGATCACTTTCATTTTCCATCATGAAGTTTAAAGACATTAATTTAACGCCTTCTACTTCAATAGGAATAATTTCATTATCCTTGTTTCCATAGGCTTGTTCTTTCTCTACACCCATTAAACGCGGAATACTAGGACCAGTAATATCCGCATCCATGATACCAACTTTCAAGCCTTTTTTGGCAAGTGCCTTGGCAAGTAAAACAGTCATACTTGACTTACCAACGCCACCTTTACCACTCATAACCGCAACGACATTTTTTATAGAATTATTTGGATTGGAAACGACACCACAACTAGATGCATCTTTTCCACATTTTCCTGCACTAGGACATCCTTCACATGACATACTTATTTATCCTCCTTTTTGCCTTTCCAGTCGAAAAACTGATCGTAGGCCGATTTTAAGCGTTCGTTTTGAATATGTGTATAGATTTGTGTCGTTTGAATATCACTATGCCCTAAGAGCTCTTGCACAACACGCAAATCTGCTTGTCCATCTAAAAGATGCGTCGCAAAACTGTGACGAAAACTATGTGCTGAAATCCTGGGATCTAAACCACAAGCTTCTACATGTTTTTTGATGAACGTATGAACATATTGTCGGGTACAAACATGACCCAAATGATTGATAAAGAAATTAGGACTATGATTCACATCCCATTCATTCCGAACCGTATTCAAATACACTTCCATTTGTGCAATACAAGGATCAGCAATCGGAATCAAACGTTCTTTATCTCCTTTGCCATATACATTTACTATTTTATTAGAAAGATGCACCTGATTCAACTCTAAAGTGCAACATTCGCTGACCCGCAATCCACAAGAATATAAAGTCATTAAAATCGTCTTTTGGTAAATACCTGTTTGGGAATCATCAAAAGAATCAAATAGGATGCGCATATCTTCTTTCGAACAATAAATCGGTAATTTCTTCTCTTTCGAAAAACTATGTAAATAGCGTGAAGGATTCGAAATATTCGGATGGTTTAAAGATGTATATTTATGAAAGGAACGAATCGTTGAAAGAATTTGATTGGTACTTTCTGAACTATGATTTTGATGAAACGCCTGTAAGAATTCATCCAAATAAGGAACCGTAATCGCATCTACTTCTTTCAGTCCTTTGCTTACCATAAAAGCTTGATAAACAGCCAAATTGTGTTGATAGGCATGAATCGTTTTAACACTGCGATGTTGAACGACTTGAATATAAATCAAGTAATCACTAATAGCTTCTTGAAAATTCATACTGGACCTCTAAATCATTAAAGCTTCCTTACAAAAACAGTCACAATTGGATTCTTTGATAGCTTCAATCAAAACCGATTTAGCTTGTTTATCCCGTGAATCATATGCAATTTGAAACGTTTTGACATGAAAATGATTCTTTAATAAATAGGTAAAGATATCATTTAAACGATGAATCCGATGCACCATATAAAAGCGCCCATTGCTCTTCAATAAACGATTGGCATGAAATGTCAGTTCCTCTAACGTTAAATTTTCTTCAATCCGCCCCAATTGACGATACGAGAGTTCGGTATTGGGATTTGTAGCCTTTTTAGAAAAATACGGTGGATTACAAACAATGACATCCACAGGATCAATCTGTAATTCCTGTACTCGTGAATGAATAATTCTAGTAGGATGGTGAAAAAAAGTATCCGCATTCTTTTGTGCCACTAAACAAGCCGGTTCTAATACTTCTACACCAATTAATTCTTTAACCGGATATTGATCTGCTGCTAATAAAAGAGCACCGTTATTGGTTCCAATATCCAGCACTCTCTCATTCTTTTTTACCTGCATAAATTGCGCTAAAAGCCTCGTATCCGTATTGAAATGAAAATGATCTTTATGTTGGTATAAAACCATTGATTCGTCTAATAGATAATTCTTCTCTAAATCACTCATCCAAATCCTCCTTCAACAAATCACTTGCTTTTATCAAATGAATTCCATCGATTTTATGATTTAATTCCTTTAAGATCATCGAAGTAGAATCCAAAGGCTTTTCAAATAAAGTAGGTTGTTCGATAATCTCGGAAGCATTTTTTAAAGAACCTACATGAATCGTTATATGCCGATAGCCATGATCTTCGATATAGTTCTGTTCAATAATTCCCTGCAAAGCCTCATATAGATACGCAAATTCATTCGTGTATTCTTTTAAAGATTGACTTCGCACAATATTATGAAAATCTAAATCACGTAAAGTTAAAGAGACCAATTTTCCTTTATAATTCTTTCGTTTCATCTTTTCAGATAATTCTAAAGTTAATAAGCGAACACAAGATAGAATTTCATCCATCGAATATAAATCATTTTCATACGTTTTCCCTAGAGAAATCGATTGCCGGGTATTCGAATAAGAGAGTCGATTGGTACTCTTCCCTCTAGCCTTTAACAACAAGCTATATCCACTTCGACCCAAAATTGATAAAACCGTATTTTCATTTTCTTCACTGGCAAAATCACCAATCGTCATAATGCCCTGCTTTTTTAATTTAGGTACCGTTTTTTTACCAATACCAACCATATCTTCAATCGGTAAAGGCCACAGTTTAGTGGATAATTCCACTTTTCTAAGAATCGTAATTCCATTTGGTTTACGCATATCACTAGCCATCTTCGCTAAAAACTTAGTTGGTGCTACGCCAATCGAAACATGCAAGCCGGTTTCTTTATATACCCCATTTTGAATTTGGAAAGCTAAATCCATAGGCCGCTTATACGCTTTGATAATTTCTGTTACATCCATGTAACATTCATCAATACTTGCTGGTTCAATCTGATTGGTATATTGATATAGATAATGGAAAAAATTCGCACTTAACTCACGATAATACGCAAAGTCTGGTTGAACCAGTTCTAAGTCCGGACAAAGCCGTAAGGCCTCATAAACTGGCATGGCACTATGAACCCCATAGTCTCTAGCTTCATAGCTGGCGGTAGATAAAACCCCATGGCGACTCACTGAACCAATCGCAATTGGCCTACCGGCAAGCGATGGTTTCTTTAAGATTTCTGCTGAGGCAAAAAAGGCATTGATATCAATATGAAAGAGTACTCTAGCCATGGATTGCACGATCCTTTAATTCTTGCGCAGCCTGCAAAGAAGCCTGATTCACTTGCCCACTTGACATTACAGCTAATTCTTCCAATGTCTCTTTCTCATTAAGTAGATGAATAGAAGTCTGGGTACTACCATCTTTACTCGTTTTTTGCACACAATAATGCCTGTCGCCGAAACAAGCAACACTGGCTAAATGCGTGATACATAAAACTTGATAATGTTGCGCTAAAGTATGCATCTTATGCCCCATCGCAAAAGCAACTTTACCACTAACACCTGTATCAATTTCATCAAAGATGATGGTATCCACCCCTTGTTGGGCTTGGAAGACAACCTTTAAAGCTAACATCAAACGCGATAGCTCTCCGCCAGAAGCTGAATCTTTTAAAGGGACCAAAGGTTGTCCTGGATTCATAGAAATTAAAAATTCTATGGCATCTTTACCATCTTTACTCGCTTCTTTTTCCTGAGATGAAATATGAAAATCTGCGTGTTCCAACATTAAATCATGACAATGTTGGTTCACTTGTTGTTCTACCGAGCTAAAAATCGCTTTACGTTTTTGTGAAAGTTCTTCAGCTAGTTGATCATACGCTTTTCTAGCCTTAGATAGATTTGTTTCCATTTCCGCTAGAATATGTTCACGCGAAAGAAAGCGTTCAATTTTCTTTTCAAGATTAGCTTTTGCTTCCATCAGTGAAGAAAAGGAACCACCATAGCGCTTATACATCGCTTTGATTGTATAAATGCGAGATTCCATCTCATCTATCGATTCACTTGATTGATCAAATTGATTCAATTGTTCTTGAAGATTCTCTTTTATTTCATCAAAACGATAATAGATATCCATCAATTGATTGGCAATTTCTGAAGTAGAATTCGTTTTACTTAATTCTTTAGATAAGTCATAACAAGTATCCATCAATCCATTTTCTTTATTCAATTGATAAATCGATTGGGAAAAAAGTTCCGTATTCTTTTCCATTTCGGCACAGATTTTTACTTTTTCTTGTAAAGACTCTAATTCGCCTTCTTGAATATTTAATTCATCAATACGATTCAATTGCGCGGTTAAATAATCCAGTTCATCATCAGATAAGGATTCATTTTTACATGTATGATATTCTTTTTCGACAGCCTTTAATGTTGTGTATTGCTGAGCCACTTCTTCTCTTAAATCTTTAGTCTGGGCAAGAGCGTCTAATAAATCTAATTGAACCGACGGCTGCATTAATTGATAGGTATCCATTTGCGAATGCATATCAATCATATAAGAAACTAATTCACGCACAAAAGAAAGAGTTGTTATCTGTTGGTTGATGCGAATCGTACTTTTTTGATTAGCTTGAACCGTACGCGTAATAAGAATAGAATCTTCTACTTCAAAGCCATTTTCTTCCAACATTTGAGAAATTTTCGGACTTGATGTCGAACATACCATTTGCAGAATCGCTTTATCTTTCCCTTTGCGAACAATATTGCCATTAATCCGCTTACCACTGAGATATCCAATTGCATCAATTAATAGCGATTTCCCTGCCCCTGTTTCACCAGTAATGACATGCATTCCATGGGTAAAATCAACTAGGGCATAATCAAATAATATGTAATCTTTAACCATCAGTTGTTCGATCATGAAATTTCTCACTTTCTAGCATATAGCACAAATTCTTGGTTACCATGACGTCCTTGTATGGGACTAGGCATCCAGTCAACTTTCGGATAATGAACCAATAAATATTGAACATATTGATCCACAATTTTTTTCGCCAGTTTTTTATCTTTTAAAATGCCTTGTTTATTTAAAAAGGAAGGACCACATTCAAATTGCGGCTTAATTAGAATAACCATCGAATCAATCGTTAAAACTTCAAAGACACGGTCTAAAATCGTTTTGGCTTGAATAAAGCTTACATCCATACAAAGAAAATCAATCTTTGTATCAAACCAGTCTGCTTCCATATAGCGAGCATTTCGCCCTTCCATTTTGATAACACGACTATCTTGGTCTAGTCGTTTAGCAAGCTGTAAATGTCCTACATCAAGTGCATAGACTTTTTTGGCCCCATGTTGTAAACAAACATCGGTAAAACCACCAGTGCTCGCCCCTACATCTAAAACCGTTTTTTCTTTTAAGTTGATTGCATAGTTTTCTACCGCACCTAATAACTTATAAGCCGCTCTAGAAACATAAGGGTCATCCTGTACAATCTCCACTCTATCTTCCGGTTCTAAAAGTGTACTGGCTTTTTTTATCACAACACCATTAACCTTAACATTCCCTTTTTTTATTAAATCTTGTGCTTTGGTACGAGACTCACACAAAGAACTACAATATTTATCTAATCTAGTCTGCATCACTCAATATATCCTCAAGAAAACTCTCTATCGAAATATGTTCACAAATTCGCAAAGTCCGCACCGATCCCTGGCCAACGAAATGGTCATCAATACCTAAAACAGAACAATGTGATAATTCCGCTTCAATGGCCCTGGCTAAAGAACCCCTGCGGTCGGTTTCACAAATATGAATCGGTAGATGCAAGGCAAACAATTCGCGTAAGATCTTTGTATCGATTGGTTTAAAGAAACGTGCGTTAACAATAATCATCTCTAAATTATTTTCTTTTGCCTTTGCCAGTAAGCGATCAACTGTATCACCATAACAGAAAACAATCGACTTTGGCTGCATGCCAATTTGGAACTGGGACCAAGATCCAAGTTCAATTATATTTGCCTCACTCTCTAAATCAAAAGAAGTACTTTGATTTGGATAACGCAAGACAAATGGCTGATTAGATTGAAAAGCTGTATAGAATAAATCCTTAAATTCCTTAGCATCTTTCGCAGTTGCCAAAACTAAATTAGGTATTGTCTCTAGATGTAGCAAATCATCGATTCCATGGAAGATGGAACCAGCCTGCCCATTTAAACCAATATCCGAAATACCTAAAACAATAGGCAAGTTCATATAAGCCAGATTGGCTTGAATGGCATCTAAGCTCTTTAAAATATAAGCACTTGGCATCGCAACAAAAGGATGATAGCCCTCAGCAGCGAAGCCACACGCAAAACTTATGCAATGCTGGTCCGAGCAAGGAAAGATAAAAGTCCGCTTTGGATAACAATGCGCAAAGTGTTTAAAACTCGATTGTTTAGAACTAATTACGACCAGCTTCCCATCATCTTTTGCCTGCTCAATTAAAAGCATTTCAACATATTCAGACCAAGTAATTTGCGACTTAGGTAATAAGAACAGTGGTTTACCAGTCTCTTTGTTAAAAGGAACAAGGGGATTCCAATCTGCTTGTTGATCCGCAAAGCGTGAACCATAACCTTTTTGCGTATGAAGGTGAACAACAACTGGCCCTTCGCATTCTTTGGCATGTTGGAAGGCAGCTATTAAATCTTCTAAATTATGTCCATCAATCGGACCAATTGTATGAAAATTCAAAACATCAAATAAAGACTGTTTGGAGACCGATTCTTTAATTGAATCTTTTACCGAACCAAACGTATGCAAAACCGATTTACCTAAACGATTCGAAGCCAGACTGGACTTCATTCCATTACCTGCTTGACGGAACAATTTTGTCGAACGTAAATTAGAGAGCGCTTGTTGTAAATGATGATTCTGTGCATCAGAGTATTGATTATCATTATAAATCAAAATTACTTTCTGTTTCCTTTCTCCAATGCGCTCTAAGGCTTCTAAACTTGCACCAGCATGAAGGGCTTCATCGCCAATCACACAAAGAACTTGATACGTTTCATTCGATAAATCTCTAGCACTAGCTAGACCACTGGCAATCGAAAGAGACTGTCCTGCATGCGTAGCTTTCCAAGTATCAAAACGACTCGTATGCGGATCACAATAAGGATCAAGGCCTTCAAAACGATTTAATGTCGCAAAACGCGTTGACTGTCCTGTAAGGATCTTATGCGTTAAACACTGATATCCTATATCAAATAAAACACGATCTTGTGGCACATGAAAAACGTAATGCATCGCAACCGTTGCATCTACAATACTTAAATTACTTGCCAATTGGCCTCCCGTTTTCGAAAGTGAATCGATTAAAAAATAACGAATGTCATCACAAAGTTCTTTGAGTTGATCCAATGATAAATATTGAATCTGTTCCGGAGACTCAAGGTCGTATAAACGCATAATTATCCCTCTTTTCAATACGTACGATAAACCATAAAACGAATCAGCGATTTGAGATACGAAGTATCTCCTTGGAAATATTGTAACTCGGATTGAATTTCCTTTTCAAAACGAACGACTTCAGCTTTAGCCTTTTCTAAACCCAATAGAGAAACAAAGGTTTGTTTATGATTTTCTTGATCACTCGTTGATTTACCCAGAGCTTGACTGGATTGTGTTTGATCTAAAATATCATCTTGAATTTGAAATTGAATTCCTAAATCATAGCCAATCTTTTCCCAATGAGGATAATCTTTTTCTTTATCCGCAAGAGTTGCACCACACAATAAAGGAAGCGTTAAAAGCTTAGCTGTCTTATAAGCATCAATCGCAAAGACTTTATCAATCGTCATAGCAGTATCATCTTCTGCCAACAAATCTAATTCCTGGCCATAGACCATGCCATAAACACCCGCATAATCACTTAATAAGTGAACCAATTGCACTTTTTGATCACTTGAAGCATCACTCTCCAAAATTACATCAAAAGCACGCGTTAGAAGACCATCTCCTGCTAAAATCGCAAAAGCTTCCCCATATGCCTTATGGCAGCTTGGTTTTCCACGCCGTAAATCATCATCATCCATAGCAGGCAAATCATCATGAATCAAAGAGTAAGTATGAATCATTTCAATAGCTGCTGCACAAGGAAAACCAACTTTTGGATCAAGACCATACGCCATCAAAGTCGCAAACAAGAGTTGCGGACGAATTCGCTTTCCTCCTTGCAACAAAGAATATGCCATCGCATCTTTTACTTTGGAATTATGACCTTGCGTAACTTTTTCCTTTAAGTATGTTTCAAATTCATTCAGCAGTTCCATCTTGTGCCTCCTGATGCGTAATCGCCTCAATTTTTGTTTCAAATTCTTTTAATTGTTTTTCACATTGTGTAGAAAGCTTTAAACCTTCCGTAAATAAGTCCATCGCTTCTTCTAAATCTAAATCATTGGAAGAAAGTTTTGTCACAATTTCATCTAAGCGCGTCATCGCTTCTTGAAATTTTAATTTCTTATTTGGCATCTTTCATCCTCCTTTTATCTATAACTTTAGATTCAATCGTTCCATCCCCCACTTGGGTATATAGAATCATATCTTTCGAAACCCCATCAATCGAACGCACTAAAGTATTCTGACAAGTCGTAATAGAATACCCTCTTTGCATCGTCTTTAAAGGGCTGTAAGCATCTAATAAGGAAATATATTTTGCACATGCTTGGCGGTTAAGCTCCCTATACTGTTGCATCGCCTGCATGAAATTCTGGTTTACTTGTATATAAGTCTGCTGATTTTGTCCATCGATTCTCTGTATCAAAGGAATAAGTTGACGTTTTATGGAAGTAAGTTCTCCCCCTTTTTTATCACAGAGATGTTGAACCGATTGCAAGATAAGCGACTTCTTATACTCTAAATCGGCCGATTTAGATAAGAGCGCATCTTTGGTTTGATCCATCGATTGAAGATAGGAATCCAACAATAAACGCTTTTGAAAAACCCAGGATTTTGGATCCTTCATATATGGGTTAGATAATAGCGTAGATAATTGTTGTTGTTTCAGCGCAAGAATTTGTTCCATTCGCTGTGACATATATTGTTGGGATTGTGCCAATTTTTGTAGCACTTCCCTTTGATCCAAACTGGCAAATTGCGCTGCTGCAGTAGGCGTTGGACAAGACATATCGGCAACAAAATCAATTAAAGTAGTATCCGTTTTATGACCCACACCACAAATCGTATAAGTCTTACATACATATACTGCATGAATCAATGCCTCATCGTTAAAACAGAACAAGTCTTCAAAGCTTCCGCCACCACGCACAATTAAAAGCGCATCATGCCCTGCACAATCTGCTTTGGCTAATTGTGCGATGATTGATTGGGCCGCCTGATTGCCTTGTACTAAAGCTGGATAAAGCGTAATCTGCATCATCGGCCAACGCATGCGAATCGTAGATAATACATCTTGTAAAGCAGCCCCTTCTTTAGCCGTAATTACACCAACATTTCCAATATAACTCGGCTTATGCAATTTATGAGCTGGGTCAAAATAACCTTCTTTCAATAAGCGTTGTTTTCTTTGTTCCAATTCCAAATACAAAGCACCAATTCCATCCGGTCGGACTTGTTTAACATACAACTGTAAGCTTCCTCGTTCCGGATAAACCGATGCACTTGCAGAAATTAAAACCTTCATGCCTTCTTCTAAATCAAACTTAAGGTGTTTGACATAAGAAGAAAACATCACACAACTCATCGCTGCTTTATCATCTTTAATAGAAAAGTAATAAGTGCCACTACGATGCTTTTTTAAATTAGAGATTTCTCCTTGAATCCATAAGCTATCTAAACGAACCGTATCTTCGATGATTTCTTTAATACGATACACAATTCGCGAAACAGGAAAAATCATCTCTTTACTCATAGTTGATCCAAGACCCCATTAATCAATTTATAAGAATCATCATCACAGTATTTTTTTGCTAAGCGAACAGCTTCATCAATGACAACAGACTTTGGTGTTTCATTGACAAGAATTTCTTGACAACCCATCAAAAGGATGGCTTGTTCCAAAACACTTAAACGATTAAAATCCCAATCCTTCCGCAGCAAGTCATTAATCTTTTGGATATACGGATATTTATTTTCCGCTGTACCAATCGTAATACTATAAAGATATCCATCGATTTCATTCGATCCATGCATTGCATCAAAGACGCATTTCCGGATGTCTTTATTTAATAATAGATGTTGATATAAGCTATTGATAGCTACTTCTCGTTGTTGATGTCTGTTCATTCATTTCCCTCACTTTTATATAAAACTCTTGCACTAGGTACAACCTGACTGGCAGGTTTGGCATGTACATCTTGATCATCAAAGAAAATATCTGCGCCAAAACAAGCTAAGACTTCCGCTTTATTGGCACCTTGTAAAAAGAAAACTTCATCAATATCAATTTTCCATGCTCTTAATGTTTTGATAACACGAATTCCCGCATTGCGATCTCGTGCCGTCACAATTGCGGTACGGATACATTCATGATCTTTCGATAAAGCTTGAAGCTTGGATAAGCGAAACAAAAAATGGGCCATGGGTCCTTGTTGCATAACTTCATCCTGTTTTAAGACTTCGTTTTCTACAAATGCATCCAAACCAGATTGTTTGAAGATTTTCTCAGAATCCGCTGAGAAAAGAACTGCATCTGCATCAAAAGCAATACGAATCTGGTGATCCGGGACAAAAGGATACGATTCATGCGTATAAATCAAACCAGCTGGAAAGCCATCATTAATAGCATTGGCCACATCTTCTTCATTCACCGAAAGAAAAAGATCCACACCGAAAGCCTTTAAGTAACGCGAAATACTTTGTCCGCCACTCATAACCATACGCCCAATATCCAATTGATAATGATCAAGAGAATGGATGATTCGCAGAGAAGTTTCTGCCGAATTACGTGACATGACAATCACTTCCACCGCTTTTTTACCTAAGGTTTGATTTAAATCTAAAAGCTTCTTCACCAAAGAAAAGCCAGGGCCTGGTTCCAGGACCTCTTCTTCATGAGCCAGTTGATAATCCCGATACGCATCCAGTCCTTCTTTTTCAAAGATTTGATTTGCGAGTTCCAGATTAAATAAAGCTCGACTCGAAATTCCTACAACTAGTAAATCATCAAAAGAAACGCTCATCCAATCCCTCCTTTTAAAAAAAGGAAACCTTGAAAGATTTCCTAAAAGATAAAGCCAACCACCTGGATTTCAATTGAATCCGGTTTAAATTCTGTCATATAAGAAATACTTTCAAAGATCTTGTTTTGTAATTTTGCGCAAACATCCGTAACGTTCGCTTTATAGTGAACTTTTACAGGAATCGTAAGACGAAGATGATTCTCTTCAATCACAGTTGTAACACCGCCTTTAAATGGACGATTTCCTTCCACCAATTGAACATTCTCTTCCTCTTCAATGGTATTTACTGCAATACTAGAAAAAACTGTTTTATTTAATCGTACGGAACCATATTCATTTTGAGGTTCAAAAGTTATATATTCTTGTGCCATAATTTCACCTTCACTTCCTTTAAATTATATCAAAAATTTATGCATCGATAAAGAGCTTCTTATCCCATAATTCCGCGGTATTTTCCAATAAACGAGGATGATTCTGCAAGCGTTTTTTACTCGTTTCAATATCCGCTAATAACTGCTCTTTCAATTCTTTGGCTCCAGAAAATTTCTTTTCATCCCGAATTTTATCAAAAAAGAAAACTCGGACCGTTTTTCCATAAATATCTTCATTGAAATGAAAGATATTTGCTTCTATCGTTTGAAATTTATTCTCAAAAGTCGGATTATTACCGATATTGATCATTGCTCCATATAAACGATCTTCTACACTCACCATTCCAGCATAAACGCCGACCATTGGTTGAATATATTCAGAATTGGCATTAAGATTTGCGGTAGGAATCCCTAAAATCTTTGATCCTCTTTGAAAACCTTTGACAATCGTTCCTTCAATGGAATAAACCACACCCAATAAACGATTGGCCTTTAAAACTTGTCCCTGGCAAACCAATGGTTCAATCCGGCTGGAAGAAATTTTGATTTGTTTTTCATTCACACTTTCGACAACCGAAACCGCAAAATCTGATTGTTGCTGCAAAGTATGAACATTGCCTTGATTCCTACAAGCATATTGAAAATCAAAGCCACAAATCAAATGCTCGATATGCATTTTCTTCACAATTTCATGAAAAGATGCCACATCATTAGATGCAAATTCCTTCGTAAAAGTTAATATATAAAAGGCATCAAATCCCTGTTTTTGGGCAAAATGAATTTTATCTTCTAAAGTAAATAAGTGATGAACCTTTTTTTCTGGATAAAAAACCGTCCAAGGATCGGGATCAAAAGTACAAACAGCACTTTTTAAATGTTTTTTCTTCGCTGTTTTTAAGCATAAATTCAAAAGTTTTTGATGGCCTTTATGCATTCCATCAAAATATCCAATACAAGCCGCACTAGCTTCTAATGTAGGTATTTCACGGAAATCAATACGTACTACTTTCATTACCACAACCCCCTTTTGGAACGAAAAGTCGATCCGTTTTCTCTTTGGTAGATGGCTACCGGATGATGATTTTCAGTAATACAAACCATATCCGCCTCACAATCTAAAGATATCCGTTTTCCTTGATAGACATCTTGAATTTTTTCAAACTCAATCATTGGAAAATGATCTAATACCATCTCGATTGGATAAAGAATCGGTTCTTGATGCTCTAAGTCTTCTAAGGTCTGAGCCTGTTCAATCGAAAAACGCCCAACTTGAATTCGCTGTAAAGATTTCATACAGCCAAGATTATTTGTCTTCAGGGCAAAGTCGCGACAAATACTGCGTACATACGTTCCACTGGAACAAGATACTTCAAAACGGTAATCATCCAAGGCTTGGATATCATAAATCGTCACATCTTGATAAACATCGGGTACTTCTTTTCCCTTTCGTTGTAAATCAATGAGTTTTTGTCCATTGACTCTCTTATTCGAAGTAGCCGGAACTTTTTGATGCAGTTTCCCTTTAAAAGAAGCCAGAACTTCCGCAAAATCAAAATCTTCATTCACTGGTTTTCTTTCCAGGACTTCCCCAGAAATATCATCGGTTGTCGTAGAAAAGCCTAAAGCTATTTGCCCAATATATTTTTTATCGGTATCGTGCAAGAATTGTAGCACCTTACAAGCTTTACCACATAAGACGACTAGAACCCCTGTTGCATCCGGATCCAAAGTCCCTGTATGCCCAAACTTCTTTTGGTGATACATCTTGCGTAATCGATTGATTACATCGTGACTGGTCATACCAGCCGGTTTATTAATCACTAATATTCCATCCATGTATTCTATTTTAACAGTTTTTAGAACGTAAAAAAAGGACGATTATTCGCCCTTCTTGTCTAAAAAGTAAGTTGCTTCCATATCCGCCGTACTCAATGCGAAAGCTAAAGGAAAATGTTCAAAGGTATAGCCCACAGCATTGGCAGAATCATTATTGGAAAAGCCCATATGATAACGAATCGCAAAAGCTTCTTCGCGTGATAACTTCATAAATGGTGTAATCATATAAACACTTTTTTCGCCATGTCCATAAGGCATCTTATCATCAAATTCATAATATGGAACTTGAATCCAATTGCCATCTACCTTCTTATTTCGTACTGATGATTTATAAACATTAATTTTACAGACATCATGTAATAAGCTAACTGTCGCAATCGTATCATCAGAATAATCCATATGGTAAAGATCTTTACATCGTTCCCGTTTCAGATACGCATCTAAACATTCATAGACATGAATACTATGTTCCACTAAGCCTCCGGCATGAGAGCCATGAAAGCGTGTTGAACAAGGTGCTTGAAAAAAATCACTTTGATCACTCATTAAATATTCTAAAAACTTGTCTGCACCAGGTCGGTGAATATGTTTTTGGTAAATCTCAATAAACTTTTCTTGATTGGTCATACTATCACCTAAAAAAGCCTGAAGACGAGAGATCTTTCCCGGTATATCCAGGTGGGTGACCTGTGTCTAGCCTTAGGATCCCTGATCGATGAAAAGGTATTCAACACAGAAAGACAACGTCCGGTCTCCCTTATCTCTAAGCGTAGGAAAAATGTTAGCATCTCCAGGCAAACACATGTTAACAGCTTTCGATTCTCTGTACAAGTAAGCATATTTTTTAAAATCTGTCTAGCAAAAAAGGAGTTGAAATTCAACTCCTTAATCAGAAATATCTATACCTAATTCTTTTAATTGTTTTTCATCAACGGTAGATGGAGCTTGTGCCATCAAGTCAGAAGCACTCGCTGTTTTAGGGAATGCCACAACATCACGAATATTGTCGGTGCCAGCTAAAATCATCACTAGACGTTCTAGTCCAATACCAACACCTCCATGAGGTGGTGTTCCATATTGGAAGGCATCCATAAACCAACTAAATTTTTCATGGGCTTCTTCCATTGTCATACCAATAGCTTCAAATACTTTTTCTTGAAGTTTTTGATCATGAATACGAATAGAACCAGAAAGCAGTTCATAGCCATTTAATACAAGGTCATAGGCACGGCTGTAACAATGCGCTGGATCCGTCATCAATTTATCGACATCTTCTAAGTTTGGTGACGTAAATGGATGATGCGCAGCCACATAACGATTCTCATTTTCATCGTATTCAAACATTGGGAAATCCGTTACCCATAAGAATTCGAAGGCATCTTTATCAATCAAATCAAGGTCATGACCTAATTTCACACGTAAAGCACCCAATGCCGTTTGAGCTACTTTCTTTTTATCTGCGATAAAGAAAACAATATCGTTTGGTTCAATGTTTAAAGCTTTCGTTAAGTCCGCTTTTTCTTGATCCGATAAAACCTTATGAACCGAACCCGCAAAACCTGCTTCCGTATATTTTAAATTAGCAAGCGCTTTGGCCCCATAAACCTTTACATAATCTTGTAACTTATCCAATTGTTTACGGCTGAATTTGTTTGCTCCACCTTTGACATTCATCGCTTGAATAATGCCACCATTTTCTAAAGTAGAGGCAAAGGCTTTAAATTCCGTAGAAGAGAAAATATCACTTACATTGACTAATGGCATATCAAAACGTAAATCCGGTTTATCGGATCCATATTTTTCCATACATGTATCATAAGGAATACGTTTGAATGCAGGTAAATCAATACCTTTGATTTCCTTGAAGATTTCCTTCATCAAGCCTTCGGTCATTTGCCAAATATCTTCTTCTTCGATGAAACTCATCTCAATATCAATTTGCGAGAATTCTGGTTGACGATCGGCCCGTAAGTCTTCATCACGGAAACAACGGGCAATTTGGAAATAGCGGTCCATACCACCAACCATCAACAATTGTTTATACAATTGTGGAGATTGTGGCAAGGCATAAAATTCGCCTTTGCTGATACGACTTGGAACTAAATAGTCGCGTGCTCCTTCCGGTGTAGAACGACATAGAATCGGCGTTTCTACTTCCACAAAACCATGTTTTGCCAAATAGTTACGTACCAAAAGAGTTACTTTATTTCGCAAAATCAAATTCTTTTGCAGACAAGGACGACGTAAATCCAAATAACGATATTTTAAACGAGTATCTTCTAAGGCATCCGTTTCATCGGCAATGATCATTGGTGGGGTTAAAGCTTCATTGACAATATCAAAAGCTTCAACTTGTACTTCCACTTGCCCTGTTGCCAAATTTGGATTGGCATCTTTTCTTGCTTTTACAACACCTTTTACATGTAATACATATTCATTACGAATTTCCTTTGTTTGTTCAGAAAATGCTTCATCAAAGACCAATTGACAAATTCCACTGCGGTCGCGTAAATCAATAAAAACCAATTGACCAAAGTTTCTTTTCTTTGCAACCCAGCCAACTAATTCAACTTCTTTGTCGACATGTTCCAAACGTAAATTTCCATTTTCAATTGTTCGTAACATCTTATTCCTCCCCTAAAAGTGCATCCATTTTCGTGATTAAATCATCGATAGAAACCGTTTCCTGGCTTCTTTCTTTTAAATTTTTAATCGTGACTTGTTGCGCATCTTTTTCTGTATTTCCAATTAAAATAGCTGTTCTAGACTTCATACGATCAACGGCCTTAAACTGGGCTTTAAAAGAACGTCCCATCATATCCATTTCAGCACGGAAACCATAGGCACGAAGTTGGGTTACTACTTCAAATGCATAGGTACGCGCTTCGCTATCAAGACACATAACATAAGCATCTAAGGATGGCTTTTCTGCTAATGGACCATTTTCTGCTTCTAAGGCAATCAACAAACGCTCCATACCTAGTGCCCAACCAATACCACTCATTTGTTCAGGACCACCAAAATAAGAAATCAAGCCATCATAACGGCCGCCAGCTAATACAGTAGACTGGGCACCCATTTCTTTATTCATTGAAACGATTTCAAAAACCGTATGGGTATAATAATCCAAACCACGAACAAGTTTATCATCTACTTCATAAGGAATACCTAAAGTATCTAATAGATGTAAAACGGTATTAAAATACGTTTGACTTTCTTCATTTAAATAATCGGCCATACTTGGTGCATTTTTCATGCATTCCAAATCATGATCAACTTTACAATCTAAAATACGTAAAGGATTTTGTTCATAACGACGCTTACAATCCGGGCACAATTGATCATAATACGGTTTAAAGTATTCCTTTAAAGCACTGCGGTAAGCTTGTCTAGATGCATCATCCCCTAAAGTATTAATACATACTTTAATGTCTTTTAAACCAACCGTACTTAAAATTGTATAGGCAAGAACGATTGTCTCAACATCTACATAAGGAGACTTTTCTCCTAGTGCTTCTACACCAAATTGATGGAAGATACGTAAACGTCCTTTTTGGGGTCTTTCATGACGTGCCATAGGGCCCATATAGTATTGTTTAACAGGTAGATCTGGGTTGGCATACATCTTATTTTCAACAAAGCTTCGTACTACCCCAGCGGTTCCTTCCGGACGAATGGTCAAAGAAGTCTTTGAGTTTTCTAACTGGAATGTATACATTTCTTTATTGACCATATCACTTGAATCATTTTCACGTTTAAATACATTGGTATGTTCAAAAATCGGTGTACGAATTTCATCATAGTTGTACAATTCACAAATCGAACGCAATGTGTTTTCTAAAGTTTGCCATTGATAGCTTGCACTTCCATAAATATCCTGGCAACCTCTTGGAATCTTATAAGCCATAATTTTTCCTCCTTAAAATAAATAAAAAAACGCCCTATATAAGGACGTCATAAACGCGGTACCACCTTACTTTTCAAGAATCATTCTTGAACACTCAAGTCGTAACGAGACCAACGATCAAGCTTCATCACTTGATTCCTCCAAAGTGTCACTAGTCAGTATTCTATAAAACTTTCCACCCAACAGTTTCTCTCTAAAATAGAATAACTCACTTCTTCTTTTTCACAGGATTAATCATCTAAATTGTCAACGTTGTGATAAACTTGTTGGACATCATCTACATCATCCAACAATGTAACCAAACGTTTAAATAACACTTTGTCTTCGCCTTCCAGAGAAACAGTATCATTGGCAACCATACGGTCTTCAAATACTTCATATTTCACACCTGGAATCAATTGATCGATGACAACTTTGGCATCATCTAATACCGTAGGATCGGTTGTAATTGTCATATAACCATCTTCTACTTCAATATCATTTAATTCAACGCCAGCTTCTAATAAAGCATCCATCATCGCTTCTTCATCTTCGTATTTAATAACGATAACACCTAAGTGTTCGTAACCAAAAGAAACGGAGTTGGCAACACCTAATTTTGCGTGAGCCTTGTTAAAACATGCACGTAAATCGGCAATTGTACGATTGGCATTGTCAGTTAAACAATCAATAATAATGGTAGAACCACTATTTCCAAAACCTTCATAACGCGCACTGTTGAAACTTTCATCAGCACTTGATTTCGCTTTATCAATTGCTCTTTTAATAACGTTAGCAGGAACATCGTTCGCTTTTGCACGTTCAATTGCTTTCTTTAATGCTTGGTTCATATCTGGGTTTGTATCACCAGTTTTAGCTGCAACCAATATTTCTTTAGAATATCTTGAATAAACTTTTGCCTTTGCGTTTGCGGTTTTTTGCATAGCAGCGGCACGGACTTCAAAATGTCTTCCCATACTATCACCTTCCAAATTTCTTTATAAGTATAACAATCCTTCGTTTATTTTTCAATCTCTGCATATCGCTCGATAATTTTTTGCACCAATGGATGGCGCACAACATCACGACTGTCAAAAGTCACGATTTCAATTCCGTGGATATGTTTCAAAATCGAACAAGCCTGCTTTAAACCAGACTGTCTTTCTTGAACCAAATCGATTTGGGTAATATCCCCATTAATAATTAACTGCGTATTTTTACCCATACGGGTTAGAAACATCTTCATCTGGGCTTGTGTTGTGTTCTGTGCTTCATCCAAAATCACAACTGCATCGTTTAATGTACGACCACGCATAAAAGCCAATGGAGCAATTTCTATAACCTGTTTTTCTAAATAGCGATCAACACAATCTTTCCCTAGCATTTCATAAAGGGCATCATATAAAGGACGAAGATACGGATCTACCTTTTCTTTCATATCACCTGGCAAAAAGCCCAGTGATTCCCCAGCTTCGACCGCCGGACGCGTTAAAATGATTTTTTGAATTGCCTCTTGTTTTAATTGATGTACGGCATAAGCCACCGCTAAATAAGTTTTACCGGTACCTGCTACACCTGTGGCAAAAACAATAGGATTATGTTTTAAAGCATCACAATAATTGGCTTGTCCTAAAGTTTTAGGATAGATTAGTTTTCCCGATTTCGTCTTTCCAATCGGAACCAATTGATTCACCTTAAAATCTTGAAGACGATGCTGACCAGCTAAAGATATTAAATAGATAAGATCTTGATGACTCAAACGATTCTGCATATCAATTAAATCAAAACAGCTCTTAATCACAGCTTGAATTTGTTCATCCTCCGAACAAGAATTGAATTTCAAAATCGAAGAACGCAAGATAAAAGAAGTTTTATAATGTTTCGCCAGGACATCAAGATTTTGATCTCTATCGCCAGTAAAAATCTGAATTTGTTCGTATGAATGTTCGGATAAATCGATTTCAATCATAGTTACGATCCTTTCCAATACGAAAAAAATCTGCATTATATGCAGATTATTTCTTACCTCTACGTGCCTTACGTGCTGCTTCAGATTTTAATTTTCTGCGAACACCTGGTTTAACGTAAAATTCTCTTTTACGCGCCTCAGCAAGGGTTCCGTTACGAGAAACCTGACGTTTAAATCTTCTTAAAGCGTCATCCAATTGCTCGTTCTCTTTAACTACTACTTTTGGCATCTGACAAACCTCCCTTCCCGAGTCCTTTTTGATTATAAACGACAACATTTAAAAAATCAATAAAATTCAGACTTTTCACTTCAGCTTTTCTTTTCTTCTTGCGTATCTGTGCATTCAGAAGCATATTTTGAATATTTCAAAATGCATTCTTTGGCAATCTTGTTGTCGCCCATATAAGGTGCACGACCTTCTTCACGATAGATAAAAGGTTCATCCCCTTTTCCTAATAACAGAACAACATCGCCTTTATCGGCACTCTCAATTGCTTGACGAATGGCCTCATAACGATTTTGAATAAATACCTGATTGGTATTTTTAATACCTTCTTTAATTTGATCGGCAATTTGAGCTGGATCTTCGTCACGTGGATCATCTTCCGTTAAGATAATATAGTCCGCATATTTATCCGCTAATTCACCGAAAACTTTTCGTTTATGCACATCTCTTTTTCCCGCTGAACCAAAAACCGAAATAACTTTATGATTCTTGGCAATCTTACGACCAAATTGTAACATCTGTTCCATACCATCTGGGGTATGTGCAAAGTCTACGATTACATGGAATGGTTGACCTAAATTGATTTGTTCCATACGCCCATCGATTTGATCCAATTTACGACAAGCTTGAAGGATTAATTCCAAGTCCATGTCAGTTTCATTTAAAGCAGCAATTGCAGCTAGTAAATTGTATACATTATACATAGCAACAAGATTTGTCGTAACCGGATAAGTCTTACCACGATAAATCAAATCAAACTTTGTACAATCTGAATAAATATTAATATTGATAGCCCGATAATCACATTCTTTTTCAATACCATAAGAGATGACCCGGGCTTGGCTGATCTTACATAAATCTTCATATTTGGCATCATCAATATTTAAAATCGCAATGCCATCGGGTTTAACACGTTGTGAGAACAAGAGTGATTTTGCTTCAAAATAACTTTCCATAGTTCCATGATAATCCAAGTGATCATAGGTTAAATTGGTGAAGATAGCAACATCAAAATCAATTCCATCAACACGGTGTTGCGCAAGACCATGACTAGATACTTCCAAGGCACAAGCTTTCATGCCATGACGTACCATTTCAGATAACTTTTCTTGTAAGAAAAGTGCATCTGGCGTAGTTAAATCGGGTTGTAAACGAACATTTCCATATTCGATTGCAATGGTTCCGATGTATCCACATGGTTCTTTTAAATTACGGATATTACGAATAATGTTAGTAATCGTACTCTTTCCATTCGTTCCGGTTACCCCATACATCAACATCTTATCGCTTGGCTTAGAATAAAAGATTCTAGCCACTTGATTCATGGCATCGGTAACATTATCTACACGAATATAAATAGCGCCTTCCGGCATTTGTTCCCGGGTTAATTCTTTCGAATAAACAACACAAATTGCCCCATTTTCTACTGCCTGACTAATAAATTCGTGCCCATCATGCATAATCCCAGGTAAACAGAAATAAACATTCCCTTCTTTGACTTTACGGGAGTCAAAACAGAGTCCTGTAACATTTGTGGTAGGTGCATTTTTAAATAATTTACTTAATCGCATTTTCATCGACCTTTCTTACCAAATACCCATCTTCATCTATAGAAGTCCAACGAAGCGTAATACGTCCTTCTAAAGGCGTGTCGCTCTCGATACGAATTGGATGATACTGGTTCGTATAACCAGTATAGACATTGCCTTCGTGTTTTTCTATTAAAACTTCTACAGGTTGAAATCTCTTCATATCATTTAAGCGTAATTGTTTGGAAAGTGCAAGCAATTTTGCCACACGTTCTTTGGCAATCTTTCCATTCACTTCCCCCTTCATCTGACTAGCTGCAGTTCCGTTTCGTTTAGAATAGGGAAAAACATGTAAGAAAGAAAAAGCAATATCCGCTAAATTATTATATGTTGTTTCAAATTCTTGGTCCGATTCTTGGACAAAGCCAGCAATCACATCGGTTGAAATAGAAATATCAGGAAGTTCTTTACGAATCCAGGCAACATGTTCTTTAAATTCATCAACAGTATAAGGACGATGCATACGCTTTAATGTTTCATCACAAGCTGATTGAATAGGAATATGTAGATGACGACAAATGCGTCGATTTTCCTTCATTAAGTCAATCAAATCATGATCAACTTCGGTAATTTCAATACTGGAAATACGATAGTAAACCGTATCTGGGGTACTTTCCAACAAGCCTTTCAATAAATCGGCAAGTTTTAAACTACCATCTTTATAGCGTCCGGTATGAATTCCCGTTAAAACAATTTCCGAATGTCCTTTTTTAACTAATTCTTGGGCAATCGAAAGCACTTGATCATATTTTAACGAGCGTTCTCTACCCCGCGCAAATGGAATGGCACAATAGGAACAAAATTGATTACATCCATCTTCCACCTTTAAAAAGGCACGATGTTTGGAACCAAAATAATGAATCGGCATTGCTTCAAAATCATTGAATTGCACCAAGTCATTCACAACATCTTGTTTTTTATCTTTGGCAACCATTTCTTGCACTAAGCTCGCTAACTGGTTTTTATGATTTGCCCCAATCACTAAGTCCGCATCTAATTCATCGCGCTCTTTTTCCTTGGCAAATTGTGCATAACATCCAACAACGACACAATATGCATGCGGATTCTTCTTTTTCGCTTGATGAATTTTTTGACGGGATTTATGAGCGGCAGTATTCGTTACGGTACAAGTATTAATGATACAAATATCACTTTCCTGATCATCCTCTACTTCCGTAAAACCTAATTTTTTTAACTCTTCGGCATAAAATTGTGATTCATACGCATTCACTTTACAGCCTAAAGTAGTAATAGAAAAACGCATAGTTACTCCTTTACATGTTGTTGATATTCTATCGCAGCCAAAGCGTAACAAGCGGCCGTTTCAGCGCGAAGAATTCTTGGACCTAAAGAACACAACTGAAAATGATTGGCTTCAAACTCAGCAATTTCAAAGGTTTCAAATCCCCCTTCGGGTCCGATGCAAAGGGTAATTGATTCCGGATTATCTTTTAGATAATGAGCTAAATGCTTAGAAGGATCATTCTCTTTTTCATAAGCGACTAAATTACATTCCGATTGAAAAGAAAGTAGTGAAGAGATAGTTTGAATCGGGCTCAATTCTACAAGATCATTCCGGTTGCATTGTTTACAAGCTTCCAATAAGATCTTTGACCATCTTTCTAACTTCTTTTCGGCTTTTTTTTCATCTAAGCGAATAACCGTATTGCGGCTCACAAACGGCACAATACGCGTAACCCCTAATTCACACGCTTTCTGTAGCATCCATTCAAACTTATCTTGTTTAATCAAGGAAGCACAAAGCGTAATATGCTGCATATTCTGTTCGGTTGTCATCTTATCAAAAAGGTATAGATAACCTCGTTGTTCGGGATGGGCTAAAAAGACTTGTTGATTCGCAACAACACGAACCACCTCTTTTTTTTGAATTCGTAAAACATCAAAAAGATGATGGGCTTGTTGTTCATCTAAATAAATACGCGAATGCAGTTGACAATCCTGGTCTACAAAAACTTGTTTCATAGCTTTTCTCCCTGTTTTGCCAAGGCTTTCAATTGTTTTACTTCATGAACTTTTAGTGTTCGATATTCACCTGGTTTCAAATTACCTAACTCAATACCACCAAAAGATTTACGATGTAAGCGACGAACCTCATAGCCAAGGTCAGCCATCATATTTTTTACTTCGTGGTTTTTACCTTCATAAATTGTCAATTCAAAACGCATGCGATCTCGGGTAACATCATTTTCCAAGAAATAAATCTTGGCGGGTTGATAATGGGAAAAACCTTTACGAATCTTTTTCACATCTTCCTTTTGTAAGGTCCCTTGAAGATTGACAACATAGGTCTTTGGTAAATGATAGCGAGGATGGGTCATCTCATTGGTAAATTGCCCATCATTTGTCAGTAATAAAACACCACTGGTATCATAGTCTAGCCGTCCTACAGGATAGATACGTTTATCTTTTGGCATAAAATCTAAAACCGTTTTACGATCATATTCATCCGAAACGGTACAAACACAACCTTTCGGTTTGTTTAATAGATAATAGACATAGTCTTCTCGTTCAATAATTTGACCATCGACTTCTACTTGATCATTGCCATCTACCTTCGTACCAAGTTCCGTACATACGATTCCATTTACTTTTACTCTTCCATCTAAGATGTATTGTTCCGCCTTACGACGTGAACATACACCGGATTTTGCCATTACTTTTTGTAGTCGTTCCATTATTCATCCTCTGTTTCAAATAAATCATCATCGTGTTTTTGCACGGGTAACTCAGGTAATTCTTGTAAAGTTTCTAGTTGAAATGCATCTAAAAAAGTATCCGTTACCGTATAGAGCAAGGGCTTGCCAACAGTATCCAAACGATCTTTGGCTTCAATTAAGCCTCTGGCTTGGAGTTTTTTTAACATAACCTCACAGCTGACCCCACGAATTTCTTCGATTTCAACGCGTGTAATCGGTTGACGATAAGCCACAATAGCTAAAGTCTCAAGGGCTGGTTGACTTAAGGCCACAGGTTTCTCTTCCGAGAAGAGCTTTTCCCCATAAGGATATACAAATTCTTTTGTTACAAATTTATAACGATTGGCATATTCCACTAATTCAAAGCCTTTATCGGCATGACTGTACTCTTCTTTTAAAGCTTCCAAATCCGCAAAAATCGCATCAACATCCGATTGTTCTAAAGCTGATTGAATTTGAAACAAAGTCAGGCCATCTTCGCCACTTAAAAAAAGCAGACCCTCAATAATTGCTTTCTGATTTGTCATCTGTACATCCTTTCCATACCCAAATAGTATCATTTTCATCCACAGTATACATCAACCATTTCTGATGAATTAAATCTAAAATAGCTAAAAAAGTAACGATCACCATATGCAAGTTTATGCAGTCTTGACAGCATTGATCAAAGCTGCGACGTTCCACACTGCCCATAAACATCTTTTTCACTTGTTCGACACGCTCTTCGGTAGAAAGCTCTTTAATGGTAATCTTGGTTTCATAGGGTTTTAATAGTGTATGCCGCTTGATTACACGATGCATTGCTTTCATTAAATAATAAGCCGATTGATTTTCAATCGGTGAATTTTCATTAGCCTTTTGCCAATAGCTAATTAAACTAGCGCTGGGACGCGAAAAATGTTTTTGTCGATCTTCAAAGGAATCTTTAAAATAACTAGTAATTTCCTTATATTGTTGGTACTCGATCAAACGTGCCACTAAGCGATCACGATGATCTTCTTCATATTCTTCTTGGACCTCGACTTCTTCTCGCGGTAAGAGTTTTTTTGACTTATACTCAATCAAACTCGCTAATTCTTCTAAATATTCACTTGCGATTTCCAAATGAAGTGTCTGCATTTCATGAATAAAAGTGATGTATTGACTCGCCAACACATCCATATCCAAATCAAACAAATCCAATTTATTTTCTTTCACTAAATGGAGCATCAAATCCAATGGTCCATCAAATTGTTCTATCGACACTTCAAATTTCATCAAATCACCAGGCTGTATTATAACAAATTTTCACTTAAAAATATATCTAATACAAAAATGTGGTATCATGT
>ERZ827520.1194-NODE-1194-length-32533-cov-15.675534_pt1 | contig 32533 bp, 24 predicted proteins | sample MGYA00519581_ERZ827520 | MGnify/ENA primary metagenome ERZ827520 (study PRJEB31778, sample SAMEA3449339) | human gut metagenome | biome: human gut; feature: human-associated habitat; material: faeces | place: United Kingdom | collected 2010/2012 ...
TGATCAGCGGCAGCGTCACGGTCATGAACACCTTGAAGCTGTCCGCGCCCATGTCATAGGCGGATTCCTCGATGGATTTGTCGATCTGCCGCAGGGCGGAGATGCCGCTTCGCGTGCCGGTGGGCAGCGAGCGCACCACGAACACGATGATCAGGATCAGTCCCGTGCCGTACAGGCCCTGCAAAAAGCCGGTGCCGAACACGCCGCTGGAGAAGCCGCGGATATAGCCCACGCCCAGCACCGTGCCGGGCACGGCCATGGCCAGCATGGACACCGCCTCGATAAAGCCCTTGGACTTGAACTTCCGCTTTACCACCAGATAGGAGATGATCATGCTCAGCAGCGCCGTGATGGGGGCGGAGATCAGGCTCAGCACGAAGGAATCCCGGAAGGCCTGGAAGCCGTGGTAGCGGGTGAACACCAGCTGGAACCACTTGCCGGTCAGCGGGAAGAACTTGAAGCCCCAGGTGGGGAAGAACGCGCCGATGGGGACGCACAGGTACATGAGGATGACGAAGCTGGCGGCCAGGGCGCACAGGATGGTCAGGGGCACCTTGACGCTCTTGTCCTCGATCAGCATACGGGCGCGGGACGCCTTGCCGGTCAGGGTGGCGGCGGTCTTGCGCTCCAGATAGTACTTCTGCACGATGAACATGGCCAGCGTGATGCACAGCAGCACCACGGCCATGGCGGCAGCGCCGGGCTTATCATAGGAGCCGGTGATCTGCAGATAGATGGTGGTGGCCAGCGTGTCGTAGGAACCGCCGATGATCATGGGGTTGGCGAAGTCGGCGATGGACTCGATGAACGTCACCAGGAAGGCATTGCCAAGGCCCGGCAGCATCAGCGGCAGGGTCACGCTGGTGAACACCTTCCAGCGGGACGCGCCCATATCCCGGGCGGCCTCCTCCAGCGAGGGGTCGATGTTCTTCAGCAAGCCCTTCAGCATCATGTAGCACACGGGGAAGAAGGTCAGCGTCTGAACGATGACGATGCCCCAGAAGCCATACACGCTGTTGTCATAGATGCCCAGCAGGAAGCGGGTGATGATGCCCGCCTTGCCGAACAGCATGATCATGGAAAGGGACAGCACGAAGGGAGGGGAGACCACCGGCAGCATGGAAACCACCTTGAACAGGCCGCCCACGAACTTGCCCATGCGGACATAGACCTCCACATAGGCGAACAGCAATCCGATCAGCGCGGAGAGGATGCCCACCAGAAAGCCCACCTTCAGCGTGTTGGTGATGGCTCTGGTAAAGGTCGGCATGGCGAAAATGCGCTGGAAGATGGACACGCCGAAGGTGCCGTCTCCCACAAAACTATCCACCAGCAGGATGGCCAGCGGGTAGAGGATAAACAAAGTCAGAAATGCGATCAGCACGACGATGGTGGTCACCATGATGGGATCGGCCATCAGCTTTTTCCGGTCCAGCGCCGCACTCTGGGTTCTTGCCATAGACAGCTCCTTTCTCATCCCGAAAGGAATGGTAAGTTCAGATTCAAAAGAGTAGAAAAGGGGCGGCGGCATAAGCCGCCGCCCCTCAGAGGTTGCTGGGTAATAAAACCGTTATGTACCGTCAGTCAGATCACTCGGTCTTGAAACGGCCGTCACCGGTGTCGGCGCCAGCATCGGACAGAGCCTTCATAACTTCCTCCACATAAGTGGTGATGTTGGCCTTGGCATCCTCGAAGTCATAGTCCATGACGTTGTCGGGATCCAGACCGAACTCGGCAGCCTGAGTGGGCTGGGTAGCGTTGTCGATCACCAGGAACTGATAGGAGCCGTTCTGGGCGCCCAGCTCAACGCACTCGGGGGACAGCGCGTACTCGATCCACAGCTTGGCGGCGTTGGAATGGGCAGCGCCCTTGAAGATGGCGGTAGCGCCGATCTCGAAGGAGGTGCCGCTGGAGGGGATCACCAGGCCCACGTTGGTGTAGCCGTTGTCCACGATCTGGGTGATGCCGTCATGCAGGAAGCCGATGCCCACGATGCACTCACCGGTACCAACGTTCTTGCTGGGGCCGGAGCCGGACTTGGTATAGACCTCGATGTTCTTATCCAGGTCGACCAGGTACTGGATACCCTCGTCATGGCCGTACTTCTGGATCATGGTGTTGACGACCAGCTTGGCAGTACCGGCGGTATTATAGTTGGACAGCCAGACCAGACCCTGATACTCGGGCTTCAGCAGGTCGGCCCAGTCCTGAGGAGCTTCCAGGCCCAGGCGGGTCAGCTCATCGGTGTTGACCATGAAGCCCAGGATGCCCTTGTAGATGCCGTACCAGTTGCCGTCGGCATCCTTGTACATGTCGCTGATCAGGTGGGAAGCGTTGGTGGCCGCATAGGGCTCCAGCAGACCTTCAGCCGCGCAGACATTGTACGGATCGGTGGTGCCGCCGAACCAGACGTCAGCGGAGGGATTGCCGTTCTCTTCCTCGATCTTGGCCTGCACCTCACCGGTGGACAGACGCTGTGCGTTGACCTTGATGCCGAACAGCTCCTCGAAGTGCTGGCAGGCAGCAGTCAGATACTCCTCCTCGCAGGAGCCGTAGACGGTCAGCTCGCCCTCGGCCTGTGCCGCGGCGATCAGGTCCTCCATGCCGGCGAAGTACTCAGGATACTGAGAGTCGCCGTTGTTGTCACCCTGCTGATCGTCAGCAGGCGTGTTGTTGCCGCCGCAGGCTGCCAGAGACAGAGCCATGACCAGCGCCAGCAGAAGCGCAAGAAACTTCTTCATAACAAATGATCCTCCATGTAAAATTTTCCGTTCCGGCGTGAACCGCCGGATGGAACAGCAATTATTATAGACACGTCCTATTTGTTTGTCAACAATTCACATAGTAAAAGTGAAAACGTTTTCAGTATTTTTTACATATCTGACAAAAACAAGGCGTCAAATGTGGCAGAATGACCATGGCGCAATGGGAAAATTGGTGTTGCAATCCCGCATAAGCGTGGTAAAATATCATATTAACTCATATAAAAAGTTAGGAGGAATGGCTATGCTGACAGGACTGAGCAGCTATCTGCCGGAAAGCACCCTGACACTGTACGATAATCTGGAGTTTCTGATCCGTCTGCTGCTGTCGGCGGGCCTGGGCGCCCTGGTGGGCCTGGAGCGCAGCAAGCGGCAGAAGGAGGCGGGCGTCCGCACCCACTGCATCATCGCCTGCACCTCCGCCCTGTTCATGATACTGTCCAAATATGCCTTTGTGGATACGGCCATCGGCGCCGACGGACTGCGGGGCGCGGACCCGGCCCGCATCGCCGCGCAGGTGGTCAGCGGCATTTCCTTCCTGGGCGCAGGCGTCATCTTCAAAAACGGCAACTCCATCCGCGGCCTGACTACGGCGGCGGGCATGTGGGGTACCGCCGCCATCGGTATGGCGGTGGGCGCGGGCATGTACTGGCTGGGCCTCATCGAGGCGGCCATTCTGGTGGCCATCCAGATCATCCTGCACCGCTTCCCGGTGGGGGCCGACGCCCTGACCACCCAGGAGATCCTGGTGGAGATGGAGGACGCCCCGGAGCTGCAGGCGCAGTTCGATGCCCTGCTGCAAGCCCACCACGGGCAGGTGATGGAGAGCAGCCTCAGCCGGGACGAGGGATATCTCCGCATGGAGATCACCGCCAAGCTGGAGCCGCCCATCACCCATGACGAGGCGCTGGCCTTCATGAAGGACAACAGCGGCGTCCGGAAGGTATCGGTATAAGTTTCACAAGAAGATACTATATAATACGGGGAGGAGACACAGATGAAACGTTCGGAGATCAATCGCGCCCTGCGGGAGATGGAAGCCATGGTGAAGGAGTACCGGTTCTCTCTGCCGCCCTTCTGTCATTTTACGCCGGAGGAGTGGGCCAGTAAGGGCCACGAGTATGACGAGATCCGCCACAATATGCTGGGCTGGGACATCACCGACTACGGCCTGGGGGATTTTGAGAAGGTGGGCTTCTCCCTCATCACCCTGCGCAACGGCAATCTGGCCATGGCGGACCGGTATCCCAAGACCTACGCGGAAAAGCTGCTGTTCCTCAAGGAGGGACAGTATTCCCCCAACCACTTCCACTGGCACAAGATGGAGGACATCATCAACCGGGGCGGCGGCACGCTGCTGATCCGGGTGTATCACTCCCTGCCCGACGAGGAGATCGACCGGGAAAGCGACGTGACCGTCCACATGGACGGCGTCACCCGTACCGTGCCCGCCGGGACGCAGCTGCGGCTGGAGCCGGGCATGAGCATCTCCATCCAGCCCTATCTCTATCACGATTTCGAGGTGGAGCCGGGTACCGGCAATGTGCTGATCGGCGAGGTCAGCCAGTGCAACGACGACAACACCGACAACCGGTTCAATCCCCCGGTGGGCCGCTTCCCGGCCATTGAGGAGGACGAGCCGCCCTACCGCCTGCTGTGCAATGAGTATCCGGAGGCCAAAGAATGAGCGCCCGGTACGATATCGCGGCCTTGGGCGAGCTGCTGATCGACTTCACCGACAGCGGCGTGTCCGATAGCGGCATGCGGCTTTTCGAGCGCAATCCCGGCGGCGCACCCGCCAATATGCTGACGGCGGCCGCCCGCTATGGCCGCAGGACCGCCTTTCTGGGGAAGGTAGGCAACGACATGCACGGCCTCTTTCTGCGGCAGACGCTGCTGGATGCGGGCATCGACGTGTCGGGACTGGTGATGGCGGAGGATGTGTTCACCACGCTGGCCTTTGTGGCGCTGAACGACGGGGGAGAGCGGAGCTTTTCCTTCGCCCGGAAGCCCGGCGCGGACACCTGTCTGCGGCCGGAGGATCTGAACGCCGCCGTGCTGGATGACTGCCGGGTGCTGCATGTGGGCTCCCTGTCCCTGACGGACGAACCGGCCCGCGGCGCCACGTTTGCGGCGGTGGATCGGGCGAAGGCCGCCGGAGCGGTGATCTCCTATGACCCCAACTACCGCGCCGCCCTGTGGCCGGACGCAGAGACCGCCGCGCGGCACATGCGCAGCATGGTGCCCTATGTGGACGTGATGAAGCTGTCGGATGAAGAGACGGCCCTGCTGACCGACGAGGCCGACCCTGCCGCGGCGGCAGCGGTGCTGCTGTCCCGGGGCGTGAAGTGCGCCGCGGTGACGCTGGGCGCGGATGGCGCTTTTGTCGCCACGGCGGAGGGTATGCGGGCCGTGCCGGGCTTTGCCGTGAGCGCGGTGGACACCACCGGCGCGGGGGACGCCTTCTGGGGCGGCTTCCTGCACCGGATGCTGGCATTGGGCAAAGCGCCGGAGGCGCTGACCGTTGACGATGTAGCGGACTGCGCCCGGTGGGGCAACGCCACGGCCGCGGTATGCGTCACCCGGCGGGGCGCTATCCCGGCCATGCCGTCGCTGGCGGAGGCGGAAGCCCTGCTGGCGGAGTGAGGCCCATTGGGCAAATCATCTAAGCGACGGAAGAATCTTTTGGCGGAAAAACCAAAATTTTTCCTGCGGCGCAAAAGAGCGATTGACACAAAACATACCCTGTGCTAAATTGAAAGCACAACAACTGAAAAGGGATACATCGGACGATGGGATCGGGAGAGACCGCCGCAGGCGGCGCCGAAGGGGAACGCAGAAGCTCTCAGGCAAAAGGACCGGTTCCGGACGATACTCCGAAAAGGCCGGGCGGCGACACCCGACCACCGAAGGTGCAACTCTTTCCGCTTGCGGGAAGGGGAATCTCTCAGGTAACTCAACGGGGGCACGAAGCTGACAAACGGCAGCTTTGTGCCCTTTTATGCTGCTTAAAACGGAACATTTAAGGAGGAAAAACAAATGAGCGAACTGAAGCGTACCCAACTGTATGACACCCATGTAGCCGCCGGCGCGGAGCTGGTGGACTTCGGCGGATGGGAAATGCCCATCCAGTATCCCAGCGGTATCATTGCCGAGCATCTGTATACCCGTCAGGTGTGCAGCCTGTTCGACGTGTCCCACATGGGCCGCCTGCGCATCACCGGGCCGGAGCGCAAGGCGTTTTTGCAGCATGTGCTGTCCAGCAACGTCAGCGCACTGGATCTGAACATGGCCCAGTACTGCATCATTCCCGACAACGACGGCGGCGCGGTGGACGATGCCTATCTGTACCTCTTCGAGGAGGACAGCTATCTGCTGGTGGTGAACGCCGCCAACACCGACAAGGATCTGGCCCACCTGTACGAAGCGCTGAAGGGCTTCGACTGCCAGATCGAGAACATCACCGATAAGTGGGCCGCCATCGCGGTACAGGGCCCCAAGTGCAAGGAGATGCTGACGGCGATGGCCGGCGGCGCGCAGCTGACCGAGCCCATGAAAAACGCCCTGGGCACCGTCACGCTGGAGGGACACACCGCCCGGGTGGCCAAGACCGGCTATACCGGCGAGCCTCTGGGCTATGAGGTCTACGTCCGCAGCGAGGACGCGGCGTGGCTGTGGAACCGTCTCGTCGAGCTGGGCGCACGTCCCGCCGGTCTGGGCGCCCGCGACACCCTGCGTCTGGAGGCCGCCCTGCCTCTGTACGGACATGAGATGGGCACCGCGCCCGACGGCAGCGTGATCCCCATTTTCGCCGTTCCTCTGTCCAAGTTCGCCGTCAGCTTCGCCGCCGAAAAGGGCGACTTCATCGGCCGCGCCGCGCTGGAAAAGCAGCACGAGTCCTTCGTCAAGCATATGGATCGTGATTTCAGCGACCTGACCGTCCTGCCCCGGAAGATCGCGCCCATTGCCCTGCTGGACCGTGGCGTCATGCGTGCCGGTATGGAGATCTACAAGGACGGCAAGCTGGTGGGCTGGGTCACCAGCGGCACCATGGTGCCCTACTTCAAGAGCGAGGGCGAGGGTCTGGAGACCGTCATTCTGGAGGCCAGCGGCAAGCGTGCCATCGGCCTGTGCTATATCGACAGCGACATCCTGGAGGACGACGCCGTGGAGGTGGATGTCCGCGGCAAGCGGCTGAAGGCCGTGATCCCCGCCCGCCACATGAGCGTGGCCGCACCTCCCTATGCCCGCCCTCTCATCTACGGCATGCAGGAGGAGGAACACAAGGTGGGCAGCGGCGACCGCGCCCCCAAGGCACTGGAGCTGCTGACGAAGGCGCTGGAGAATCACCAGTGGCGGCAGGAGCAGTGCATCAACCTGATCCCCTCCGAGAATACCCCCAGCCGCGCCGTCCGCATCCTGTCCGGCAGCGACCCCTGCTGCCGCTATGCCGAGCATAAGAAGGTGCTGGCCTTCTATGATAAGGACATCTTCTACTATCAGGGCACTCAGTTCATCGACAAGGTGGAGCAGCTTCTGGTGGAGGAGATGCGAGCCTACTTCGGCTGCACCGAGGTGGAGACCCGCACCCTCAGCGGCCAGATGTCCAATATGGCGGTGTTCTCCTCTCTGATGGACTGGAAGAACCGCTTCGACCGGAAGGTGGAGGCCAAGCGCCTGGGCTATGTGATGAACAACCACATCATCAAGGGCGGCCACCTGTCCGCCCAACCCATGGGCGCGCTGCACGACTACATCGCCATCGACCCCGTGACGGAAAAGCCCGCCGTGGTGAACTTCCCCGGCTGCGCCGACAACCCCTATAAGATGGACGTGGAGGAGACCAAAAAGCTTATCGAGCGCTACCGTCCGGAGCTGATCATCTTCGGCAAGAGCATGGTGCTGCACAAGGAGCCCGTGGCCGCCATCCGCCAGTTCGTGGATGAGCAGAAGATCCCCACCACCATCATGTACGACATGGCCCATGTGCTGGGCCTCATCGGCGACCACTTCCAGAACCCCTTTGCCGAGGGCGCGGAGATCGTCACCGGCTCCACCCACAAGACCTTCTTTGGCCCGCAGCGGGGCGTCATCGGCGTCAACTACAAGGAGGAGGATCTCAAGTACGGCCTGTGGAAGACCATCGAGACCCGCACCTTCCCCGGCAGCGTGTCCAACCACCATCTGGGCACCCAGGTGGGCATGCTGATGGCCGCCTATGAGATGAACCAGTTCAAGGATGCGTATCAGAAGGCCGTCATCCAGAACGCCAAGTCCTTCGCCCGCAGCCTGAAGGCCGAGGGCCTGGACGTGATGGGCGACCCCGCCATCGACTATACCGAGACCCATCAGGTCATCGTCTCCGTGGGCTACGGCGAGGGCGCGGAGATCGCCAACCGCCTGGAGCGCAACAATGTCATCGTCAACTATCAGGCCACCCCCGACGAGGAGGGCTTCACCGCCTCCGGCGCGCTGCGCATGGGCGTCAGCGAAATGACCCGCTTCGGCTTCGGCGAGAAGGAGTTTGCCCAGCTGGCATCCCTGATGGCCGACTGCATCCTGCGGGGCAAGGAGATCGGCCCCGATGTGGCCAAGCTCCGCGCACAGCATCTGGAGATGGGCTACTGCTTCAACGACGCCCAGTTCGAGGACGCGCTGGAGAAGCTGGCGGAAAAGACCGGCCTTTAAGAAATTAAATCCATGGGCAGCGCCGCACGCGGCGCTGCCCCACAAAAACCAAACCCTATCAGGAACAAATAAAATTTGGAGGTAAAGTATCATGTTGTTTCCCGCTGAAATGAAGTATTCCAAGGATCACGAGTGGATGAAGGAAGAGGACGGCGTTGTGGTGATCGGCATTTCCGACTTCGCGCAGGACGCACTGGGCGACGTGGTGTTCGTGAACCTGCCCGGCGAGGGTGACGAGGTTACCGCCGGTGAGGCCTTCGGCGATGTGGAGTCCGTCAAGGCCGTGTCCGACCTGGTGTCCCCCGTGACCGGCACTGTGTGCGCCGTCAACGAGGATCTGCTGGATGAGCCGGAGCAGCTGAACAAGGCGCCCTATGACGCATGGCTCATCAAGGTGGAGAACGTGACCGGCACCGAGGAGCTGCTGGACGCCGCCGCTTACGAGGCCTTCTGCGCACAGGAGGACTGATATGGGAAGCTACATCCCCTCTACGCCCCAGCAGCGGCAGGAGATGCTGAAGGCCATCGGCCTTTCCTCCTTCCGTGAGCTGTACGGCGATGTCCCGGCGGAGATGTATCTGGATCGTCCGCTGAACATTCCCTCCGGCATGAGCGAGCTGGAGGTGGGCCGGGCCGTCCGCGCCATGGCGGACAAGAACCGGGTCTACGACGTAATTCTCCGGGGTGCCGGTGCTTATGACCACTATATCCCCAGCATCGTCAAGTATATCCCCGCCAAGGAGGAATTCCTGACGGCCTACACCCCCTATCAGGCGGAGATGAGCCAGGGGCTTTTGCAGTCCATCTTCGAGTATCAGACCATGATCTGCATGCTGACGGGCATGGACGTGTCCAACGCCTCCGTCTATGACGGCGCCACCGCCGCCGCCGAGGCCGCCGCCATGTGCCGTGACCGCAAGCGCCGGGTGACGCTGGTGTCCGCCGCGGCCCACCCCGACACCATCAACACCATCCGCACCTATTGCTACGGCACCGGCGACGAGCTGCGCGTCGTCCCGGAAAAGGACGGCAGGACCGACCTCGACGCCCTGCGGGAGATGCTGACCCCCGACGTGGCCAGCTTCTATGTGCAGCAGCCCAACTTCCACGGCCTCTTCGAGGACGCGGAGACGCTGGGCGCAGCCGTCCACGAGGCGGGTGCGCTGTACGTCATGGGCTGCAACCCCATCGCGCTGGCCATCATGAAAACGCCCCGTGACTGCGGCGCGGATATCGCCGTGGGCGAGGGTCAGCCCCTGGGCCTGCCGCTGGCGGCGGGCGGCCCGTATCTGGGCTACATGGCCACCACCGAAAAGCATATGCGCAAGCTGCCCGGCCGCATCGTGGGCGAGACCACGGACGCCGAGGGCCGCCGGGCCTATGTGCTGAGCCTGCAGGCCCGTGAGCAGCACATCCGCCGCGAGAAGGCCAGCAGCAACATCTGCTCCAACGAGGCCCTGTGCGCCCTGACGGCGGGCCTCTACATGTCCACCATGGGCCCCGATGGCATGGCCCAGGCGGCGGAGCAGTCCATGGCCAAGGCCCACTATCTGGCGGACGCCCTGTGCGCCGTGGACGGCGTGAAGCTGCGCTATGACGGCGACTTCTTCCATGAGTTCGTCACCGATATGCCCCGGACGGAGGAGGTCCTGTCCGCCCTGTCCGAGGCCGGTATTCTGGGCGGACTGCCCGTGGACGGCGGCATCCTGTGGTGCGCCACCGAAAAGGTGACGAAGGATGCCATGGACAAGACCGCCACCATCGTGAAGGAGGTTCTGGCAAAATGAAGCTGATCTTTGAAAAAAGCGTTCCTGGCCGCCATTGCAGCCTTCTGCCCGCCTGCGACGTGCCTGAGGTGAAGCTGCCCGCTTCCCTGCGGCGTGAGACCAAGCCCGCTCTGCCGGAAATGAGCGAGACGGATATCTCCCGCCACTATACCGAGCTTTGCCAGCAGGTTCACGGCGTCAACTGCGGGTTCTATCCCCTTGGCTCCTGCACCATGAAGTATAACCCCCGCATCGACGAGGAGGTGGCCGCGCTGGAGGGCTTTACCGCCGTCCATCCGCTTGCCCCCGCCGCCGACCAGCAGGGCGTGCAGGAAGTGCTGGACACCGCCAAGTCCTACCTGTGCGAGATCACCGGCATGGACGACATGACCTTCCAGCCTGCCGCCGGTGCCCACGGCGAGTTCACCGGCGTGCTGCTGATCAAGCAGTATCACGAATCCCGGCGCGACCACAAGCGCACCAAGATCATCGTGCCCGACAGTGCCCACGGCACCAACCCCGCCACCGCCGCCATGTGCGGCTATCAGGTGGTGAACATCGCCTCCGGCCCCGACGGCTGCGTGGATCTGGACGCGCTCCGGGCCGTGCTGGGCGAGGATACCGCCGGTCTGATGCTGACCAACCCCAACACCGTGGGCATTTTCGACCACAACATTCTGGAGATCACCCGCCTTGTCCACGAGGCAGGCGGCCTGTGCTACTACGACGGCGCCAACCTGAACGCCGTCATGGGCGTTGTCCGCCCCGGCGACATGGGCTTTGACTGCATCCACATGAACCTGCACAAGACCTTCGCCACGCCTCATGGCGGCGGCGGCCCCGGCGCAGGCGCGGTGGGCTGCAAGAGCTTCCTGTCCCCCTTCCTGCCCCACAGCGCGCTGGCGGAGGAGCCGGGCCACATCCAGGTGCGGGGCTTCCGGGGCAACTTCCTTGTGGTCGTCCGGGCGCTGGCCTATCTGCTGACGCTGGGCCGCGAGGGTATTCCCGAGGCCGCCCAGAACGCGGTGCTGAACGCCAACTATCTCATGCACCTGCTGAAGGGCACCTACACCCCCGCCTATGACCGCATCTGCATGCACGAGTTCGTGCTGGATCTCAGCGACCTGAAGAAGGCCACCGGCGTCACGGCGCTGGATGTGTCCAAATCCCTCATCGACGAGGGTATCCATCCGCCTACGATGTACTTCCCGCTGATCGTCCACGAGGCGCTGATGCTGGAGCCCACCGAGACGGAAGGCCCCGAAACGCTGGAGCACGCCGCCGATGTGCTGCGGGCGCTGTATCAGAAGGCCCACACCGACGCGGAGACCATGCATACCGCGCCCCACCATATGCCCATCGGCCGTCCCGACGAGGTGAAGGCCGCCCGGCATCCCGTGGTGCGCTGGCAGCCGGAGGAATAAGTATGGACTATCAACTGATCGTCATCGGCGCAGGCCCCGGCGGCTATACCGCCGCGCTGCGTGCCGCGGCGCTGGGCCTGCACACCGCCGTGGTGGAGTGCCGTGAGGTAGGCGGTACCTGCCTGAACCGGGGCTGCATCCCCACCAAGACGCTGCTCCACGCCTCCCAGGTCTACCGTGACGCGGTGGACGGCGCGGCCATGGGCGTTCACGCGGCGGGCGCCAGCTTCGACATGGGCGAGATCTTCGCCTATAAGCGCGGTGTGTCCGAAAAGCTGCGCAGCGGCATCCACGGACTTCTCAAGTCCGCCAAGGTCGACCTGATTGAGGGCGTGGGCCGCATCGCCGCGCCCGGCGAAGTGGATGTCACCGCCGCCGACGGCACGGTGAACCGCTATACCACGGAGCGTATCCTCATCGCCACAGGCTCCGTCAATGTCCGGCCGCCCATCCCCGGCCTTGATCTTCCTGGCGTGATGACCTCCGATGAGCTGCTGGAGGGCTGCGACCGGCTCTATGACTCCCTGATCATCATCGGCGGCGGCGTCATCGGCGTGGAGTTCGCCACCTTCTACCGCAACCTGGGCTGCGCCGTCACGCTGGTGGAGGGCATGGATCGTCTGCTGCCCAACATGGACCGCGAGTTGGGCCAGAATCTCCAGCAGATCATGAAGAAGCAGGGTGTCGAAGTCCTGACCAACGCCATGGTGCAGTCGCTGGAGGAGACGGAGAACGGCCTGGCCGTCCATGTGGTGCAGAAGGGCGCGGAAAAGACCGTCGCCGGCGAAAAGGTGCTGTGCGCCATTGGCCGCCGGGCCTATTGGGACGGCGTGTTCGCTGACGGCCTGACCCCCGAGGTCCGGGGTAAGAGCTTGCAGGTGGACGAGAATTTCCAGACCAGCATCCCCGGCGTGTACGCCATCGGCGACGCCTCCTCCGCGGTGCAGTTGGCCCATGTGGCCGCCGCCCAGGGTACCGCCTGCGTGGAGCGCATGTGCGGCGTTCAGGATCACATCGACCTGAACGTGATCCCAAGCTGCATTTACAGCGCGCCGGAGATCGCCGTGGTGGGCATCACCGAGGCCGAGGCCAAGGAACGGGGCATTCCCGCCGCCGTGGGCAAGTGCACCATGTTCGGCAACGCCCGCACCGTCATCGAGGATCCGGGCCGCTGCTTCATGAAGATCGTGGCCCACGCCGAGACCCACGAGATCCTGGGTGCATCCCTCATGTGCCAGCACGCCAGCGACATGATCAGCCAGATCAGCGCCGCCATGGTGAACCGCCAGACGGCGGAGGAGCTGCGCCGCGTCATGCGGCCCCACCCCTCCTTCGAGGAAGCTATGGCCGAGGCGCTGGACGCCCTGGCCGCCAAGCTGGGCTGACCGAAAACCGCATAGCAGGAGCGCCGCGGCGATGCCGCGGCGCTCCTTTGGCGTCCGGCGGCGCAGATGGAAGGAATCAGAAAATTTAAGGTGAAATTATGACGCAGCTGACCCAACAAGGGCTTTCTTTTGCCGGGAAAATGTGGTACGCTGTAACGCAAGAAAAATGCGAAAAACCAAGGAGGGATCTCATGGAATATCGGGTGGAGCACGATTCCATGGGCCAGGTACAGGTTCCGGCGGATCGGTATTGGGGGGCGCAGACCCAGCGCTCACGGACGAATTTCCCCATCGGCGTGGGGATCGAGACCATGCCGGTGGAGATCATACACGCCTTCGGCGTGCTGAAAAAGGCGGCGGCCATGGCCAACCACGCCCTGAAGCCGGAAAAGATGACGGCGGAAAAGTGTGACGCCATCTGCCGCGCCTGCGACGAGATCATGGCGGGCACGCTGGACAGCCACTTCCCCCTGGTGGTGTGGCAGACCGGCTCCGGCACCCAGTCCAACATGAACGCCAACGAGGTGGCGGCCAACCGGGGCAATGAGCTGGCGGGGAAGCCCCTGCTGCACCCCAACGACGATGTGAATATGTCCCAGTCCTCCAACGACACCTTCCCCACCGCCATGCACATCGCCGCCGTGCTGGCCATCGAGGATCATGTGATCCCGGCGGTGGACGCCCTGTGCGCCACGCTGGCGCGGCTGGAGGAGGAGAACCGGGGCGTGGTAAAGACGGGCCGCACCCATCTGCAGGACGCCGTTCCCATCGCCTTTTCCCAGGAGATCTCCGGCTGGCGCGCCAGTCTGGTCCGGGATAAAGAGCTGCTGACGCTGACGCTGACGCCGCTGAAGGAGCTGGCTCTGGGCGGTACGGCGGTGGGCACCGGGCTGAACGCCCCGGCGGGCTTCGATACGGCGGTGGCCGACGCGGTGTCCCGGATCACCGGCAAAGCCTTCGTCACCGCCGCCAACAAGTTCCACGCCCTTACCAGCCGGGATGAGCTGGTGTTTGCCCACGGGGCGCTGAAGGCTCTGGCCTGCGACATGATGAAGATCGCCAACGACGTGCGGTGGCTGGCCTCCGGCCCGCGCTGCGGTCTGGGGGAGATCCGTATTCCCGAAAATGAGCCCGGCTCCTCCATCATGCCCGGCAAGGTGAACCCCACCCAGTGCGAGGCCGTCACCATGGTGGCGGTGCAGGTGATGGGCAACGATACGGCGGTGGGCATCGCCGCGTCCCAGGGAAACTTTGAGCTGAACGTGTTTTTGCCGGTGTGCGCCTATAATTTCCTGCAGTCGGCCCGGCTGCTGGCGGAGGCCATCGCCTCCTTCAACGACCGCTGCGCCGTGGGCATTACCGCCGACCGGGCGCGGATGGCGGAGAATCTGAACCGTTCGCTGATGCTGGTGACCGCGTTAAACCCCTTTATTGGGTACGAAAACGCCGCAAAAGTGGCCAAAAAGGCGTATCAGGAGGGCTGCTCCCTGCGGGATGCCTGCGTGGCGCTGGGCTTTCTGACCGCCGAAAAATTCGATGAAGTATTCCATCCCGAGCAGATGGTGTAAGGAGGAACGAACCATGGATTACGCAAAGGAATCCCTGCGGCTGCATGAGCAGTGGCAGGGCAAGATCGAAGTAACCGCCGCCGTGCCGGTGAAGAACCGGGAGGATCTGTCCCTGGCCTATACCCCCGGCGTGGCCCAGCCCTGTCTGGAGATCCAGAAGGACATCAGCAAAAGCTATACCCTGACCCGGCGACACAACCTGTGCGCCGTGATCACCGACGGCTCGGCGGTGCTGGGCCTGGGCGACATCGGCCCGGAGGCCGGCATGCCGGTGATGGAGGGCAAGTGCGTGCTGTTCAAGGCCTTCGGCGGGGTGGACGCCTTCCCCCTGTGCATCAAGACCCACGATGTGGACGAATTCGTCAACGCGGTGTATCTGATCTCCGGCTCCTTCGGCGGCATCAATCTGGAGGACATCGCCGCGCCCCGCTGCTTCGAGATCGAGCGGAAGCTGAAGGAGAAGTGCGACATTCCCGTGTTCCACGACGACCAGCACGGCACCGCCGTCATCACCCTGGCGGGCCTGACCAACGCGCTGAAGGTGGTGGGCAAGCGGAAGGAGGACGTGAGGATCGTCACCTCCGGGGCGGGCGCCGCCGCCGTGTCCATTGTGAAGCTGCTGCTGGCGGCGGGCTTCCGGGATATCACCATGTGCGACCGCAGAGGCGCCATCTATCCGGGCCGCGAGGGCCTGAACTGGATCAAGGAGGAGATGGCACAGGTGACGAATCTGGCGCGCCGCTCCGGCACGCTGGCGGAGATGCTGGTGGGCGCCGATGTGTTCATCGGTGTCAGCGCGCCCGGCATGGTCACCGCGGAGATGGTGGGCACCATGGCGAAGGACGCCATCCTCTTCGCCTGCGCCAACCCCACGCCGGAGATCTTCCCCGACGACGCCAAGGCGGGCGGCGCCAAGGTGGTGGCCACCGGCCGCAGCGACTATCCCAACCAGATCAACAACGTACTGGCCTTCCCCGGCATCTTCCGGGGCGCCTTTGACGTGCGGGCCAGCGACATCAACGAGGAGATGAAGATGGCCGCCGCCCAGGCGCTGGCCGACCTCATTGCTCCGGAGGAGCTGACGGCGGACAACATCATCCCCGCCGCCTTCGATCCCCGCGTGGGCCCGGCGGTGGCTGCCGCCGTGGCAGAGGCCGCCCGGAAGAGCGGCGTGGCCCGGATATAGGATAAAAGAACGCTCGTCCCCGGGGACGAGCGTTCTTTTTATGAAATTTTGCGCTTACAGCCCCGTGGGGTCATAGGTGCCGAAGCCCTCGCCCAGGATCTCATGGGTATCACAGACAATGATAAAGGCGTTGGGGTCGATGCGCTGCACCAGCTTCTTCACCGGGATGATGTAGCCCCGGCTGAAGGCGCACAGAATGACCTGCGCAGGCTTGTGGGCATAGGCTCCGGTGCCCTCCAGCAGCGTAACGCCCAGATCCAGCTCCAGAAGCTGCCGGGTGATCTCCTCATGTTTCTGGCTGATAATGTAGGCCATTTTGGCGGCGTTGCCGCCGTAGACCACCTTGTCCATCACGGTGGTGCAGATGTACAGCATGGCGATGCTGTACAGCGACTGGGTCAGCTGGCGGAAGGTCAGGGAATAGGTGACGATGACCACCAGGTCAATGGCCAGGCACAGCTTGCCGATGGGAAGCTGCTGCACCTTCAGCTTGACCAGCCGGGCCGCCAGCTCCGTGCCGCCGGTGGTGGCGCCCTGCCGCAGCATGAGGCCGAAGGCTGCGCCGCAGATGATGCCGCCGTATACGCAGGCCAGCACCGGCTCCAGCGGCTGAAAGCTGTGGATGGCGTTGATGCCGTCGATCATCAGCGAGCTGACCGCCATGGCGTACAGCGAGCTGACCAGCACGTTCCTTCCCAGCAGCTTCAGGCCCAGAATGAACAGCGGCACGTTCATCACCAGCGTCATCACGCCCACGGGGAGCCGCGGGAAAAAGACGTTCAGCACCTGGGCCACACCGGTCAGTCCGCCGATGGACATATGACCGGGCACGCAGCACCAGCAGAAGCCCAGCGCGTACAGCGCGCAGCCAAAGGTGATGATCCCGTATTGCTTCAGTTTTTCCGCGATCCGCATATCACACCGCCTTGTTGAATATTTTGTCACCTATATCGTACCAGAAATTCCGCAAAAAGCAACCGAAACAGATAGATTTTTTGGAAAAACACGCCGCTTTTACGGCAGCAGCCGCTCCCAGCGCAGGTCTCCCCAGGCGGAGGTGTCAAAGCTGTTGCGGATGGCCTGACACATGATCTCCAGCTTCTGGGTGATGTATGGCGACTGCATCAGGGCACCGGCCAGATCCTCGTTGGCCATGACGTACTCCATGATCCGGGCCCGGTCCTCCTTGGCATTGGTACGGGCGTAGGCATCCACAAAGTACACGTTCTGGGCATCCATCTCGTAGTTGAAGGTCCAGCGGGACGGGTTGGGATCGGCATCCTCCACATCCTCGTTATAGAAGAAGCCCTCGGGGTTGCAGACGGACCAGTTTCCCGGGTCGAAGGACACCCAGTCCCGATAGGAGATCACGCCCTCGGTGGCGTGCCAGATCTCGTGGCAGATGACCGATTCAAAGGTGTCCAGCGTCACGTCGATATAGATGTTCTGCCAGCCGTAGGTCTCGTAGGTCAGACCCACGGCGTTGACGTCGTTTTCGATGTGGCCCACCGGGATGAAGCGGACGCCGCCCTCGCCCATGGTGTTGCGCATCTGGCGGAAGAAACCCTCCGGGTACAGGGCCAGCGCGCGATCCAGCGCCTCCAGCGTCCGGGCGATGGCGTAGGGCTCATCCTCCAGCGGCCACTGGTCGGTGGTGGTAACGACGGCGTCCCACACGGCCTCACAGGCCTCCTGGCCCTGGGCCGACAGCAAAATGGTCACGCCGTAGCGCTCCTCCAGTTGGTCGGCATAGTCACGGGCCTCCTGCAGCGTGGCGGGCAGGGGCTGGCCGTTCAGGCTGTTCCAATAGACCTCCGTCAGCGCGGTGTCCACCGCCATGGGGTCATCCACCGCGATGCCATCGGATACCTGGGTGAAGGTCAGCTGCGCCGGGTCTATGGCGGTCAGGTGGAAGGTACCGCCGCCATAGACGCAGCCCACCAGCACCTGCTCCGGCAGCCATACGGCATTGCGCAGCGCGCCGCCCAGCTGCTCCTCCTGCAGCAGGCAGGCGGAGATGCCGCTCTCCAGCCGGTAGAGGGTGGTGTCCTGTGCCACGCCCAGCAGATAGGCCGAGCCAGACACCGGCAGGATATCCGCCTCGTCAGCGTGCAGCAGCGCCGCGTCGGCCCGGTAGTACCTGCCCTCCGACGCATACAGCACGTCATAGCCCATGGTCTCGTTGTTGAACCACAAAAGCTCCGGACTGTCGGCGCCGTAATAGGTGGCGTACCAGTCCTTCTGCAGCATGGTGTATGCTCCCGTCTCCGGATCCAGCACCGCCGTGCCGCTCTCCGTGCTGTAGGGGGACAGCAGACAGTGGAGGAACAGCGTATCGGAGTCCGGCAGGATGCCGGACACATCCAGAAAGCGCATATCGCTTTCCAGCGCCACCCGCTCCGTCTGGCCAGTGGCCACATCGGCGCGGCACAGCACGTCGTCCTGCACAAAGTAGTAGCGGCTGCCGTCCAGAGAGAAGAAGCCGCCGGTCTGGTCGGAGGAGAAGGTGCCGATGTCCGCCAGGTCAGCCCCAACGAACTGCCAGGTGCTGGCCTCCCAGTTGAAAAGCACGGCGCGGCCATCGCTGAACTGCTGCTCCTGCAGCTCCCAGCAGCCCTCCAGCTCGCGAGAGGTCACCGTCCGGTCTGTGGCAACGTCCACCACGGCCAGGGACGTAATCGCCCGGTCATAGTCCACCCATCCGGCCAGCACCCGGCCGTCCCCCAGGGGAAGCAGCGTGGGCATAGCGGCGGACTGCACGCAGGAAAGTGTTTTGACAGGCTGGTCAAGCAGGGGCTTCTCCCCGCCGCAGCCCGCCAGCGTCAGCACCAGGCACAGCGCTGCCAGCAGCGCCGCGCCGGTGGATACAAGTCGTTTTTGCATAAAATGATCTCCCAAATAAGAAAAGCTACGCCGCACTGCGGTGCGGCGTAGCTGCCATTATAGGAGTTTTTCCAGGGCTTGTCAAGTCACCGCCGCCGGACGGGCGCGAAGGGCCTGTGCCTCCGCGGGATCGTGGGTGGCCATCACCAGCGTCCGGGCGCCTGCCGCGCGGTCAATGACGGCCAGGCAGCGGGCTCTGGTCTCGTCGTCCAACCCCGTCAGGGCCTCGTCCAGCACCAGCACGTCGAAGGGGTGGGCCAGCGCACGGCCCAGGGCCGCGCGGCGTTTCATGCCGCCGCTGAGGGTCTCCGGCAGCGCGTCGAGGCTGTCACCCAGCCCCAGCTCCGTCAGGATGCGGCGGGCGGTGGCCTCGTCGCTGAACAGAGCCGCGTTTTCCAATGTGGTCTTCCAGGGCAGCAGACGATCCTCCTGAAATACGGCGGAAAACCGGGTGCCCGCGGGGACGAAGACCGTCCCCTGCCGGGGCGCTTCCAGCCCCAGCAGCAGCCGCAGCACGGTGGTCTTTCCCTGGCCCGAGGGGCCGGTCAGACAGACGCGGCCGCCCTGCGGGATCTCCAGCGAGAAGTCCCGCACCACCGGCACCTCCGCGCCGTAGCCGAAGGTCACATGGTCAAGCCGCAGCATGGCCGTCCTCCTTTCCCGTCAGATGCGCCGCAGCGCCCTGCAGCAGTGAGCTGCACAGCACGATCACCACCGTCAGGGCGAACACCTCGTCATAGCTGACGCTGGCCTTGCCGCTCCACAGCAGGTCGCCCAGCGAGCCCTGGGTGCGGCAGATGACCTCGGCGGCGATGCCGGACTTCCAGGCAAAGCCCAGACCCGTGGCAATGGCTGCGGCGGCATAGGGGCGAAGCTGGGGCAGGATGATGTGCCGCAGGGTGTCCCGGCGGCGCATGCCAAACACCTGTGCCATCTCAGAGAGCTGGCGGTCGATGTGGCGCAGCCCCGTTTCCATGTTGCTCCACACGATGGGCAGCACCGTCAGAAACACGATGGTGCTGGGAATATAGGCCCGGCTGACCCACAGGAACACCACAATGGTGAACACCGCCACCGGGATGGCCCGGATCAGCCGCAGCAGCGGCCCGGCCAGCCACCGGAAGCCCCGCCATCGGGCGGACGCGGCGGCGCACAGCGTGCCTGCCGCCACCGCCAGCGCAAATCCGGTGCAGATCCGCAGCAGCGACAGCCCTGTGGCCCGCCAGAAGCCCGACTGTCCCATCAGCGCCAGCAGCGCCCGGAGGGTATCCACCGGCGTGGGCAGCGGCAGCAGCAGCGCCCGGTTGGCGGCCGTGGCCGCCAACTGCCAGATCAGCAGCCAGAACAGTACCGCTATGCTGTTTTTCAGCGCTTTACGCACCGTAATAGAAGTCGTCGCCGGGCATGGCGCCGCCCACGCTCTTGAGATCGGCGTCAAACATCACCTGCAGATAGCCGCTGAGCGCGGACTTCATCTCCGCACCGGTGACGAAGGTCAGGCCGCAGGAGGGGATGGCGGCCTTCGCCAGCGCCGCCTTGGGGATCAGGCCGTACTGCTCACAAAGGGCGGCGGTGCCCTCCACGTCGGACTGGGCCTTCTCAATGGAGGCGGCGTACTCCTGCAAAAACAGCGCCACCGCACCGGGGTTCTCCTGCAGGAATTCGTTGCGGACAATGACGCAGCCCATCATCAATGTGCTGTCACCGCCGGACACCTTGTCCCACTCATCGGTCATGTTGAAGAGGGTCACGGCGTTCTCGTTCTGCATCAGGATGCTGGTGGCCACCGGCTGCGGGGCCATGATGATGGCCTCGGGATCAGTCTGCCACACGGTCAGCAGCTCGCTGCCCTCGCCCACGAACTGGATGGTCACATCCTTGTCGGGATCAAGACCGTTGCCGGTCAGCACATAGCGGAGGATATACTCCGGGTTCGCGCCCTGACCGGGGGCATAGATGGTCTTGCCCGCCAGATCGGCGACGGTCGCCACCTCCTGCCCGTTGCCCAGCAGGGACAGCACGCCCAGGGTGTTCACCGCCAGCACCGTCACGCCGCCGCTGGTCTTGTTGTAGAGGGTCGCCGCCAGGTTGGTGGCCACAGCGGCAATATCGGCGTCGCCGTTGGAGATGGCAGCCACCACCTCGTCATTGGCGCCGGGCATGGTGATGTGATAGGTGTTCTGCGTCTCGCCCGCGTCGGCGGCGGCCCACAGGTTCATGGCGCCGATGCCGGTGGGGCCGGACAGGACGTACAGGTTCACCTCCGCCGGGGCGGGGGTATCGTCAGGCTGCTCCGGCTCGGTGTTGGCCTGCGTACCGCAGGCGTTCAGGCTCAAGGCCAGGGTCAGTGCCAGCAGCAGGCTGACAAGGGATTTGATGGATTTCATAGGATTACCTCGATTCTTTTTCCGTCACGAACGATCAGCTTTGCCTCCTCCAGCTCCTCCATGGCCCGGTACAGGCTGGTGCGGCCCATGGACAGGGTGGCCGCCAGCTTCGTCATGCTGAGCTTCTCCGGCAGGCATCCCGTCTCGTCGCAGTTGGCCCGCAGCCAGCGGTACAGCCGGTGCTGGGCGCTGTCCTGGGTGAAGATGGCGATCTTGCCGTTGAGGAACCGCACCCGGCCGGAGAGAAAGGCGATGTAGTTCACCGCCATCCGGGGACAGCGGGCGAACCACTGCCGCAGCAGTGCCTCCGGCAGCAGCAGTACCGTACAGCCCGTCACCGCCCGGATACGGGAGACATAGCCCTCGCCGCCGAACAGCGCCGCCGCGCCGAAGGTGTCGCCGGGGCCGAAGGCCGCCAGCACCGCCCGCTCCCGGGTGGGTGCCACCGCCTCTGCCCAGCCCTCCAGCACAATGCCAAGGGCCCGCTCCGCCGTGGCGGGATCGCAGATGGTCTCACCCCGCGAGAAGCGCTCCGCCCCCAGGGCCAGCGCGTCGGAAAGAAGCTCCTCCGCACCCTGAAACAGGAAATGCTGCCGCAGAAGCGCCGCGTGATCGTTCATAGCGTACTCCTTAAAAATGTGTTCCAAATGGAACGGTTTTGAATCAGTATACCCGGCTCGCTTCCGGTTGTCAAGGGGGAGAAAATGTGGTATGATGGCAAAAAAGAGAGAAGGAGCTTCCCCTTATGCGATTGATCTCATGGAACGTCAACGGTCTGCGCTCGTGCCTGGGCAAGGGCTTTCTGGATTTCTGCGCCTTTGCCGACGCGGACGTGATCTGCCTGCAGGAGACGAAGATGCGCCCGGAGCAGGCGGAATTCGACCTGCCGGGCTATCACCGATTCTGGAACAGCGCCGACAAGGCGGGCTATTCCGGCACTGCCGTCTTTACCCGGCGAGAGCCGCTGTCCGTCACCTACGACTTCGGCCCGGATATCCACCGGCACGAGGGCCGGGTCATCACCGCCGAGTACGAGGATCTCTATCTGGTGTGCTGCTATACGCCCAATTCCAAGGATCAGCTCTCCCGGCTGGACTACCGCATGGAGTGGGAGGACGACATCCGGGAATACCTGATGGCGCTGGACGAAAAGAAGCCGGTGGTCTACTGCGGCGACCTGAACGTGGCCCATCAGGAGATCGACCTGAAAAATCCCAAGACCAACCGCATGAACCCCGGCTTCTCCGATGAGGAGCGGGCGAAAATGACGCAGCTTCTCGCCAGCGGCTTTGCCGACACCTTCCGCACATTGTACCCCGACCGCACCGGTGCCTATTCCTGGTGGAGCTACCGCTTCCACGCCCGCGAGAAGAACGCGGGGTGGCGCATCGACTACTTCATCGTGTCGGAGCGTCTGCTGCCCCGGGTGAAGAACGCCGATATCTGGCCGGAGATCACCGGCAGCGACCACTGCCCCGTGGTGCTGGAGCTGGACGAGGCATAAAAGAGGATAAATAGAGAACGCCCCGGCCTGTTGCCGGGGCGTTCTCTATTTGTGATATGGATGTTGTTATGTTACAGGATGGAGAAGTTGACCACCAGGCCGGCGAACACGATGGAGACCATGCTCAGCAGCTTGATGAGGATGTTGATGGCGGGGCCGGAGGTATCCTTGAAGGGATCGCCCACGGTGTCGCCCACGACGCCGGCCTTGTGGCAGTCGCTGCCCTTGCCGCCGAAGTTGCCCGCCTCAATGTACTTCTTGGCGTTGTCCCATGCGCCGCCGGCGTTGGCCATGTAGATGGCCATCAGGAAGCCGGTGACGGTGGCGCCGGCCAGCAGGCCCACAACACCCTTATAGCCCAGGATCATACCCACCACGATGGGGGTGACCACGGCGATAACGGTGGGAACCACCATTTCCTTCAGGCTGGCCTTGGTGCACAGGTCGACGCAGCGTGCGTAGTCGGGATCGGCCTTGCCGTCCATCAGACCTGCGATCTCCTTGAACTGGCGGCGCACCTCCAGAACCACGCTCTGGGCGGCACGGCCCACGGAGTTCATGGTCAGCGCGGCGAACACGAAGGGCAGGCAGGCGCCAATGAACAGACCCACCAGAACCAGGGGATTCATCAGGGAGAAATCGTTGAAGGTAACGTCAGCCGCGCCCACTTCCTTGACTTTCTCGATATAGGAGGCCATCAGAGCCAGGGCGGTCAGCGCGGCGGAGCCGATGGCGAAGCCCTTGCCGGTGGCGGCGGTGGTGTTGCCCAGGGAGTCCAGCGCGTCGGTGCGCTGACGGACCTCCGGCTCCAGGCCGGCCATCTCGGCGATGCCGCCGGCGTTGTCGGCCACGGGGCCATAGGCATCGGTGGCCAGGGTGATGCCCAGGGTGCTCAGCATGCCGACGGCAGCCAGAGCGATACCGTACAGGCCCATGCTGGCGTTGGTGGAACCACCGGACAGGAAGAAGGCCAGCAGGATGCAGACGGCCACGATGATGATGGGCAGTGCGGTGGACAGCATGCCCAGGCCCAGACCGCCGATGATGATGGTGGCGGAGCCGGTCTGGCTCTTGCTGCTCAGCTCCTGGGTGGGCTTATAGGTGTCGGAGGTGTAGTACTCGGTGGCCTTGCCGATCAGCACGCCGGCCACCAGGCCGGACAGAATGGCCACATACAGGCCCCAGTGCTCGATGCCCAGCAGCTTCCACACCAGGAAGAAGGAGATGATGGCGATCAGCACGGCGGCCAGGTTGGTGCCGCGGGACAAGGCCTTCAGCAGGGTACGCTGGTCGGCGTTCTCCTCGGTCTTGACGAAGAAGGAGCCGATGATGGAGCAGATGATGCCCACAGCTGCCATGACCATGGGGATGGCCATGGCCTTGAAGGCCTCGCCGGAGAAGGCGGCCACGCCCAGGGCGGAGGCGGAGATGATGGAGCCTACATAGCTCTCGTACAGGTCAGCGCCCATACCGGCCACGTCGCCCACGTTGTCGCCCACGTTATCGGCGATGACGGCGGGGTTGCGGGGGTCGTCCTCGGGGATACCGGCTTCCACCTTGCCCACCAGGTCGGCGCCCACGTCGGCGGCCTTGGTGAAGATACCGCCGCCCACACGGGCGAACAGGGCCATGGAGCTGGCGCCCATACCGAAGGTCAGCATGGCGCTGGTGATATTGGCGGCATCCAGCTTGAACACGAAGCGCAGCAGCATGAACCACACGCTGATGTCCAGCAGGCCCAGACCCACCACGGTGAAGCCCATGACGGAGCCGGCGGAGAACGCCACGCGCAGGCCCTTATTCAGGCCGTCGCGGCAGGCGTTGGCGGTGCGGCAGTTGGCCTTGGTGGCGATGCGCATGCCCACGAAGCCAGAGAGGCCGGAGAAGAAGCCGCCGGTCAGGAAGGCGAAGGGCACGAACCAGGTCAGCAGACCGCAGGCTGCCATGATGCACAGCACCACGATCATGCAGGCAAAGAAGATGCCCACCACGGTGTACTGCCGCTTCAGGTACGCGTTGGCGCCCTCGCGGATGGAGCGGGAGATCTTGCTCATCAGAGGGGTGCCCTCGTCAAAGCTCAGGACGCGCTTGCCCGTGATGAACGCGAACAGCAGCGCGATGATCGAGCCAATAAATGTGGCTATGACCAGATACTTTTCCATAATGTGTTTTCCTCTTTCTTCCCCGGATGGGGAATCTTTCATTTTTGTTCCGCACTATATTATAATAAAAACCTACTTTTTCCGTCAAGTTTTCAAATTATTTTTCAGTGAAAAATAATTTTTGTACGATTTTTTCGTCGATTTGCATAAAAACATTTTTTCGTTCAACATCCCGTAAAATCCGGAATCGGCGGCTGTTTTCGCAATCACATTTCAGATTTTTGCCAGAAATGTGTTGTTCTTGGAACATAAGCGCAGCTTAATTCTGACATAAGAATTTTTTTCTGAAACGTTTTTGCAAAAAACAGGAATAAATTTTGCTGTCTCTTTCTGTTTTTCTCCAATTTTGCGCGTTTTGCGTCAGATTTCTCATATTAGTTCATCCGATTTCGCCCTTGGCATTTTGCACAATGCCGTTTTTGAACTTTCCCGGGGTAATATGTCTGCCGCATTCCCGCGTTATCACGAAAAAGACCCGCCGAGAACGACGGGCCTTTTCACAGAAAGGAGATCATTTGATCGTTGCTTTTTCACGCTTGGCAGAGAGGTACTGTACGACCACGACAACGGCCACCAGCGCCAGGCCTGCCACGTCGGTGAGCGTACCGGGGATCATCATGCCCAGACCGCCGACCGCCAGCAGGATGCGGAAGACCCAGGACAGCTTCTTATACAGATGCCCATTGAGGGCCGCCGCGATGCCGAAGATGCCCAGCAGGGCGCTGATGCAGATCTGGGTTACCTCCCACCAGCCGGAGATGTTCTCAAACAGCAGGGCAGGGGAGTAGGCAAAGATGTAGGGGACGATAAACGCGGCGATCGCCAGCTTCGTGGCGTTCAGGCCGGTCTTCATGGGGTCGGATTTGGCGATAGCGGAGCCCGCGTAGGCAGCCAGCGCCACAGGAGGCGTGATGTCCGCCACGATGCCGAAGTAGAACACGAAGAAATGGGCGGCCACCACGGGGATGCCCATCTTGATCAGGATCGGGGCGCAGGTGGAGGCCATGATGCAGTAGTTGGCGGTAGTAGGAACGCCCATGCCCAGGATAATGCAGCAGACCATGGTCAGCACCAGACCGATAATGGTGGCGTTGCCAGCCAGACCTACGATGCCGTTGATCAGGATGGAGGCCAGACCGGTGACGGTGATGCAGCCGGCGATCATACCGGCCACGGCGCAGGCCACGCCGACGGTGATGGCGCCGCGGGCGCCGGCTTCCAGTGCCTCGAAGATCTTCTTGGGGGTCAGGCGTTCATCTTTATTCAGGAAGCCCACAACGACGGCGGCCAGAATGGAGACGGCGGCGGAGAACTGCATGGTCTTTGCGCCGGAGGATACCAGCCACACCAGCAGGATCAGCGGCAGCAGCAGATAGCTCTTGCGGCCCAGATCCTTCCAGGCGGGCATTTCGTCCCGGGACAGACCCTTCAGGCCCAGCTTCTTGGCCTCCAGGTGAACAGCGATGAAAATACCGGTGAAGTACAGCACGGCGGGCAGGATGGCCTTGACTGCCACATCCTTATAGGGTAGGCCCATGTACTCCGCCATCAGGAAGGCGGCAGCGCCCATGATGGGAGGCATGATCTGGCCGCCGGTGGAGGCAGCCGCCTCGACAGCGCCGGCAAACTCCGGCTTATAGCCGGTCTTCTTCATCATGGGGATGGTGACCGAGCCGGTGGTAACGGTGTTGCCCACGGAGGAGCCGGACACCATGCCGCACAGGGCGGAGGAGATGACCGCCACCTTGGCGGGGCCGCCGCTGGACCAACCGGCGATGCGGTTGGCGAAGCTGATGAAGAAGTTGGCGATACCGGTGCGCTCCAGGAACGCGCCGAAGATGATGAACAGAACGATGTAGGTATAGCAGACGTTGACGGGGGTGCCGATGACACCGTTGGTGGTATAGAACAGCTTATAGATGATGTTCTTCAGCGCCTGATAAAAGTCGGGATTCCAACTGAGCTGGTTGTAGAAGGTGTACACCAGCAGCACGCCTACCACGCACAGAATGGGCAGGCCCACGCAGCGGCGGCACAGCTCCAGCAGGATCAGGATGCCCACCGCGCCGATGACCACATGGATGGGCTCGATGCGGGTGGCCAGCTTGATCAGCGTCATGGCGTTGAAAGCGAAATACAGGAAGCAGCCGGTGCCCACCAGCATCAGCACGATATCATACCAGGGCATGAAGTTGACCTTCACATGGCCCTTCTTGATGGGATAGGTCAGAAAACCGATGAATACGATGCAGGCCAGGAACAGGCTCAAACGGGTCTCCGGCAGAGCCGTGGACCACAGGGTCATTGCGATGCAGTACAGAGAGAACGCCGCCATCAGCCCGCCGGTGATCCAGCGGAGGGGGCCGTCCCAGATACGGGTGTTGGATTCGCGGTCATATTTGCGCATCACCGCGTCCAGATCGGCTGCCATATCCTCGCCGGAGGCGGCGGAGGTATCGACAGCCGGGGCCTCTTCGACCCGTTTTTTGAATAGCTTCATAGTGGATCTCCTTGGTGTGGTTTTGGGGATGCTATGCCAAAGAACAGCGAGAACTACGGCGGGACGGGCCCGCCGTAGTCTCAATAGAGGTTTTTCCTGTTAATGTTCCGTACAGCTTTTACTGAACGGTGAAGCCCTTCTCGGCAAAGTACTTGGCGGCGCCGGGGTGATACGGCACGGAGGTGATGGAGGAACCGAACTCCAGGCTCAGCTCGCCGTACTTGGCGTGGCTGCTGACCAGATCAGCGGCGTTGTCAAAGATGTCGGCGGTCAGGGCATAGATGGCATCCTCAGACACATCGTTGCGGGCCAGGATCACAGCGGCCACGGCCACGGTGGTCACATCCTCATCCAGACCGTACACATCCTTGGGGATGACGGTCTTGGTGTAGTAGTCGGAGGTCTCCAGCAGCTTGGCGATATGCTCGTCATCCAGGCTGACCAGATGCACGTCCTTGGTGGTAGCCAGGTCGGTAACAGCAGTGGTGGGAGCGCCGGCCACGATAAAGGCGGCGTCGATCTTGCCGTCCTTCAGGTCGTTGGCGCTGTCGCCAAAGGACTGATAGGTGGCGTTGATCTGGGTAAACTCATCGTTCTCGTTGACATCGCCCAGGCCGTAAGCGGTCAGGATGTCCTTGGCGTTGAAATACACACCGGAACCGGCGGCGCCCACGGAGACCTTCTTGCCCTCCAGGTCGGCCACGGTCTTGATGGTGGGATCAACGGTGACGATCTGCACCTGCTCCATGTACAGGGCGGCCACGGTGGAGAAGCAGTCCACCTTGCCGTGCTCCTCAAAGATGTTGGTGCCGTTATAGGCGTAAGCCATTACGTCGGACTGGCAGAAGGCCATCTCGGCGTTGCCGTCCTGCAGCTCCTGCACGTTGGACTGGGAGCCGTTGCCCACCAGGCCGACCACGTCGACACCGGCGTTGTTGGTGGCATGCTGAGCGATAACGCTGCCGAAGGCGTAATAGGTGCCGGACTCGCCGCCGGTGACGAAGCGCAGCTTGGCCTTGACGTCGCTGCCGCCGTTATCGCCGTTGCTGCCGCCGCCGCAGGCCACCAGGCTCAGAGCCATGACCAGCGCCAGGATCAGTGCAAAAAACTTTTTCATGATATACTCTCCTCGCTTTAATTGTGCCGCGCGCCGCGGCCAAACGGATTCAACGGACGTATTATACTCCCGCGCCCCGTTTTTTGCAAGTCAAAATGAAGAAAAATTCATTTTAATTTTTGCAAAGTCTTTACACCGCGGATCGCCGCGCGAGTTTTCTTCCGGTTTGGCCGGGTGATTCTTCGGTTTTATGCGGGATATGCACGGAGATATCCATATTTCTATTGCCGCGAAAGCCCATGCCTTTTGGCGGCTGTCTTGCAAAAATTGCAATAAAAAGGCATCCGCCCTGCAAAACGCATCGTTTTGCAGGGCGGATGCACCAGATATTGTGGTCGCCGGTCATCTGCTGCGCTTGAGGATCTCGCACACCAGCGCGTATACCCGTTCGGTGGAGGGCACATTCAGCCGTTCCCGGACAGAGTGTACGTCGTGCAGCTCTGGCCCCATGGAGATGGCGTCCAGTCCGGGGATCTTCTCGATCAGCAGACCGCACTCCAGGCCGCCGTGGGTGGCCTCCACCACGCCCTCCTTGCCGGTCAGGTCGTGATAGGCCGCCAGCACCGTGTCCCGGAACTGCGAGTTCCGCTCATACTGCCAGCCGGGGTACCTGCCCCGCTCGGTGACGGTACCTCCGGCGAACTCCACAATGGAGTGGACCCGCTGGGCCAGCATCTCCTTCTGGGAGGCGATGCTGGAGCGGATGGAGAAGGTGATATACAGGCCGTCCTCCTCCAGCTTCAGCACGCCCATGTTCAGGGAGGTCTGGGTCAGGCCGGGGAAGTCCACGCTCATGGCCTGCACGCCCTGGGGCAGCGCCAGCAGCGTGTGCAGCATAAGGTTGGTGGTGATCTCGCTGATGGCGGCGGTCACCTCCGCCTTGGCGCACTTCAGGGTGATGCCGTCGTCGCAGCCGGCGTACTCGTTTTTCAGGATGGCGTCGAATTCCGCGATAAACGCCTCAAATTCCGCCTCCTTCCCGGCAGGGATAGCCACCGCCGCGTCGCAGCGGGAGCAGATCACGTTGTCGAACTGGCCGCCGGAGACCGCCGCCAGCCGCAGGCCGTGAAGGCGCTCCATGGCGCTGTACAGCACCCGGCCCATCTGCTGGTTGGCGCTGGCGCGGCCCAGATGGATGTCCGCGCCGGAGTGGCCGCCCTGCAGGCCGGACAGCGTGACGGTATAGCCGCTCATACCGTCCACCGGCTCCATAGCGCCGGGCAGACAGCAGTCCGCCCGCAGTCCGCCCGCGCAGGACACCGTGAACACGCCCTCCATCTCGGAGTCCAGATTCAGCAGCTTCCTGCCCTTCAGGTCGGAGCAGTCCAGCGCGAAGGCGCCGTCCATGCCCACCTCCTCGTCCACGGTGAACACCGCCTCGATGGGCGGATGGGCCAGCGTGTCGTCCGCCAGAATGGCCAGGATCATGGCCACGGCGATGCCGTTGTCGCCGCCCAGCGAGGTCTTGTCGGCCCACACCCATTCGCCGTCCGTCCGCAGGTCGAGACCCTCCGCGGCCATGTCCTTGGTGCAGTCGTCGGTCTTGGCGCAGACCATGTCGATGTGACCCTGCAGGATGATGGGCGCGGCGCTCTCATAGCCCGCGGAAGCGTCCTTCCAGATGATGACGTTGTTGCAGCTCTCCTGCCGGTACCGCAGGCCCAGCTCCCTGGCGAAGCCCACGCACATATCGCTGATGATCTTGGTGTTGCCGCTGCCGTGAGGCACAGAGCAAAGCTTTTCAAAATACTCGAATACCTTTTCGGGCTTCAGTCCGGATAAAACTGCCATAGTATTTACCTCCAAATTGAAATGACAAGGCTGATACAGCCCATGCGGGCAGCATGGGCTGTATCAGATCGTTATTACGCGTCGGGAAGCGTGGTGTCCTCGCTGCCGGGGATCAGATCGTCGCCGGTGGAGGGATCCTCCTCATCGGGTTCCTCGGTCACGACCGGGACGAACTCCGTCAGATATGCTTCCTCAGGCAGCCCGGCCAGATAACCGGGGATGTTGATGATGACGCCGTCCATGTTCTTGGGGATGGGGATCTTGTAGGTCTGGACTTCTTCCGCACCGTTCTTGGTCTCCATGACCTCCAGCGTCACGGTAAAGGTCTGGCCCAGGCAGGTGGTGGAGCCGCGCTCCTTGTCGTACAGCTTGGTCAGCTGCTCACCGTCCACGGTGACCGTCACCTTATAGGGGGCCTTGTAGGTCTGGCCCTCGTATTCCAGGGTCTTGTTGTCCAGATAGATGGTATGGCCGCGGCCAATGATGCTCATGATGATGCCGATCACGATCAGCACTACGATGGCGGCGATCCGGATGATCCATTTGCGTGCTTTCATTCCGTCTTACCCTCCTCTTCCAGCTGGGCCTGAGCCAGCATCTGGCCCAGCATGCTCTGGGACTTGCGCTTCTTGGCCTCGTACATGACCAGTGCGACCGTGATAACGGCGTAAGAGATGAATACGCGGAAATACTCGCCGATCATGGAGTCGCCAGTGATCTTGGTACCGGCAAAGGGCGCCACCACGAACATGGTATGGAACAGGATAACGCCCAGGAACACATTGCCGATGGACGCCTTTTCCACGGACGCGCCGCCCACCAGCAGCGCCGCGATGCAGAACATACCCACATTGGTATGGGCGGTATAGGTGGGGAAGTTGCCCATGTTCTGCAGATAGATGATCATGCCGAAACCGGCGAACACGGTGGACATGACGATGGAGATGATACGGGTGCGCTCCACGTTGATACCGGCGTCACGCGCCACTTCCATATCCTGGCCCACGGCGCGCATATCCTGACCCAGCTTGGTCTTACGGAACCAGACGATGAACAGGCAGGCCAGCGCGATGATGATCAGGGTCAGCACAGGGATCTTCACGCCGCCCACATAGACGGCCAGGGCGTTATCAATGCTCTGGCGCATGGGCAGCAGGCTGACGGTATTGCGGATACCGTAGCCGCGGGGCAGCTTCAGAGAGTTATGGGCGATGGGGATAATGGGGCCCATCATGTACAGCACCACCAACTGATACACACCGCCCATAAAGAAGGCGATGAAGTAGCTGGTGATCATCTCACGGCCCTTGGCCCGGTTCAGGATCTTGCCGCACATCAGGCCCAGCAGCACGGAGATGGGAATGGAGATGATTGCCGCCAGGATCAGACCGGGGATGCCCCAGATCTGCCAGTCGGCCACCAGGATCAGGCCGATCTCACCGGCCATGGCGCCCAGGGTCATACCAAAGTTCAGACCCATACCGGCCATGATGGGGATCAGCAGGCTCAGGATCATGAAGGAGTTGCGGCCCAGGCGGGTCATGACTTCATTGAGCACATAGCTGGGCGAAAAGCCGGACAGCGGGATCATGATCAGGCAGATGATAATAAACAGCACGGGCACCGAGTTGTCGCGGACAATGCCCACAGGGCTGAAATTCTTCCGTTTTCCTTTCATGCTCAGCGCCCCCTTTCAGTCTTTCTGGTCAGAGCGTACAGGATCATACCGTTGGAGACAACGATACGGATGACCTCGGACATGTCCATGTGGAAGGCGGAGTTCATGACCGTGGGGGTCATGGTGACGATGCCCTGATAGAGGAACGTACCGATGATCACGTTGGCGATAGACGCCTTGTTTACCGAGGCGCCGCCGATCAGAATGGCGGCCACGGCGGGCATTGCCATCCAGAAGGGGCCCATGTACAGCTGGATGAAGCCGAAGCCCTGCTCGTACACCAGGATGCCCACGGCGCCCAGCCAGGTGGACATGACCACGGAGATCAGGCGGATCTTGTCCACGTTGATGCCGGCAGCCTTGGCGAAGGCGGGGTTGGAGCCCACGGCGGTCATGGCGGTGCCGGTCTTGGTGTGCAGGAACGCCCACATCAGGAAGGCCAGCAGCGCGAAGAACAGCAGGCTTCCGGTGGGGATCACCAGATTGATACCCAGAGCCTCGTTCAGGTCGATCATCAGGAAGTTGGCCAAGGCCTTATCATAGAAGCCCTCCAGGGAGACGACGGTACGCAGGCCGGTACCGGCGAAGCCCCAGACCATGGTGGGGCTGTGATACGGCAGCAGCAGCCACATCATGCACATGAAGGACACCGAGGAGAAGCCCACATAGGTGGCGACCATCATCTCGCCGCCCTTGATCTTGTTCAGCAGCCAGCCGTAGCCGCCGCCGAAC
>ERZ827520.1210-NODE-1210-length-32211-cov-3.332846_pt1 | contig 32211 bp, 30 predicted proteins | sample MGYA00519581_ERZ827520 | MGnify/ENA primary metagenome ERZ827520 (study PRJEB31778, sample SAMEA3449339) | human gut metagenome | biome: human gut; feature: human-associated habitat; material: faeces | place: United Kingdom | collected 2010/2012 ...
GGACGATGGCCAGGTTGTCCGGCGGGACGATCAAGCGCGTCCACAACGGTACCAACAGGTAATTGAGCAACCGGCCGAGCATCGAAGAGATGCCGTAATACGCCGTTTGACCGGTAAGACTTTTTACGATTCCCATCTTTTCTTTTTTCCTGTCCTTGCCCGGACAGGATCTTTTTCACCTTACATTCCGCGTCCCCACGCCTTCCGCCAGGCACGCTTCTTACATCGTTTTACTTGAAAAACAGCAGTCCCAAGCCCGCCACCGCCACCAGGTACCACCGCATCGCCGTACGCTGCGAAGCCGTAGCCACCGCGAAAAAACGCGCGATCACCACAGAGAAAGGCACCGCGAAAAACACTACCAGATATTTGTAGCGCAGCAGCAGCACCGCGATGACAAGTGCCGTAAGCCCCATGGCCGAGATGACGAAGAAACGTTTCTTCCGAGGAATCGTTTCTCCCCAGGCAAAACGCCAATACTTCGCATACGCCCAACCCCAAGCCAGCAGCAGGCAGACGAGATAGAAATAAAACCCATCGGCCTTGAACACCTTTTCCGCATACGGCATGGCAAACAACCGGGAGGAGAGCTCCGGGAAAAACGAATCGCCCCCCAACCATACCACCTCATAGGTTACCAGCAGGATGTACGAGGCCGCCACCCCGGCCAGCGGGATGAGCCACGTGCGAATATCGGACGGCGAAAAGACCAACACCCCCACATAAACCACCGCCATGAAGGCCACCGCCGCCGGCACGAACCAACCGGCCAGCACGACAAAAAACGAGGCGAAAAACACCTTCGCCTTTTCCTCTCCGGGGTGATCCTGAATGCGCATCACGTTGTACATCGAGAGAACCACCAAGAGGTTAGCCACCAGATAATCCCGGAAAAACATCAGGGTCGGGATCCCGAGGAAAAACACCCCGCACAAGGCCGCTACCCGCCAAAGATCCCTCGGACGTATCATGTTGGACGCCACCAGTGCCACGCAGAACACCGTGAGCACCACCAAGGCCGTATGAAGCGATGCCTGGGCAAAAGGCTGTTCCGACATGTTGCACCAGGGAACCCACCGGATGGAAAAATTGACGATACAAGCCACCCCGACCCCCAAAGCCGACAGCACCAGAAACAACAGGTGTCCTCCGGAAGGTAGCGTGGCCGTCTGTATCTCCTTTCTCATCGCCGTGGTATCCTCCGCCCTACCGGGCCAGCCAAAGTTCGGGGTCCTGCTTCTTGTCCCAGTCGAACAGGCAGAACATCATGATGGTCTTGTTTTCAAAACGGTCGGTATAGACTTTGCCCACCGTCTGCTTGGTCTCCACCCGGTCGCCCTTCTTGACCGTTACGGACTCCAGGTCGCCGTACACGGTATTGTAGCGTCCGTGGTTGATGTAGACGTTGTACAGCCCGTTGATCTTGTGCACCGCCGTTACCGTGCCGGCAAACACCGCCCGCGCCAAGGACCCCTGCGGAACGGAAATGGAAATGCCCGGATTGACGATCTGGACATTCAGCCCCGGATAGGTCTGGTTGCCGAAGGGGATGTACACCGTCCCGCGTTCCACCGGCCAGGGGAGACGCCCCTTGTTCTGGGCAAAATCCGAAGAGAGTTGTTGGTTCTGCGGGGTCAGTCCCGCCTCGGAAACGGATTTCGCACCGGATTTCTTCCGCTGGGCCTCCAGTTCCTTGGCCACGATCGCCTCGATCTGCTTTTGGATCTGGGCAGCGTTCTGTTTTTTGGTATTCAGTTCGCGTTCCAGTTGGGATTTGTTCTTTTTCAGCGAACTGAGCAATCCCTGTATCTTGTTCTGATCGGCCTTCAGGGTAGCCATCTCGGCGGTCTGCTCCTTGAGCAAAGAGGCTTTCTCGCTGCGCAGGCGCTGGAGTTCCTCCACCGCCGCCCGCGCCTGTTCTTCTTTTTCCCGCACCTGCTGTCCCCGGCGACGAATACCCTCGGCATACTCCTGAATGTACTTTCCCCGGCGGTAGGCCTGCAGGAAACTCTTGGACGAAAGGATGTACATCAGACGGATGCCCGACGAACGGTTCTTGGCGTAATTGCGGCACATGGTCGCATACGAGGCCCGCAAGGTATCGAGTTCCCGGTTCAGGCGGCGGCTCTCCTGCACTTTGTCATTGATCTGGGCATCGAGGCTGCCGATGTCCGTATTGAGGGTCGAAACCAGACGCTCGCGGATACGAACCTTCGAACGGAGGTTTTGCAACTCCACCGTACGGGCCTTCTGGCTCTTGGTATTGGCCGCGATGGCCTGGTCCAGTTTCTTTATATCGGCCTGCAACTGCTGCCGCTGCCGCTCGAGAGAGGTCCTGGATGCCTGCTGTGCGCACACCTCGACCCTTGTCCCCCAAAGCACGACCAAAAGCAACAGGCCATAAGTAAAGGTCTTTTTCATTCCTTCTGTTCTTTCCCGTTAAATATCCACCCCGAGGCTTCGCAGCCATTCCCGCGCATCGTGATACCCGCGCGGCACCTTGAACGGAAATTCGGCCTGCATCTTTCCTCCCCCCGGAGAATAGTCGATCCGCACCGCCCGCTCGGAAATCCCCATCAGGGTAAAGAGCGCCGAACGCGGAAGTGCCTCCTCGCCCGAATAGACGTATTCGGCTTTCAAGCCGACCTTTCCGTCGGGCGAAACGAGTTGCTGGCTCACCAGACGATAGGTGCGGTCATCGACCGTCGCCGAAAACGACACCCCGCTGCGGGCCTCCCGACGGGAGAACCGGAAATCCTCCCCCGGAGCCTGCCCGGGAACGAAATCCCGCACCGAAAGCGGGAAAGCCGCCCGGCCGCACAGCAGATTTTCCACCACCGCATAGTCCAACGCCGAAAGCACCGGGGACAAACGGTGCAACTCCTCCCACCGCCCTTGGAACGTGGTCTTGGCCACCCGTTCGTAGTACTGCAGCGAATCGGGGGTAAACATCGCCCGGGCAAAGGTAATGCCCAGCACCGAAATATTGATCCACGTACGCCGACCCTGCACCATTCGCAGCGTTCCGGAGACGGATTTTCCGCCGACGGTCAGCGTGATCTTCCGCTCGGTAGAATCCTGATGGAACCCCGCAGCGCGGATCCTGGAAAGGATCTCCTCCCGGTTTGCCCCCACCTGCTCCACCTTTTCCTTTTCGGGCACTTCAGCCGCCTTGCGGCGCGCCGCACAACCGGCCAGCAGAAAAACCGCCAGCGCCACTGCCGCATATTTCCAAAGTATCGTTTTCATCGCATCGCTTTGTTATTTCCGATCCCCGACCGGTTGTTCGGCGGCCTGCTTGGCCTGGTAACGCTCCCGCGCCTGATCGGCCCGTGCGTCGCCCGAGGCCTCCAGAATCCGGTAATAATGCTCCAAAACCTCGGCCGAAGGGTCTTCGTCGAGCGACAAAGCGCGTTCGATCACCTGCAAGGCCGCCGGATAATCGCCCTGCAGGTACAGGATCCAGGCATACGAATCCAGGAACGCAGGCTCGTCCCTTTGCAAAGCCAAGGCCCGCTCCAGCATGGCACGCGCCCGGGGCAAATCCTTTCCCCGGCATGCCATGAAATATCCGTAGTTGTTCAGCGCACCGGCATTGTCCGGATCGATGGCCAGCACCAGTTCGAAGTTTTCCGCGCTGCGGGCATAGTCCCCCGCCTGTTCGTACACCGAGCCCAAGAGGGAGCAGGTCTCCACATAGAGTTGCACCGCCCCGCCCCGAGCCAGTTGCTTTCCTCGCTCCAAAGCTGCAATCGCCTGATCCGTCTGCCCCAACGAATGCGCCGAAAACCCGTACAGGTAATACACCTCGGGGTCCTCGCCGATGCTATCCAACACCATGCGGGCATCGCGGAAGAGCGTCTCGAGATCGTTGTCCCGAACCTCGGCGTAAAGAAGCTGGAGCACCGCCGCACGGTCGTTGAAGCCCCCGCGGACCGCCTTTTCGAGCAACTCCCGCCCCCGCTTCTCATCGCCCCGGGAGTAGTAGTACTCACTGCCGTATGCGTACGCCAAGGGATCGTCCGTCGAAGCGATGATCTTCCCGAGCGCTTGTTCAAAAGCCGAAGCGTATTCCGGCCTTTGCACAGCGATCTTGGACGTCAGGTCGAGTACCTTCAAGCGGCTCTGCGCATCGAACGACGTATCGGAGGCTACCACCGACAAGGCCTCGAACATCCGGGGATAGTCCCCCAGGTCGTGGTAATGCGAGAGGAGCGTATAAGCCACGTAACCATCCTCGGGATGGCGGCGGAAGAAATCCTCGAGATAGTCCCACGAGCCCTTCTCGTCACCGGTTGCCGAGAGGATCATCGCCTTCTCGACGGCATAGCGGGCATTGTCCGGAGAAATCTTTTGCAGGGCCTTGAGCTGTTCCGCCGCACCTTTGTAATCGCCCGAATGGAGGTAGATGTCTTTTCGATACTCCCGCGTGGCAACGCTGCGTCCATGGCGCTGCTCGTACGTTCCGAGCGCCAAAAGCGCCTTGTCCCACGACTCGGTATAGGCATAGGCGTCGAGCAGTTCGCCCAAGGTGGTATCGTCGCGGCTGTAACGGCGTTCCAGCACGGCCTGCACCGCCTCGGGTTTGCGGTATTTCGTGGCCAGGTACAGCAGGTATTCCTCGTACCAGAGGTTTTCCGGCGCCAGGGCAAATGCCTTGCGGGCGTAGTACACCGCCTGGGTATCATCGTCCAAACGGGTATATACGGTCGAGAGCTGGTAGTACGGCACCGGGTCCTTGGGCTGCATCTGGATGCACTGCTTCAGGTTGTAGATGGCCGAAGGGTAACTGTCGTCGGCGATCTTTCGCATGGCCTGCGAAAGGGTCGACCGGTAAAGGCTGTCGGAAGAGGTTTGGGCCTGCGCCCCGAAAGACAACGAAAGGAAAACGAGGATCGCTATTCCGGGGATAAGAGCCGCTGTTCTGTTCTTGATTCGTTCCACTTTTTGTCCCATAATTCGTCTATTTTACAAAGGTAAACATCTCACGGGGGTTTTATAATTTATTTAGTAGATTTTTTAGAGCAAATTTTGCTATTTTTGCCTTTCACAAGTGTGAAAAAGGTCATAAACATATCAAAAACAAAGAAAAAACATGGGACTTTTCAACTCTTCGAACCCCGCTCTGAACGAGAACACCCTGCGTGAGGTTACCGCCGTCTACGGTACGGAAGCCATGACCCTGAACGGGACCATCTGGAAGACCGTCCTGGGAGTAGCGCTGACATTCGCCGGAGGGCTTTACGCCGTATATGCCACCCTGCAAAACCCCGCCTCGATGCAGGCACTGCTTTGGGTAGGACTGATCGGCGGACTGATCGCCGCCATGGTAACGATCTTCAAACCGACCGTCGCCCGCTTTACCATGCCCATCTACGCCGTGCTGGAGGGACTGGTACTGGGTAGCGCTTCGCTGGCCATCCCGGTGTATTTCGGCGCGCCGATGGCCGTCGTGGGACAAGCCATCCTGGCCACCGTCGCCACGTTCTTCATCATGCTCATCCTCTACCGCAGCGGCGTGATCAAAGTAACCCAGAAATTCGTCGGAGTGGTAACGGCCGCCACCATCGGCATCGCCGCCGTGTACCTCATCCTGTTTATCATGAGCCTTTTCGGCAGCGGCACCAATTTCCTGATGGGCACCTCGGCCCTTTCCATCGGCGTTACGGCTTTCGCTGCACTGATAGCCGCCTTGAATCTGGCCATGGACTTCGAACTGGTCAATCAGCTGCAACAGCGCGCTGCCCCGAAATACATGGAGTGGTATTGCGCGTTCAGCATCCTGGTTACCTTGGTGTGGTTGTATCTGGAACTGCTCCGCCTGTTGGCCAAGGCCTCCAGCAACCGGGGTTGATCAGCTCCCAAAGCGCTGAAGAGAGAAAAAGCCGTGCGGCAAAATTTTGCCGCACGGCTTTTTCTCTCTTCAGCCTCCACCCTTCCCTTCCGCCTCACGAAACGAAAAGGTCCGTTTGGTTTCCGTCCCTCCAAAAGGGATGTCTTACCCCAAACGGTCGACGATCTGCGCCAGACGCTCGGCGATCTCCGGGATAGCCCCCACGCCGTTCACGCCGTGGTACTTCCCCTGAGCGGCATAAAAATCCTTGAGGACATTGGTCTTGGCGTAGTATTCCGCGATCCGCGCCCGGATCACCGACTCGTCGGCATCGTCGGCACGTCCCGAAACCTTTCCGCGCTCCAGCAAACGTTTTACCAGGATCTCGTCCTCGACCTCGAGCGCCAGCATCGCACTGACCTCCATGCCTTTTTCCTTCAGGAAGACATCCAGCGCCTCCCCCTGGGCCTGCGTACGGGGAAATCCGTCGAAGATAAATCCCTTGGCCTGCGCATTCTTTTCCACCACATCCTTGAGCATGGCGATGGTTACCTCGTCCGGCACCAGATGTCCCTGCTTGATGTAGGACTCGGCCAACTTGCCCAGCTCCGTCCCGTTCTTGATGTTCTGGCGGAACACATCGCCGGTGGAGATGTGCACCAGTCCGTATTTCTCTTTCAGGAACTCTGCCTGAGTTCCTTTTCCCGCCCCCGGAGGGCCGAAAAGCACGATGTTGATCATCTTGTCGATCGTTGGTTTGGTTGTGTTATTCCTTCAATTGGTAGATATGCGGCAGATTCCGGCCCAAGCCGTTGTAATCCAGCCCGTATCCTACGATAAACTTGTTTTCGACGTCCATCCCCCGATAATGGATCGGAAGATCCTTCTTGTACGAATCGGGTTTGAAGAACAGGGTGGCGATCCGAAAATCCTTCACCCCGCTCTCGCGGAACAATTCGTAAAGCCGCTCGATCGTATTGCCCGTATCGACGATGTCTTCCAGCACCACCACCGTACGCCCCGAAAAGTCCTCGTTCACCCCCAGGAGGGTCTGGACTTGTCCCGTCGTGGAGGTGCCCCGGTAGGAAGCCATCTTGACAAACGACAATTCGCAGTTGTACGGATAGTGTCGCACGAAGTCCGACATGAAAAGGAAAGCCCCGTTGAGCACCCCGACGAAGATCGGACAAGCCTCCTCGCCCAGATCGTGCGCCACGTGGTCCACCAAGTCGAGTACCGTCGCCTCGATCCGCTTTTTGGGGATATACACCTCGAACGTCTTGTCGTAGAGGGTTACATCGGGGATCATCTTTCGTCCGTTCATCTTCTTATCTATCTTGGCAAAGCATGGATCATTCGACCGTCAAAAGGAAATAGTTCTTCCGCCCGCGCTGCAGCACCAGGTAGCGGCCGCGCAGCAAATCCTCGGACGTAATCACGCGCTCGGCGCCCACCTTCTCCTTGTTGACCGAAAGGGAGTTTTCCTTCAGGGCTCGCCGCGCCTCGGAGAGCGAAGGCAGGAATCCCGCCTTGACCGCCAGCGAAGCCACATCCATTCCCTGGCCCAGTTCGCCCAAGGGAAGTGTCCCGGAAGGCACCCCTTCGAAGACCGCCAGCAGGTCGCCTTCGGACAAACGCAACAGGCTGTCCCGCGTAGCCTGACCGAAGAGGATCTCCGAAGCCTCGAGCGCCGCCTGGTAATCCGCACGGCTGTGTACCATCACCGTTACCTCCTCGGCCAAACGCTTTTGGAGCAGGCGCAGGTGCGGCGCCTGGGCGTGCTGCTCGATGAGCCCCTCGATGGTCTCCCGATCCAGCAGGGTGAATATCTTGATGTAGCGGACCGCATCCTCGTCCGACACGTTGAGCCAGAACTGGTAAAAACGATAGGGGGACGTACGCGCCGGATCGAGCCAAATGTTGCCGCTTTCGGTCTTGCCGAACTTGCGCCCGTCCGCCTTGGTGATCAGCGGGCAAGTCAATCCGTACGCCTCGCCGCCCGTCTTGCGGCGGATAAGTTCCGTACCGGTGGTGATATTGCCCCACTGGTCGCTGCCGCCCATCTGCAAGCGGCACCCTTTGGTCTGGTACAGGTGCAGGAAGTCGTAGCCCTGGAGCAACTGGTACGTGAACTCGGTAAACGACAAGCCGTCGTTGGCCGTGCCGTTCAGACGCGACTTGACCGAATCCTTGGCCATCATGTAGTTCACCGTGATGTGCTTGCCCACCTCGCGCGCAAAGTCGAGGAAGGAGAAGTCCTTCATCCAGTCGTAGTTGTTCACCATCTCGGCTGCGTTGGGCGCATCGGAATCAAAATCCAGGAAATGCGACAACTGCGCCTTGATCGCCTCCTGATTGTGCCGGAGGGTATCCTCGTCCAGCAGGTTGCGCTCGTTGGATTTTCCCGAGGGGTCGCCGATCATTCCGGTCGCCCCGCCCACCAGCATCAACGGCTTATGCCCGCAACTCTGCAGGTGCTTGAGCATCATCACCGACACCAGGTGTCCGATATGGAGCGAATCGGCCGTCGGATCGGTGCCCACGTAGGCCGTTACCATTCCTTCTGCGAACAAATTTTCCACTCCCGGCATTGCCGTGTGCATCATCCCGCGCCAGGAGAGTTCTTCCAAAAAATCCTTTTTGTTTTCCGCCATCGAATGTTCTCGAATGTTTTATTGTTTTTTTCGAATCGCTTGCAAAAATACACAAAGGCGAGCGCAGCGACAAGGAGGAAACGAAGTTTTCGGACCGGGCGCTGCCGAACCGCAGCCTGTTCTATCCACCTCCACTTTTTCTCCCGCCAACGCCCTGCGAAAAAGTCAGCGGACCCGATACCGCGCCGTATCCTCCGCCACCGCCTTGTACAAGAGAGCCTTTACCCGCTCCTCGATCGCCTTGTCCACCTGCGGGTCGGAAGCTACCCGGAACGTTATGCTGCGGTATCCCCCCAAAGCCACAATGCCTTTTTCCGTCTTTACAAAATCCTCGATACGTCGCACCGGCGCATAGCAACCGTTGAGCAGCAGCGCATAACCCCGATCCCGATACCGGCGGTCCACCGCCGCATCGGACGGCGCCAGATAGACAAAGGCCATGTCCTGCGTGCGTTGCAGACGCATCCGGGGGGTCTGCGGCACTCCTTCGGCCCGCTGGACATTGAGGGTCGTCTCGCGCATCACCGTGGCCGCCATCAGGAACAACAGGAACATGAACACCACCACCGGCACGCTGGCAGTCGATTGGCGGGAGAGAGCCCCTTCTCTTTTCTTTGTAAAACTCAATCGCATCGCTTCGAGGAGATTCAACGGAACAAATGTAACGCTTTGCCGGCAATTTCCGAAATGACGACCGCCCGGCTCCTTTCCGCCTGCAAGAGCGGAGAAGGCACTTTGTGGGAACGTCGGACGAATTTATGTTTTTTGCGCAAGAAAATTCACATATCAGTGTTAAAAACCAGTTTTTGCAAAATATTATTTAATTACTTTGCGTGTTTCGCGCAAAAATCACAACAAAATAACCTTTATTTCTTAGCCTTCATCACCATGATCGTCGCCTACCTGAGAGTCAGCACCAGCAAACAAAACCTCTCCAACCAACAAGACGAAATCCGCCGTTTCGCCCAAAACAGAAACCTGTCCATCGACCGTTGGGTGATGGAAGTGGTCAGCGGAAAGAAAAACAAAAAGGAACGCAAACTCGGCTCCATGCTGAAAAGGCTCAAAAAGGGCGACACCCTCATCGTCACCGAACTCTCCCGCCTGAGCCGCACCCTGACCGACATCATGGCCATCATGGGGCATTGCCTGGAAAAAAACATCACTCTGTACAGCACCAAGGACGGCTACGCCTTCGACAACAGCATCAACAGCAAAGTCCTGTGCTTTGCTTTCGGACTGGTGGCCGAAATCGAACGCAACCTGATCTCCCTGCGCACCAAAGAAGCCTTGGCTCTGCGGCGTTCCGAAGGCGTGGTACTAGGGCGGCGCAAGGGTAGCTGCACCAAACTCCGCCTTCTGATGGACCACCGAAACGACATCGTACAGATGCTCCGCCAAGGGCATTCCATCGCCTCCCTCTGCCGGCATTACCACGTCTCGCGCGACACGTTCAACAACCTGAAAAAGCGATCTCCCTCGGTATCGGAAGCCTGGAATGAAAGCCGCCACCACAGACGCACACTCCGCCCGGCAAAGAGCAGCCCGGGCACATCCACGGCCACAGCGGTCGAACAAACCGCAGAAAAGAAAGCCTCCGCAGGACTCCTGCAAGCCCTCACACAGGACTGATCCCGCCGCCGGGCAGGTTTCCCTCCCGCAAGGATGGTCAGCCCCGCCAAGAAGCCCGCTTATTGTGCAGACACGTTCGGACCCTGCACCTTCTGCGGACGGAACACCACAGCAAACAGCAACCCTACTACCAGCGAATACCCCGCGAAGACAAACCATGCATCGGGCCAACCGGCCACATCAACTACCTTTCCGGCTGCATACGACCCGATGAAGGCTCCGAAACCATTGGTCATGATCATAAACACGCCTTGCGCGCTCGAACGGATCGTGGACGAAGTCTGCTGATTGACGTACAGCGAACCCGATATGTTGAAAAAGTCGAAGGCCACGCCATAGACGATCATCGAGAGGATGAGCATCCATACTCCGCCGCCCGGATTGCCCGTCCCCAACAGGCCGAAGCGCAACACCCAGGCCATCATGCTGATCAGCATCACGGTCTTGATCCCGAAACGTTTGAGGAAGAACGGGATCAACAGGATGCACAAGGTCTCGGAAGCCTGCGAAAGCGAGATCAGGATATTGGCGTGTTCCACCCCGAAAGTGCCCTGGTAAGCCGGATCGGCCCCGAAGAAATTGGTCAGATAATCATTGGCAAAGGCATTGGTGATCTGCAAAGAGACTCCCAGAAGCATCGAAAAGAGGAAAAATATCGCCATCCTCCTTTCACGGAACAGTGTGAAGGCCCGCAAGCCCATCGCGTCCACCCAGCCCTTCTTCTCCGGCGTGCGGTTCACCGGGCAATGCGGCAGGGTAAAGGCATACAAGCCGAGTACGATCCCGATCGCCCCCGAAAAATACAACTGCCCCGCCGTACGCGCCAGCCCGAGCAGATCGACCAGGATCATCGCACAGATAAAACCCACGGTGCCCCACACGCGGATCGGAGGGAAATGCCGCACGGTATCCAGCCCGGCCTTCTCCAGCGAGTAGTACGCCACCGAATTGGACAGCGAAATGGTCGGCATGTAGAACATCACACTGGCCAGCATCGACGCATAGAGCCACACGTACTCCTGTTGGCGGGCCGCCACCATCATCAGCGCAGCGGCGATCAGATGGCACACCCCCAGCAGTTTTTGCGCCGGCACCCATCGGTCGGCAATGATACCCATCAGCGCAGGCATGAACAGGGAGGCGATCCCCATCGTGGCAAAGAAACTGCCGATTTCCACACCGCTGTAATGCAACCCTCCGCCCAGGTACGCCCCGAGCGATATGAGCCATGCTCCCCACACACCATACTGCAGGAAGTTCATGACGATCAAGCGAAATTTCACACTCATTTTTTACCTGTCGTTTTTTCGTTAGGAAAAGAGAGGATACACTCCCTTTCCGGAAGCCTCCTTCGCCCCAAAGATAACGAAGTTTTCGCGGAAAAAACGAGGATACCCATCCCGGACAGACAACAAAATTTTCGCTCCGCCCCCGGGACATTCCCCGGGAAATCCCCATCTTTGTCTGCGGACTCATCCAGGGTCCGAAAAAAAAGAAAAAAACAACGACCGTACCATGAAAACACAACAACTCTCCCTGCGCCTGTCCGTCTTTTCCCTGCTGTGGCTCTGCCTTTGGACAAGCGCCTGGGCGCAAGCCGACCCGCCCCTGATGAAGATCATCTCCTACAACATCCTGGAAGGCATGAAGGACGACACCACGACCCACAAGCAAGTCTTCGCCGCATGGGTGCGCCAACAGGACCCGGACATCCTCGCCCTTCAGGAGACCAACGGCTTCACCCAGGAATCGCTGCAGGCCCTGGCCGAGAGCTACGGGCATCCCTACGCCATCCTGTGCAAGGAACCGGGCTACCCGCCGGCCATCACCTCCAAGTACCCCATCGTAAACGTGCGCCGGGTAACGGACAACATGACCCACGGCTTCGTCATGGCCGACATAGGCGGCTACCACGTCATCTCGATCCACCTCAATCCCCATTCGCGGGCCAAACGGATGAAAGAAGCCGAGATCCTGCTCCACACCCTGGCCACGCAGGACGACCCGACCAAATGGATCATCATGGGCGACTTCAACTCCTTCTCCCCGTACGACTCGCTGCACTACGCCGACGGCCAGTACGCCCGGCTCCAGATACAGCGCCGGGTAAAAAGCCCCCACCTGCAAAACCTCGACAACGACCGCGCCGACTTCAGCGTGCAGAGCCGCATCCTGGAAAGCGGCCTGGTGGATGTTTCGCACCTGATGCACAAGGACTCCCAGTCCACCTTCCCCACCGTGCGCTACACCGGCAAGAACTCCCTGCACCACCGCTACGACTACATCTTCGTCAGCAAAGACCTCAAGGGAAAAGTCCGGGACCAGCAGATCCTGCGCGACGAGTTTACCGACCAGCACTCCGACCACTACCCGAATGTCTTCTACGTACCGCGCCTGGAGGAGGTTCCCCGCTGGTAGTCTCCCGCCCGCCCGGGATCAGACAGCCCAGCCCACATCCACCGGTCCAAAGAAAAAGAGGGGTTCGAGCCGATGGCTCGAACCCCTCTTTCCGTTTTACGGATACCCCAAACTCCCTGCGCCCACACGCAGTCCCTCAATTTTTTCTCAATCTTCCTTCCGCCGCGCTTCTTCCTGCGGCGGGACATCCCCACCGTCCTGCGGAAGGGACGAGCGACGGGCAGGCATACGCCTGTTCCTGCGCAGGGCCTCGGCAATGATCCACTGAAGCTGACCGTTTACCGAACGGAACTCGTCGGCCGCCCACTTCTCCAGCGCCTCCATCGTCGCACTGTCCACGCGCAGCACGAAACTCTTGTTTTTTTTCTTTTCTTCCGCCACGTTATCTCCTCCCGTTTACCCGCGCAGCACCTTGGGACGGCGTTTGCGCCCGCCGATGAATTTCCACAACAAAAGCACCGCAGAGGTCACCACCAATGCCTTATCGAGCGTCGTATTCCCCCGCTCTCCCCGCACAAAGTACAGCACGATCCCCGCCGCCGACAGCAGCGTTACGACCAGGGTCAGCCCCACGAACACGCCCCGGTATATCCGTACCGCGAGCGGACGGGCCGCCCAAACGCGCCGTTTGCCCGCATCGAACAGCGAACCCGGCAGTCCCCGGCCCACCTGCGCCACCTGCTCCCGCTGCCGCCACAGCCCGATCGACAAGCCCAATGCCCAGATCGCTACCACAGCTACCACCACCCATACCGACGGAGTACCCATCCGCCGGATGATCATGTACCCCGCTACCGCCAAAAAGGCGAGATTTGCTCCGATTTTTCTCCACATATCCTTTATCCTGCTACCGTTAACATGCTTTCGTTTTCCGGCTTTTCCTTTTTCCAGTACGCCACCCCAGCACCAAGCACAAGGCACTCTCCGCTGCCTGCACCGCCGAAGCCTCGCCCGTCTGCAAGGCCAGCGCCTGACCATACACCCGGTAGCATGCATAGCCCAAAGCCACGATGAACAACACCCCGGCCAGCGTGCAGCGGCTTTTCATCTGCAGATACCGCGTCTCGACCCACGAGGGATCCATTCCCCGCTTCTGCATCCGCTCTGCCTGCCCCCGGAGGAACAACCACGCCCACAGGACGTACAACAGACTTTCGGCCACCCAGACAAAACCTGCCATGACGGCCAACACCTCCTCGGGCCGGTGGGTAAAGAGCGAAGCCACCCTTACGCCCGCCCGTGCTGCCAGCACAGCCACCAGCCCCATCGCCACCAGGCCCCCTGCCAGGAAACCCACGGTACGCTTCCACGACGTTCCCTCCATGACCGCCCCGTCTGTCCGCCTGGCGCCATTATTGGTGGAGCGTACCGGCATTGACCACCGGCTGAGCCGATTCATCGGCGCAGAGCACCACCAACAGGTTGGAGACCATCGCCGCTTTCTTGTCCTCGTCCAGTTCGACGACGTTTTCCTCCTTCAAACGTTCGAGTGCCATGTGCACCATATCTACCGCGCCTTCCACGATCTTGTGCCGGGCGGAAAGGATGGCATCGGCCTGCTGGCGGCGCAGCATCACCGCGGCGATCTCCGGAGCATAGGCCAGGTGCGAGATCCGGGCTTCGAGCACTTCGATCCCGGCCAGTTCCAGACTTTCGGCTATGGCCGCCTCGAGGCGTTTCTGCACCACGTCGCCCGACGAACGAAGGGTTACCTCGTCGTGGTTTTCCACATTGTCGTAGGCATACTCCCCGGCAATGCGCCGCAACGCGGCATCGGCCTGGATCTTGACGAAATTCTCGTAGGTTTTCATCCGGGCGGCCGACGTATTGACCGTCGTCGAACTCGAGGCCGCATTGGCCTCGTTGTCGATGTTGAACATCACTTTATAGGTATCGCGCACCTTCCACACCATCACCAGACCGATCATGATGGGGTTTCCCACCTTGTCGTTCACCTTGATGGGAGCCGCATCGAGGTTGCGCGCCTTCAGCGGGATCTTGTTGGTGCTGTTGAAGGGATTGAGCCAGAAAAATCCGTTGCGGGTAAAGGTTACTTGCCGAAGAACATCACCACCCGCGCCTCGTTGGGTTCGACCTTGATAAATCCGCACAACAGGATCAGTGCAGCCAAGATCAATACCAGCCCACCGACGATCCCTGCCGCCTCGTGCACCGGCAGCAACGCCGCAAACGACCAAGCAGCTGCTCCGCACAGCAAGAAGAATACGAACAGCATCAAAAAGCCCGACAAGGCCATTCCTTTGAATACCCTTTCCTTGGTTTCCGTTTCCATGTTTTTCATCCGATTATTTGTTAGCAATATGATATTGTTTTAATATCACAAATGTAAACAGCATCCCTCTTCGACGCAAGGGGCGAGCAGAAATTTTCCTCTTTTTCACTTTTCGCCCCTCGTTTTCCCGCGAAGTAAAGAAATCGGACTTTTTTTCAACATATTCTGAAAAAACATCAACCAAAACAACAAAATCACCGCGAAAATTACCCGATCCGCCTGCTTTCTTTCAAGAATTTTTCGGATATTTGTAACTTCATTTTCGAAGGAAACACTAATTAAAACGTTACGCATAATGCGAAAGATCAACTTCAGCGCCGGGCCGTCCGTACTGCCCGACGAAGTGTTCGAGCAGATGGCCGCCGCCATGACGGACTTCGAAGGTTCGGGTCTGTCGATCGCGGAAATATCCCATCGCAGCAAAGAGTTTACCGCCGTAATAGAAGAAGGCGAAAGTCTGGTTCGCGAACTGCTGTCGGTTCCCGACGATTATTCCGTGCTGTTCCTTCAGGGAGGAGCCAGCCTCCAGTTCCTGATGGTTCCGATGAACCTGATGAAAACCGACGGGTATGCCGCTTACCTGGATTCGGGCACCTGGGCTTCGAAAGCCCTCAAAGAAGCCTCCGGGATCGGCCGGACCGTCTGTGTGGCTTCGTCCAAAGAAAGCAACTACACGTACGTGCCGAAGGATTACACCATCCCTTCGGATGCCGATTACTTCCACTGCACGTCCAACAACACGATCTTCGGCACCCAGATGAAGTCGTTCCCGCAGAGCCCCGTGCCGATGGCCTGCGACATGTCTTCGGATATCTTCTCCCGCCGGATCGACGTTTCGCGCTTTGGCCTGATCTACGCCGGTGCCCAGAAAAACATCGGCCCTGCCGGAGCTACCCTGGTGATCGTACGCAACGACCTGCTGGGAAAAACGGGACGCTACCTGCCCTCGATGCTGGACTACCAACTGCACATCAAAAACAAGAGCATGTACAACACGCCCTGCACCATGGCCATCTACATGGCGGTGCTCAACCTTCGTTACCTCAAAAAACACGGAGGGGTAGCTGCCGCCGAAAAGTACAACGAGGAAAAAGCGGCCATGCTTTACAACGAAATCGACCGCAACCCGTTGTTCCGGGGTGTAGCCGAAAAAGCCGACCGCTCGCTGATGAACGTTACTTTCGTGCTGAACGATCCTGAAAAATACGAAAAACCGTTTGCCGACCTCTGCGCCCAGGCCAACATCTCTTCGGTAAAAGGACACCGCTCGGTAGGCGGATACCGCGCTTCGATCTACAACGCAATGACCAAAGAGAAGATCCAGGTACTTATCGACACGATGCAAAAATTGGAAACATTATGAAAATATTGGCCAACGACGGATTGTCCAAAGCTGGCGTACAACGCCTTGAAGAAGCCGGACACACCGTCATCACAGATACCGTAGCGCAGGAAGACCTTGCAAAATACATCAACGACAACGACATCGTGGCGCTCATCGTGCGCTCGGCCACGAAAGTCCGCAAGGATGTGATCGATGCCTGCCCGAACTTGAAAGTCATCGCCCGCGCCGGCGTGGGGATGGACAACATCGACGTGGCTTACGCCCGGAGCGTGGGACGCACAGTGCTCAACACCCCGAACGCCTCGTCGGTATCGGTAGCCGAACTGGCGCTGGGACACATGCTCTCGGTAGCCCGTTCGCTCAACCGAGCCAACCAACAGATGCCGCTCGAAGGCGAGACCCACTTCGCCGACCTGAAGAAACAATATTCCAAAGGACGGGAACTGGCTGGAAAGACCCTGGGTATCATCGGTTTCGGCCGCATCGGACAACGGCTGGCCATGAATGCCATCGGCATCGGGATGAAGGTCATCTTCCACGACCCGTTCATCACCGAACCGAAAACGCTCGAACTGAAGTTCTTTGACGGACAGTCTGTGAAATTCACCCTCGCCCCTAGTTCGTTGGACGAAGTGTTGGCACAGTCGGACTTCATTTCCCTGCACGTGCCTTCGCAGGCCAAGCCGCTGATCGGAAAGGCCGAGATCGAAAAGATGAAACCGGGTGCGATCCTCATCAACGCCGCCCGTGGCGGCGTGGTGGACGAGGCGGCACTGGTCGAAGCGATCGAAAACGGAAAACTGTGCGGTGCGGGTCTCGACGTGTTCCAAACGGAACCGACGCCGCCCGTTGCTCTGCTGATGAACAAGGCGATTTCGCTCTCCCCGCACATCGGCGCTTCGACGACCGATGCGCAAAACAAGATCGGCACAGAGATTGCCGAAAACGTGATCATCGCTTTGGCTCAATAACCTGCGGATATCCCCAAACACCGATGCGGGCTCAAGACTTTGAGCCCGCATTTTTTGCTCCGACAAAAAATGAAGGGCGGCGCTAAAGCGCCGCCCTTCATCGGTGCCTGGGGACATCCACTACAACGACCGGATAAACGCCGCGAGCTCCTCCTCGGACTCGGTATCGACCACCCGATCCTCGCCGTAATCGACCGAAGGCATATCTGCGAGCATCAACTGCACATTGACCCAGGAAATCCCCCACAACAAGTAATCCCTCTGCCAATGGAAGTGGGAACACACAGCACCCTCCATCCCCCACGGACTGCGCAAACCGCGAATGTGCGGTCTCACTCTATCGGACGCTCGCCCCGCGTATCGAGCAGGCCGGTTCCCTTTATCAATCTGATAGAGTTTATAAAATCCGCAGTACCGCTTACCGACAACACCGTTACCACCAACTTCAAAAGTTGCGCCGCCGTCAGCTGCCACAAAAGATAGCGCGCATACATCCCGGCAAAAAGGCGTATCTTCCACCGCGTCCCAAGCACCGCGAACGCCACCGCCCGCGCCATCGGACGCATCTGCGAACGCACCAACTCGAAACTGTACCCCAGCGGATCGGCCTCCACCCGGAGCTCATCGATTTTCATCTGCGCAAATTCGCCCGAAACCGCATACAATACCCCCAAAGTAGGCGGATCCACCCGCATCCGCACCCTCGGCCGCAGCCATCGCCACCAGCCCCTGCGCTCCGCCTCGAACACCACCCCCCGCTCCAGCAGAGCCTCCACCGCCCGACGGCGCAAAGCCCCTTCACTACGTTCTTCCCTCTCTTTTTCTTCCTCCATTTTCATCTCCTTTTTCTCAAAAATACGAAAAAATTATCTAAAAAGAAATACAAAACTTAAAAAAACACCTCACACCTCCCCATGCTCGAAGAAACTGAAATGCACCGTCCCATAACGCCGCATCTGCGTAAAGCCCTCCATATCGGTCAGATCGACCCCCTTGGGATGCTCCACCACCAGGATACCCTCCTCGGCCAGCAGTCCGCACGAGAAGACCCCCTCTACCAACGCCCGGTACTGCTGCGGCGGCAAATCGTACGGCGGATCGGCAAACACCACATCGCACGGCTCCTGCGGCCGTGCAAGAAAACGGAACACATCGCACGGGATCACCCGGATCACTTCGGAGAAGCCCAACAGATCGGCCGTAGCCCCGATGTACTTCACGCAACCCCGGTCGCGATCCACCGCCCGCACCGATTCCGCCCCCCGCGAAGCAAACTCGTAGGAAATATTGCCCGTACCGGCAAACAGATCGGTTACCGTCAGCCCCTCCATATCGAACTCGTTCGAGAGGATATTGAACAGTGCCTCCTTGGCCACATCCGTAGTCGGCCGCACCGGCAACGACGCCGGAGCCACCAGAAAACGCCCTTTCCAACGACCCGAAATGATTCTCATAGCTGCGCGTTCAATACATTGTACCAATCATAATACGCCACAAAATCCAACGCCGGAGAATAGTTCCCTTCCCCGCCCAACCGCCGGGCAAAACGATACCGTCCCGGATACCGCTCCAACTGCCGGCGCAACTGCAGAAACACCTGCGGCGAGCCGTAAAACACAAAATCCGCCTCCGCCTCCCGGGTCTGCGTCCGCTCGGCCACCAGCAGCAGGTAGTACATCACCTGCTCCATTCCCCGGCAGCGGAACACATTGACCAGCACCGGATCGTCCGCCTCCAGCACCACCGCCTGGACAAAGCCCGGCGCCACGTTCAGATGCACGCTGCGGCCCGGCGAAGCATTGCTGCGCGCCAAAGCCAGGAATACTTCCGCGCTATGGTGCTGTTCCACCCGGGCTGTCCGGGAAGAAAAATACTCTCCCAACCCCGTCTGCTCGGGGAAAAGACACACCGCATCGCCCACCTGACGGGCACACACCGGTCTATCGGGCATCCCCCCCAAGGCAAAAGCCAACAGATCGGCCTTTTTCTCCGGATCGAAGAAAGCGCGCGGCACTACCGTAAAACGATCGTCCAGCCGGATCACATCCACCCGCTCCCAGGCAAGTCCCGAGAAAGGAGCCGTCGTCTCAAAAAAGCGCACCACCTGTTCCAGCAAACGAACCTCCGAAGCCGGATACGCCAACTCGAGTCCTCCGGCCGCCAAACGCGCCCCCGAAGCATCCCGTACGGAGAAACAAAACCCCTCCTCGCCTGCTTCCAATACCAGATGGCAAGGCGCAAGCGGCTCTTCGAGCCGCTTGTCCGCATAGTACAGTCCGTCCGTATCCGTTGTTTTCACCTTTCGAAGTCCGAAAGGACAAAACTACAATTTTTTTACCGCTCCCGCCAAATCCCCTCCGCGCAAAATCGGCCGCTTGCCCATCTTCTCCCAGCACGCCCCTACACCCTCCGAAAGATGCCTTTACACACCGTTTCCAAGACATCTTTCCGCTATTTTCCGACAAGTGAGTGCACATTCCCTATTTCCCGTCCCTCGCCCTCCGGGGGAAAAACAGCCGATACCTCGGCAGCGCACGAAAAGAAAACTTCGCTTTCCCTCATCACCACGCCCGGCTTTCACTACCTTTGGATAAGGCAGGATGCGCCTCGGCAGCGCACGAAAAGAAAACTTCGTTTTCTCCTCGTCGCTGCGCTCGGCTTTCACTACCTTTGCACAAAACCCCTGTCGATGGCCGATTCTGTTCTTTTCCAACGCATCCTCACCCACTTCCCCTACGAGCCCTCCCCGGAGCAACGTTCGGCCATGGAAGCCTTGGCCGAGTTCCTGAATCCCGACAGCCGTCAACGGGTCTTCATCCTGCGCGGATATGCCGGAACAGGTAAAACGAGCCTGGTCGCCGCGTTGGTACGTGCCCTGCACGACGCCGGACGCGAAGCCTTCCTGATGGCTCCCACCGGGCGCGCCGCCAAGGTGATGGCCGGTTACTCCGGCACCGCCGCCCGCACCATCCACAAACAGATCTACGCCGTCGTCCCCCGCAGCGGAGGCGGGATGAGTTTTATCCTGCGACCCAACAAATCCAAAAACGCCGTATTTCTGGTCGACGAGGCCTCGATGCTCACCGACCGGACGGGAGATTCACTCACCGATGCCTCGTCATCGCTTCTGGACGACCTGGTAAGCTACGTGTTTCACGCCCCCGGCAGCCGGCTCATCCTGGTGGGCGACCGCGCCCAGTTGCCCCCCGTGGGTTACGAAGATTCCCCGGCACTGGAGGGACGCACTTTTGAAAACGGATACGGGCTTTACTGCACCGAAATCGATCTGACCCGCGTATATCGACAGAGCGAACAATCGGCCATCCTGCAGAACGCCACCCGGGTCCGCCAGGCGATGGAAAGCGGAGCAACCCTTCCCTGGGGCAGCCTGAAATTCCGCACCGGCAGCGACTTCATCCGCCTGGAAGACGGCTACGACATCCAAAGCGCCATCGAAGGAGCCTACAGCCAGGAAGGTCTTTCGGAAACCATCCTGATCACCCGCTCGAACAAACGGGCCGGGGCGTTCAACACCCAGATCCGCTCCCGGGTACTCCTTTCGGAAGGCGAGATCGCCGCCGGAGACCTGCTGATGGTAGTAAAAAACAACTACTTCTGGGTCGACGAGAACTCCCCTTGCGGCTTTATCGCCAACGGCGACCTGGCCGAAGTGATGAGCGTACGCCGCGAGATCGAACTCTACGGCATGCGCTTTGCCCGGGTGGAACTATCCCTGACGGACTACCCGCAGATGCCCAAATTCGAAGCGCTCATCCTGCTGGACACCCTTTACAGCCAGACACCTGCCTTGCCCGAAGAACGTGCCCGCGCCTTTTTCGAACAGGTCATGCTCGACTACGAAGACCTTCTGCCCCGCAAGCGTTTCGAGGCCTTGGCCAAAAACGAGTACTACAATGCCATTCAGGTAAAGTTCGGCTACGCCGTTACCTGTCACAAAGCCCAGGGCGGAGGCTGGGACAACGTACTGATCGAACAAGTCTGGATGCCCGAGCCGAAACTCTCGCGGGAATACCTCCGCTGGCTCTACACCGCCATCACCCGCGCCCGGAAACGGGTGTACCTCATCGGATTTCCAGACGAATTTTTCGAGTGAGCCCCGGCCCAACTTCCGCAGGAAAGACTCGCTTTTCAAGCAGAAATCACGCCTTTTCCTACAAATAAAATCTGCTTGCAGCGACAAACACCGGCCGAAAGAAGGAAAAAAGTTCGACAAAAAAGGAGCTATCCGCCACCAAAACAGACACAAAGACCTAAAAACAAGGCTATTGTAAAATTTTTTTCCACAAAAAGCATCGGGCGGGAATTCTCCTGCTTTTGTTTTGAATATTGAAATAATAAAACTACATTTGACCAACCAAGCACTATCGCTGCAATCAGCACAACATCAAGTTCGGATATGGAGATCTTATTGTCCGGCGTAGTGGCCTTTGCCATTTGTCTGCTCGTTACGCCTTTTCTGATAAAACTCCTGATGCGTTTCAAAGCCATCGACAGCGGAGGGGGACGGAAAATACACCGCGGTTCGGTACCGACCATGGGCGGTCTGGCCATCTTTGTATCCGTCATCGCGACCATCGCCATGTTCTCGCCGGCGATCCTGTTTACGCGCACCGTTCCTTATGTGATCGGCGCTATTTCGCTCATGGCGCTTCTGGGATTTGCCGACGATGCTCTCAACCTCAGACCCAACCGCAAACTGTTTGTGATGATTGTCGGAGCGACGCTGGTGTATATCGCCGGCATCCGGATATGGAGTCTGTATGGCTTCTTCGGCATCCATGAACTTCCCCCCTTTGTTTCATACCTGGTTACGGTCTTTACCATCATCGTGATCATCAATGCCTACAACCTGATCGACGGCATTGACGGCCTGGCAGGCGGGATCGGAGCAACGACCCTGTTTTGCTTTGCCTTGTGGTTCATGCTGATGGGCAACATGTTCGGACTGGTCCCATGTCTGTCCTTTACGGGCGCCCTGCTCGCTTTTCTGCACTACAATTGGGCACCGGCACGGGTTTTCATGGGCGACACGGGCAGTTTGATGATCGGCATGACGTGCGCCATCTGCACCCTGATCTTTATCCAGGAAAACAGTTTGATGCCGGCGAACGACCCCTTCTGTTTCAAAGGATACGTTGCCGCAGGCGTTACCTTCGTGGCATATCCCCTGTACGATACACTCCGGGTTTTCATCATCCGCATTCGGGAACACCGCTCCCCCTTTTCGGCCGACACCCAGCACACCCACCACTACCTGCTTCGCCTGGGATATTCCCACAGCAAGGTAACGACCATCATCCTGATCGTCAATTTTGCAGGAATGATCGTCTTCTGGATTTTGTCGTATTTCATCCATAGCTATTACGTGGTACCCATCATCCTTCTGACCGCATTTCTGGGAGCCAAATACTTGCAGCGGGTAGAAAACCGAAACCGTCTGGTCGAAATAGAGCAAGGCAATCCTCCCAAACAAGCGCAATAAGGTCTCGCATCCGGTTTTTGCGCCGGCGCCACCCTATTCCACTTCTTGGAACGACCGTTCGACAAAACGGATTGTTCTGCGGACAAATTCCTCGGGATACAGGACTTCCGGAGCCTCCATTCCGCCATGTTTGGCACCCGGTGCCACCCACAATTCTTTTTCGATGCCATCGGGCAGAGCGGCAAAAATATCCTCCGCCATCCAAACCGGAGTACGCTCGTCGTTTTGCCCCACGACGATCAGAATATCCTTGTCGAAAGTATCCGCCAAGGCCAAAGGCATCTTCCCGACCGGGAAATCCTCCGGCACCAGAAGTTGGGTCGAATCCTTACCGACAGCCTGCTGCAATACAGGGATCACCTGCTCGAAAGACGTCGGCACCCCCCGCAGGATACAGCCTTTCACCGAGGGATCTCCCTCCGCGGCGATCATCGACAGGTAAGCTCCAGTCGACCAGCCCAGCAAGTATATTCCCCCAGGGAGCACCTCGGGCTGCGCGCTCACCTGCCGGATAACTGCCCGATAGTCTTCCAACATCTCGGTGTAACACAAATAGTCGGGATCCATCGGAAAGGGATCGCTCGCCCCGAATCCCCTCCAGTCGAACGTGGCCACATTGTAGCCCCGGGAGGTAAACTGTCCCGCCAAAAACAACTGATAGTACGACATATTGCCCGCATCGCCGTTACAGATAAGAATCGTTGGCCGCTTTTGCTCATCCAATGTCCGATAAGCAAGCGGCGTATCGCTGCCGGCATCCGCTCCGGGAGCTTCCTGCGCGGGGAAAAACCACGTCCGGATCCGGTAACCGTCCTGCGTGCAGACATCGAGCGTCTTGTAGATCAACCCCAAATGCTCCGGAAGGCGCACATACGTCCTATCCGGGCGGATACCCTTTGCCGGAGGGATCACGCAGCAGAGCAAGCACAAAAACAATATCGCCTTTTTCATCCTTTCCTTTTTTTTACTCACAAAGATAGGCGCGCCGATGTATTTTACGAAAAAATATCCGCAAACCTCCGCGCATCCGTCTCCCGAAAGGCAACTTAACCCGCAATCTTCCTCTCCCACTGGAAGCAAAAACACATTCATTCCCAGCCTCCTAAAAGAAAACGAAAAACTTTCGGACAAAAACTCCCCGGGGTTTGCTTCGAGCAAAAAAAGTCGTATATTTGCACCCGGCTTATCTAACGAGCCGACGTCGTTTCACGGAACTTTAAGAAAAAGAACAGTTATACAGCGATGAAAAGAACATTCCAACCTCACGTGCGCAAGCGCAGGAACAAACATGGGTTCCGCGAACGTATGGCCACCGCCAACGGCCGCAAGGTATTGGCTGCCCGCCGCGCAAAAGGCCGCGCAAAACTTACGGTATCATGCGAAACTCGTCACAGAAAATAAAAGGATGAGGTGATATTGAAGATGAAAAAGGGGCGTTACCACTTCGGTATCTCCCCTTTTTTATAAGGGTAAGCGAAAAGGCACCCGCCGGGGTTCCCCCTCCCTGTCCAAAAAAAAAAGGAGGGATCGTCTGCAAAAAGAAGGGTTTTCAAAAAAATACGTTTTTTCCACATGCCAAAAAGACAAGACATCCATTCGGTACTGATCATCGGAAGCGGCCCCATCATCATCGGACAGGCCGCCGAGTTCGACTATTCGGGCAGCCAGGCCGCCCGCTCGTTGCGCGAGGAAGGGATCGAAGTCACCCTGATCAACTCCAACCCCGCCACCATCATGACCGACCCGGTAACGGCCGACCATGTATACCTGCTTCCCCTGACGGTCAAATCCATCGAAAAGATCCTCTCCGAACAAAAAATCGACGCCGTACTGCCCACCATGGGCGGTCAGACGGCGCTCAACCTAGCCATCGAAGCCCAGGAAAAAGGCGTGTGGGAAAAATACGGCGTAGAGCTCATCGGCGTGGACATCGATGCGATCAACATCACCGAAGACCGCGAACAGTTCCGCCAGTTGATGGCCAAGATCGGCGTGGGAACCGCCCCGTGCAAGATCGCCCGTTCGTACCTCAAGGGCAAGGAGATCGCTCAGGAATTCGGCTTTCCGCTGTGCATCCGTCCCTCGTTCACCCTGGGCGGTACGGGTGCTTCGCTCGTGTACGACAAGGACAAATTCGAGGATCTGCTCCAACGCGGTCTGGAAGCCTCGCCCATCCACGAAGTACTCATTGACAAAGCACTGATAGGCTGGAAAGAATTCGAGTTGGAACTCTTGCGCGACAAGAACGACAACGTGATCATCATCACCACCATCGAAAACCTCGACCCGATGGGTATCCACACCGGCGACTCGATCACCATCGCGCCGGCCATGACCCTCTCCGACCGCACATTCCAGCGCATGCGCGACATGGCCATCCGCATGATGCGCGCCATCGGCAACTTCTCCGGCGGGTGCAACGTACAGTTTGCCGTCTCGCCCGACGAAAAGGAAGAGATCGTCGCCATCGAGATCAATCCGCGCGTATCGCGTTCCTCGTCCCTGGCCTCGAAAGCCTCGGGATACCCCATCGCAAAAATCGCGACCAAACTGGCCATCGGCTATACGCTGGACGAACTCCAGAACCAGATCACCAAAACCACCTCGGCGCTCTTCGAACCGACCCTGGACTACGTCATCGTCAAGATCCCCCGTTGGAACTTCGACAAGTTCGAAGGTGCGGACCGCACCCTGGGCCTGCAGATGAAGTCGGTGGGCGAGGTGATGGCCATCGGGCGCTCGTTTCAGGAAGCCATCCAGAAAGCTGCCCAATCGCTCGAGATCAAACGTTCGGGCATCGGCGCCGACGGCAAGGACCTCAAGGACCAGGACGTAATCCTCGACAAACTCAAACACCCCTCGTGGGACCGCATCTGGGCTGTTTCCGACGCCATCAAGATGGGCATTTCCCTGCGCAAGATCCACGACATCACTCAGATCGACATGTGGTACCTCAAACAGTTCGAGGAAATGGCCCGCACCGAGGCTCTGGTAGCCGAATACACCGTCGACACCATTCCCCGCAAGGTATTGCTCGAAGCCAAGATGAAGGGCTTTGCCGACCGGCAGATCGCCCACCTGATGGGCTGCAAGGAAAGCCAGGTGCACGACCGTCGGATGGAACTGAACATCCACCGGGTATGGAAACTGGTCGATACCTGCGCCGCGGAATTCGCCGCCCACACCCCGTACTACTACTCGACCTTTGAGAACGATATGGTCCAGGACGGGAAGACCTTCTCGGCCAACGAGAGCGTACGCAGCGACCGCAAGAAAGTCGTGGTGCTGGGTTCCGGTCCCAACCGCATCGGACAAGGCATCGAGTTCGACTACTGCTGTGTACACGGCGTACTGGCCGCCAAGGAATGCGGCTACGAGACCATCATGATCAACTGCAACCCAGAGACCGTCTCGACCGACTTCGACACGTCGGACAAACTGTACTTCGAACCGGTATTCTGGGAACACATCTACGACATCATCTGCCACGAAAAACCCGAAGGGGTGATCGTCCAGCTGGGTGGCCAGACCGCCCTGAAACTGGCCGAAAAACTGGACCGTTTCGGGATCAAGATCATCGGAACTTCGTACGATGCGCTGGATTTGGCCGAAGACCGGGGACGCTTCTCGGCATTGCTGCGCGAATCGAAGATCCCCTTCCCCGAATACGGCGTGGTGGAAAATGCCGACCAGGCGCGCGAACTCTCCGCCAAGATCGGCTTCCCGATGCTGGTGCGCCCCTCGTACGTGCTGGGCGGACAAGGCATGAAGATCGTGATCAACGAAGAGGAACTGGAAGAGCACATCGTCGAACTGAACAAAAATATCCCGGGCAACCGCATCCTGATCGACCACTACCTCGACGGAGCGATCGAAGCCGAAGCCGACGCCATCTGCGACGGAAAAGACGTGTACATCATCGGCATCATGGAGCACATCGAACCCTGCGGCATCCACTCGGGCGACTCCAACGCCGTGCTTCCGCCGTTCAACCTGGGCGAATTTGTCATGCAGCAGATCATCGACCACACCAAGACGATCGCTGTCAAACTGCATACCGTCGGGCTGATCAACGTCCAGTTCGCCATCAAGGACGACATCGTGTACATCATCGAGGCCAACCCGCGCGCTTCGCGTACCGTCCCGTTCATTGCCAAGGCTTACCACGAGCCGTACGTCAATTACGCCACCAAGATCATGTTGGGCGTCAACAAGCTCTCCGACTTCCACTTCCATCCCACGCGCCACGGCTATGCCATCAAGCAACCGGTCTTCTCCTTCAACAAGTTCCCGGGCGTAAACAAAAACCTGGGGCCGGAGATGCGTTCCACGGGCGAGTCGATCCTCTTTATCGACGACCTGCACGACGACCAGTTCTACGAGATCTACTCCCGGCGCACGATGTACCTGAAGCGCTGACGGTTCAAACCCGCGATATACTCCTTCGGGGCGGAAGGATTACCTTCCGCCCCGATTTTTTTCACAGACATCCTTCTTTATAAAATACGGTGTCTTCTGCCCATCCGAACCCGCAGGGAGATCTTTTTATAAAACGACTATCGGAAACGCAGGAAACTCTTTCCCCTGCATCCCTCGGGGGACAAGCAAACACCAGCCCCCTTCTCCTCCAAAAAAACGCCCCCGGGGGGAAAAACCTACTTCTGTGCCTGATAAGCCTGAAAATCCGCCGTATCGTAGAACTGGGCGACCGTCTTGAACTCTCCGCCGTCCCGGCTTTCGGAAATCCCGATCGTGATCGTCTTTCCCGCCAGGCGCCAACGATAGACCTGCACCACGTATCCCGGTTCCAAGCCCGTAGAACGCGGCATGCCGTTGTCGGTGGTGGGTTTGCCGTAGGTACGGCCAAAGTAGTCGCGGAGGTTGGCTACCTCGCTGCGGATCTCGGTCTCGTAACGTGAGACCGGCTTGGGCAGGGCCTTCCTTTCCCAATAGGCCTTGTACAGGTCGTCCGCCGTAGTGATGTCCACCCGGTAGAGCCGGTCCTGATAAAAGAACAGGGTAACGCGATAGGTGAGCTCCCCTATTTTTTCCTGAAAGTTGCTGATGGCCGGGGTATCCTTGTCCAGGAACCAGTCCTTGAACTGCGGCAAGGCTGCCACCTGGTCGAAACTCATGCCGAACTCCGCCGTACCGTAGGCCGTTTTGACCGGTGCTTTCGGAGTCGGGGCTTGCTGGGGCGCCTGCGCCGGAGCGGGGGCCGCAGCGGTTGCCTGCGGAGCCTGAAAGTCAGCGGAAGAAGATTTGCACCCCGCCGAAAGAGCGAGCGGAGCAAACAGCAAAACAAATAAAGTCTTCATGCGATTCGGTAAATATTATTTTCTTTCGTCCTCTTTTTGTCTCCTTTTGTCCCGTCCTCAACGCGGGGTACGGCAGAAGAGCACCGGTACTTTCTCCTCTTCCATTTCGACCTCCAGATGGTTGAACCGGCCGCCCACTTCCCCGTCCACCTGCAAGGTGGTAACGCGCGATATGTCCACGCTGGCCCTGCGCCCCGAAACGCAGAAATAGTTGTCGTACTTCATTTCGTTGAAAAACTTGGTCCAGCCGGCGCGTACCACGGCACCCAGATTGATCCGTCCGATGACGATGACCTCGAAACGGTTGTCGAACGGGTTTCCTTTCACATTGAACGTCAGTCCCGAGCCGTAGCGTGTGCCGTTGGCAATAGCCAACATCGCCCCTTTCCTCTCGTACTGCTTGCCGTCCACCGTAAAGCGGAAACGGTAGGTCTCCTGCGCCCGCACCGCCCCGAACAGGTACTTGGCATAGGTGAGGATGCCCCGGTTCTTGTCCTGCTCGTAAGCCTTGACCAACTGGGCATTCAGACCGACGTCCGCCACGTGCATGGAGTCGATCCCGTTGATCCGTACCAAGTCCAGGTTGCGGGTATGGTAAGTAGCCATCAGCATCTCGAAGCTCTCCCAGGGCGAGTCGCCCGAAGGCAGGTCTTCCCGCATCCCGTTGGCCGAACCCATCGGGATATACGCCACAGGGATTCCCATCCCCTTGACCGCCGAGCAAATCTCGCGAAATGTCCCGTCGCCTCCCACCGAGAACACCCGGTCGGGCGCATAGGCTTCGACCCGCCGGCGGATCTTTTCGGCATCCTGCTGACCGGAAGTGTAGAAAAACTCGTAATCTATTCCGTAAGTATAACAATAGTCGTTGATGTTATTCACAAAATAACTTTTATCTTTACCTCCGGATATAGGGTTTACAACGTATAGGACTTTCATCGTCGTTACCAGTAAGAAAACCATCTCGTGGAAAGGCACATTCCGATACTGACGTATTACAGCTACCTTTCGGTAGGCAAGTACATACGGTTTGCCGGCACCATCCTGCGCGCTCCTGCGGACATGTTGTATATCGGAGACGAAAATACGACTTTTCAGCATATAAAAAACCTTTACAAGCTCTATACTCCTCATTTTTTCAAGAATGCAATGCTCGAGGTGCGCTACCGGGGGTATTTCACCTTGTGCAACATCGACTCCAAAGGCAACTTCGTGGTACCCCTGCCGGAAGAAAGCGAGGAATTCCTCATCGACGACATCCGCATCCGCCTGATCATCGACAACTTCGGCTACACAGTCTATGCCCCCAACCTGTTCCACGAACGCCTCTACATCAGCGACTACAAATACGGACTGATCACCGACATCGACGACACCATCCTGCATACCGGAGCGACCACCTTCTTCACGCGGCTCAAGCAGATCATCTTTACCCGCCCGGACGAACGGCGCTCGATCGAAGGGATGCCCGAGGTGTATCGCCGACTGGCTGCCGACGGAGCCAAAATCTTTTACGTGTCCAACAGCGAAGCCAATCTTTTCCCGGCCATCTCCACCTTCCTGCACAGCCACCGCTTTCCGCAGGGCGCATGCTTTCTGCGCAAGAACAAGCTCCTGTCCTACTTCCTGCACCACAAGAAGGGACATCGTTCGCCCATCTCGCACAAACTGCGCGTGATCTCCCTGCTGATGCGCACCCAGAAAAAAAAACGTTTCATCCTGGTGGGCGACAACGGCCAATACGACCCCGTCATCTACAAAGAAGTGATCCGGCGCTTTCCCGGGCGGGTAAGCTACGTCTTCCTGCGGGACATCCACGACAAGATAGGCCTCAAACGCCAATGCTGGGGCGGAGTACCGGTACTGTTCTACAGTTCGCTCAACGACATCAAACCGTTCATCTCCGTCCGGTTAAATTCCGATTTTTCCTGACAAAACACACAGACACTTGCACTCGGACATGACTGCATACGACAAGACTTTCGACGACATACGCCCTTTTACCGACCAGGAAGCCATCGCCGCCCTCCCGAAAGCCATCCGCATTCCCTACCTGGAACAAGTGATCCGGTACGGTCTGCCGGACCTCACTCCGGAACAACTCAAAAGATTGATCGCTTCGTGCACCTCCGTGCGCGATTTTATCGAGAAAGCCATCTACCCGGCCGTACAGCGCCTGTTGGATCAGACCTCCGAAGGAGTCACCTTCCGCGGGTTGGGCGCACTGGACAAGGACAAAGGCTATCTCTTCCTGTCCAACCACCGGGACATCGTCATGGACTCGGTCATCCTCAACTACGGTCTTCACATCCAAGGCATGCCCTTGGCACAAAGCGCCATCGGGAACAACCTCGTCCCCGACGAAAACCTGCTGACGATCTCCCGCATCAACAAAAACTTCGTCGTGCGCCGCGACCTTTCCCCGCGTGAAACGCTGGTTTTTTCCCAAAAACTGTCGCGATACATCGGCTACGTACTCTCCCAAGTAGGCGATTCCGTATGGCTCGCGCACCGCGAAGGCCGGGCCAAGGACGGCGACGACCGCACCCAAGCAGGCGTAATCAAGATGCTGACCCTCGCTTCCCGAGGTGGTGATCTGGTGGACTACCTCCAGAGCCTGCGCATCGTCCCGATGGCCATTTCCTACCAATGGGACGCCACCGATGCCCTGAAGGTCCGCGAACTGCTGGCCAAACGATCGGGCGCGAAGTACGTCAAGGCTCCGGGAGAAGACCTGCACTCCATCATTACCGGCATTACCGGCCGCAAAGGGGGCATCTGTGTGGCGATGGGCGACGTGCTGAACGAGGAACTCGAACCCCTGCGCGCACTGAACAACGACATGCAGCGCATCCACGCGGTCTGCCACCTGATGGACCGGCACATCCACCGGCTTTTCCACCTTTTCCCCACGCATTACCTGGCTGCCGACCTGTTGGAAGGCACTTCCCGACGGAAGGATCGTTACTCGGCAGCCGACCGGGAGGCCTTCGAGCAGCGCATCCACGCGGTAGTGGCCGCCTGCGGGCAAAACCCCGAAGCCCGGGAGGTCCTGCTGCGCATCTACGCCAACCCGGTGTTCAACCGGGAAAAAACCGAAGAAAACGAAAACGAATGAAAGAGAATAAACTTCCGAAAATCCTGCTGATCTACACCGGAGGGACCATCGGCATGGTGCGGGACGAGGTATCCGGCGGGCTGCGTCCGTTCGACTTTGACAACATCCTGGCCAACCTGCCCGAAGCCCGCTCGATCCACTGCTCGCTGGATACCTACGCATTCGACCATCTGCTGGACTCGTCCAATATCTCCCCGGCCAACTGGGTGGAGATCGCTTCGGTGGTGCGCGACCGTTACGAGGCCTACGACGGCTTCGTGGTACTGCACGGCACCGATACGATGGCCTATACCACTTCGGCGTTGAGTTTCATGCTCTCGGGACTGTCCAAACCGGTCATCTTTACCGGCTCGCAGCTCCCCATCGGGCATCTGCGCACCGACGCCAAGGAAAACCTGATCACCTCCATCGAACTGGCTTCCCTGACGGGCGAAGACGGCCAACCGGTGGTGCGCGAAGTCTGCCTGTACTTCCAGCACGAACTCTACCGGGGCAACCGCTGCACCAAGATCAATGCCGAACAGTTCAGCGCCTTCGCCTCGCCCAACTATCCGCCGCTGGCCCATTCCGGCGTCCACCTGACGGTGGACAAGGATTTGCTCTTGCCGCGCTCCTACGCGTCCTTTTCGCTGGATGCCCACCTGGAGACCGAGATCCTGATGTTGCACATTTTCCCCGGCATCCGCCCAGAGATGGTGCACTACCTGCTCGACTACCCGGACTTGCGAGGTGTGATCCTGCTGACCTTCGGTTCGGGCAACGCCCCCGACTCGGCCGAATTTCTCGCGGCGATCGAGCACGTGATAGCACGCGACATCCCGGTGGTCAACATCACCCAATGCATCAAAGGGGCGGTCAACCAGGGAGACTACCAGGTCAGCGAGTCGCTCCTGCGCGCCGGGGTGATCAGCGGGCGCGACATGACCAAAGAAGCGGCTCTGGCCAAGATGATGCACCTGCTCGGACACCATTACGGAGTGGATGAAATACGGCACTACATGCAAAAAAGCCTCCGGGGGGAGGTCAGCGAATAAACGCCGCCTGAGGCCTCTTCCCCTCCCCTGTCGAATAAACGGAAAGGGGATTTTCAGGCCCTCAACAAGGAATATGAACAAAAAACGGCGGG
>ERZ827520.1212-NODE-1212-length-32130-cov-12.141450_pt1 | contig 32130 bp, 24 predicted proteins | sample MGYA00519581_ERZ827520 | MGnify/ENA primary metagenome ERZ827520 (study PRJEB31778, sample SAMEA3449339) | human gut metagenome | biome: human gut; feature: human-associated habitat; material: faeces | place: United Kingdom | collected 2010/2012 ...
CAATAAGCGAAGCGTTTGCAATAAGCGAAGCGTTTGCAATAAGCGAAGCGTTTGCAATAAGCGAAGCGTTTGCTTAGCACCGCGGGGCGCTTTCCGAATCGGAAAGCGCCCCGCGGTGTTTTATATGCAGTTGGAATGCGTGTCAGTTTCTATTTTTGCGGCTCAGCTTCTCTTTTTGAGAACGACCGCCGCGCCGCAGAGTGCGGCAAGCGCGATGACAGCGACGGCCGCCAGCCCGGTATCACCGGTGGCCGGCGTGGACGAAGAGCCGCCCGCGGTCGAGGACTCGACCGGTGCAGCCGACGACTCGACCGGCGCGGCAGAGGACTCCTCCACAGCGGCGGCGGTTTCGACGCCGAATTCGGTGAAGCCGATCCACTCCAGCGACGTGTATTTGTATGCCGTAGACGTCCAGTAATCCGCGTTCCCGTTGTAGGCGGGGATATCGCCGTAGGTAAAGGTCAGCATAATATACTTGGCCGAAATTTTATAATCGCTGACGTCGATGCGCACGTCCTCCACCTTGGCGCCCACAAAGTTGCCGCCGTCCACGTCGGCAGTCGTGTCGATGGGGAACGTCCCGGCGTCGTAATAGGTCTCGTCGTCCGCCGAATACTCCACCTTCACGGATACGGGAACGCCGACCATCGCCTGCACCTGATGCAGAATCGAGATATCGACGGCGGACACGGACGCCTTTTCGCTCAGCTCAAGCGTGAACGTGCAGGTCGGGACCACAGCCTCGGTTGCGGTTGCCTGCTTATTCTTCACGAGCAGCACGCCGGCGGTATTAAACGCTTTCGTGTCCGGCAGCGTTTCGCCGTCGTACAGACATTTGACGTCGGCTCCGCCCTGATAGGCTTCCTCGCAGACGCCGCCCTCCGACGCGAACGTGATCCCAACGATCGAAACCTCGTCCGCTGCCGAAACGCCGGCCGCGCACAGACAAACAAGCAGCAGGAGCGCAACAAAAACAGATACGGATTTTTTCATATCAAAGCCCCTTTCAAAAATGATAGAATCTCTGTTTTTTATTATAACTTTATTCAAAGATATTGTCAAGTCCTTTTTTGCTTTTGCAACAAAAAATATATATTTCGACCGTTTCGGCCGGACAAACGGGGAAAGCGCCGTCCCTTTACGCGCGGCGCTTTTTTGTGCCTCTGTATCCGTTTTCGGATACGGAAGGCGGTATACGGAAGCGAAGCTGCGGGTATATAAAGGCGGCTGCGGCCCTGCAAGGCGGCGAGGGCTTTGGAAGCGCAAAGGATGCAGAACGATGCATTTTGCGAAAAATCCGTCGCTTTTCAAGGCATGTGCGGCCCCGTTTGCCAAAACGGCGCGCTTTGCCCAAGCGGCAGCGCACGATTTTGCCTTTTGCCCAAGCCGCAGCCCGACGGCCGCGCCGCCTGTTTTGCCGCAAAACGTTTGTCCACCGTCTTGCGAGACGTTTTTCCGCCGTCTTGCGAGATGGCAGTCATGCGTCCGCCGCGCGCGACGGGCCATACGATGGGGGAATGCCGTCCGAAGACGCTTTTCGCAGGCCCGAGGACGGCGGACGGCAGGCGAATTTTGTCGAAATACGCAGGTTAAAAGGGAAGTTATCCACTTATCCACATGGTTATCCACAATGCCGGCGTTTTATGCCGTGAAAACGCCGCAGAAACGGGCCGGAAAAGAAGGGACGGGCAAAGAGGCATTCCCGCGAGAAAGAGCGCTTATATAAAAAACGACTATATAAATAAGAAAGCCGCCTATAATACGGTGGAATGGCAAAAGAGGGCTTGCCCCGTTTTTATACCGCGAAGCGTATGCAGGCGGCTTTGCGGCTTTGACCGTCGGCGGAATCGGGCAGTCATTCCCCACGCAGGTGCGCCGCAGACGAGCATAGGATTCGAACGCGCAGATACGATGTGAGCAAAAAAAAACGACGGCCGGTGCGTTTCCCACAAGCCGTCGGCGGATTCGGATTTTCCTGCGGCGGCAACCGACGACAGCCGACGATAGCCGCTGCTGCGATATTACCCCGCTGCCGCGTTTAGGGCTTCCGTCCGCCCGCGACGGCGAAGAAATACGCATCCGCGTCGGGCAGCGGCACGGCCAGCGGCTCGATCCGCACGCCGTTGACCTCCGCAAGCAGGGCGTTCCCGTCGCTGACCGAGAACTCGGGGAAGGCGCGTATGCCGCGCCCGGTGTATTTCGCATACGCCTCGCGCCGCACCCAGACCTCGCCGAAGCGGCGGGGGTCGGCGCGGACGAACGACGCGTCTGCGGCCGTGAAGAAGCGGTTCGCCGCCGCAAGCAGGCGCGCCGTGCGGTCGAGCGTGAAGCGGTCCCGCCGCTCGCCGTCGATGCCGAGCGGCGTTTCGGCGAGCGCGGCGACCATATAGCTGCCCGTCGTCGTCACCGACAGATACCGCAGCGGCGTATCGCCGACCAGCGACGGCTTGCCGAGCGTATCATAGACGACCTCGACGGGAACGCCGAGCATCCTGCGCAGTCCCTCCCGCAGCGACGTATGCCGCGCTTCGGCGGACGGCGCGTTTTCGAGAATCAGCAGGCAGGGCATTCTTTTTCCTCCATCATCGGTCTTGCTTTGCGGCGCAATACGGGTATGCGGCGCGGCGGCGCATTTTCTGCCGCCCGGGTGCAAAAACCGAAATTGATTCCAAAGCCGTCCCGCCCCGGGCGGCGAAGCGGTCCGGGGCGGGACGGCTTTGCTTTCTATGTTTTATAATACCACATTCCGAAGACAAAATCAACGCCTTTGCCCGCAAGAAAAACGAACGGCGGCTGCATAAAGCCGCGCCGCGCGGAACGGCTCGGCCGTTCCGCGCGGCGCGAGGCGGGATAAGCAAGACTATATCGCCCGCAAACCGACGCGACGCGGGGGATGTGCGCTGTCGGAGAAGGAACGCGTGTTTTGAGCGAAAAGCCGCCGTCCGGCCCGACTGCAAAACGGCGGCTTTGTAAAACGCTCCTATTTCAAACGTAGACGATGTTTCTCATTTTTGGCTCTGCAAGGGGCTGAAATGCTTATAAACCCATCCGAGAAGCGGCGGGGCTGAGAAGCGGGCTTGTGTGCGGAGGGCTTGCGGCAGTCCTGCAGAGTCGGCTTTGTTGTCGGCAGCGGGCGAAAAAGCCAGTCGCTTTTATTCAGCCGCGGTCAATAGCAATCGGCCAAGCCTTGCCGAACCGATAAAAACACAAAACGGTTTTCGCTTTCTCTATGCCGTGCTCCTTTTGCGTCATATATAACGGCAGCAAACCCCGGGGGGCCGCGCCTGTACAGGCGCGGCCCCCGGGGATTGCTGCCTGCGGGTCGTTTCCTAAAGGAAACGACCCGCAAAAACATATCTTTGCCGTTTTTGCGGCAGGGCACGCGTTCCGCAGAGCGATTCCCGCCTTGCTGCGGACAGACGACAGGTTTAACCGTTTTCGTCGGCCGCGCTTTCCGGCGTCTCGGCGTCCTCGGTCTGTCCGGCTTGCTCGGCGGCGCCGTAGCTTTCCTCGTCCTCGGGGCTGACGGCCGCGAAGGACACCAGCGACGCGCCCTCGGTCAAGCGCATCACGATGACGCCGGCGGCGGCGCGGCCGTAAACGGGGATGTCCGCGACTCTTGTGCGGATGATGACGCCCGAGTCGGAGAGCAGCATAATATCGTCGTCCGGCGCGACCATCGCAATGCCGGCCAGCGGGCCGGTCTTATCGCCCGTGCGGTGGCAGAGCACGCCCTTGCCGCCGCGCTTCTGATCGCTGAACTCGGCGATGTCGGTCTGCTTGCCGTAGCCCTTGGCGGTGATGGTCAGCAGCCGCTTCTCCCCGTCCTGCGGGATGACGGCGGCGCCGACCACGCGGTCGCCCGCAGTCAGACGGACGGCGCGCACACCGCGCGCCTGGCGGCCGACGCAGCGCACGTCGTTCTCGTCGAAGCGGATGGCGTAGCCCTTCTCGGTGGCGGCGATGATCGAGGTGCCGCCGTCGGTCTTCAGCACCGACAGCAGCTCGTCGCCCTCGTCGAGCGTGACGGCGTACAGCCCGCCCGTGCGGCGGGTGCGGTAGGCCATCAGGTTGACGCGCTTGACGACGCCCTGCCGCGTGAGCATCACCAGATATTCGTCGGCGGTGAATTCGGCCACCGACAAAATGGCGGTGATTTCCTCATCCGGCTCGAGAGAAAGCACGTTGACGAGGTTCGTCCCCTTCGAGGTGCGCCCCGCCTCGGGGATCTCATAGCATTTCTTGATGTACAGCCGGCCGCGGTTGGAGAACATCAGCAGGTAATCGTGGCTGTGCGCGACGATGACGTCCTTGACGTAGTCCTCCTCCTTGGTCGTCATCGCGGTGACGCCCTTGCCGCCGCGGCGCTGCGCCTGATAGGTGTCCGACGGCAGGCGCTTGATGTAGCCCTCGCCCGTGACCGTGACCACGCAGCTCACGCGGTCGATGAGGTCCTCGATGAGAATCTCGTTCTCGACCTCCTCGATGGAGGTGCGGCGCTCGTCGCCGTACTTATCCTTGATTTTCTGTAAATCGTCCTTGATGATGGCCGTCAGCTTGGTCTCGTCGGCAAGGATGCCCTTGAGCTCCTCGATGAGCGCGTAAAGCGCCTGCAGACGCTCCTCGATCTTCTGCCGCTCCAGACCCGACAGGCGGCCGAGCGTCATATCGACGATGGCCTGCGACTGCGCCTCGCTGAGTCCGAAGCGCGCCTGCAGCTTTTCGCGCGCGTCGCCCACGTTCGCGGACGAGCGGATGATTTGGATGACCTCGTCGATGTGGTCGATGGCGATCTTCAAGCCCTCGTAGATGTGTGCCTCGCGCTCGGCGCGGTTCAGCTCAAACTGCGTGCGCCGGCGGATGACGTCCTCCTGATGGCGGATATAGTGGTACAGAACCTCCTTGAGATTGAGCACCTTCGGCTCGCCCTCGACGAGCGCGAGCATATTGACCGCGCAGGTGTCCTGAAGCTGGGTGTATTTATACAGCAGATTGAGCACGACCTGCGCGTTGGCGTCCTTCTTAACCTCGACGACGATGCGCATGCCCGCGCGGCCCGACTCGTTGCGGATGTCGCTGATGCCGTCGATGCGCTTGGTCTTGACGAGGTTGACCATATTTTCCAGCAGCAGCGAGCGGTTGACCTGATAGGGCAGCTCGGTGATGATGATGCTCGTCCGCCCGCGCTTTTCCTCGAAATGCGCCTTCGCGCGCACGCGGACGCGGCCGCGGCCGGTCATATACGCCTCGCGGATGCCGGCGGTGCCGTAGATGGTGCCGTAGGTCGGGAAATCCGGCCCCTTGATGTACTGCATCAGCTCGGGGACCGTGCAGTCGGGGTGGTCGATCATATACACCGTCGCATCGATGACCTCGCCGAGGTTGTGGGGCGGGATGTTCGTCGCCATGCCGACGGCGATGCCGATGGAGCCGTTGACCAGCAGATTCGGGAACCGCGAGGGCAGCACGAGCGGCTCCTTGCGGGTGTTGTCGAAGTTCATCCCGTACTCGATGACGTCCTTTTCGATGTCCACGAGCATCTCGTTGGCCAGCCGGGACATCCGCGCCTCGGTGTATCGGTAGGCGGCGGCGGAGTCGCCGTCGATGTTGCCGAAGTTGCCGTGACCCTCGACGAGAGGGTAGCGCAGCGAAAAGGGCTGCGCCAGCCGAACCATCGTGTCGTAAACGGCGGCGTCGCCGTGCGGATGGTAGCGGCCGAGCACGTTGCCGACCGTCGTGGCCGACTTGCGGAAGGGCTTGTCGTAGGTCAGCTTATCCTCGTACATCGCGTAGAGGATGCGCCGGTGGACCGGCTTGAGGCCGTCGCGCACGTCGGGCAGCGCGCGGCCGACGATGACCGACATCGCGTAATCGATATACGCGGTTTTGATTTCCTTCTCGATGCCGACCTCGTGGATGACCTGCTCCTCGTGCGCGCTGTAATCGTATTCGTGTTCGTGTGCCATATGCTTCACCTTCTCCTGTCGTTATATGTCGAGATTTGCGACATACTTCGCGTTCGCCTCGATGAACTCGCGCCGCGGCTCGACCTTATCGCCCATCAGGACGGTGAACAGCGCGTCGGCCTCGGCGGCGTCGGTGATCGTCACGCGCTTGAGGATGCGCTTCTCGGGATCCATCGTCGTGTCCCAAAGCTGGTCGGCGTCCATCTCGCCGAGACCCTTGTAGCGCTCGGCGTTGACGTTGGCCCCGCCCAGCTCTTCGATATACATATCGCGTTCCTCGTCCGAGAAGGCGTATCTCTCCTGCTTGCCTTTGAAAACCCTGTACAGCGGCGGCAATGCGGCATAAATATGCCCTTCTTCGATCAGCGGCCGCATATGACGGAAGAAGAAGGTCAGCAGCAGCGTCTTGATGTGCGCGCCGTCGACGTCGGCATCGGCCATAATGATGATTTTGCCGTAGCGCAGCTTAGTGATGTCGAACTCGCTGCCGATGCCCGTGCCCAGCGCGAGGATGATCGGGATGATCTGCGTAGAGGCATAAATGCGGTCAAGGCGGCTCTTTTCGACGTTGAGAATCTTGCCGCGCAGCGGGAGAATGGCCTGAAACTGGCTGTCCCGCCCGTCCTTGGCGGTGCCGCCGGCCGAATCACCCTCGACGAGATAAAGCTCGGTGTACTCCATCTGCCGCTCGTTGCAGTCGGCCAGCTTCGAGGGCAGCGACGAGCTTTCCAGCAGGCCCTTCCGGCGGGTCAGCTCGCGGGCGCGCTTGGCGGCCTCGCGGGCGCGGGAGGCGGCGATGGCCTTCTCGATGATGACGCGGGCGGTATTGGGGTTTTCCTCCAAAAAGATTTCCAGCTTTTCGTTGATGATGCCCTCGACGAGCGTGCGCACCTCGCTGTTGCCCAGCTTGGCCTTGGTCTGGGACTCAAACTGCGCGTCCTCCAGCTTGACGCTGATGACGGCGGTCAGGCCCTCGCGGACATCCTCGCCGGTGAGCTTTTCCTCGGCCTTGAGGATGTTGTATTTCTTCCCGTAGTCGTTGAGCACGCGGGTGATGGCGGTCTTGAAGCCGGTCTCATGCGTGCCGCCGTCTACGGTGTGCATATTGTTGGCGAACGAGAGGATGGTCTCGTTATAGGTGTCGTTGTACTGCATCGCGACCTCCGCGATGCTCGTTCCCCTGCTGCCGCTGACGTAGATGATTTCCTCGTGCAGCAGCTCGGCGGCCTTCTTGCGGTTGAGGTACTCGACGAAGCTCTTGATGCCGCCCTCGTAGCAGAATTCCTCGTATTCGGGCTGCTCCTCCCCGCGCTCGTCGCGCAGGGTGATCTTCACGCCCGCGTTGAGGAAGGCCTGCTCGCGCAGGCGCGCCTTGACGACGTCGTGGTCGAACACCGTCTCCTCGAAAATGCCGTCGTCCGGCCAGAAGCGGACCGACAGGCCGTGCGCGTCGGTCTCGCCGACGCATTTGAACGGCTCGACGACCTTGCCGTAGGCGAAGGCAATCGTGTATTTGTGCCCGTCGCGGCAGTTGGTCGCCTCCAGCCGCCTCGAGAGCGCGTTGACGACCGACGCGCCCACGCCGTGCAGCCCGCCTGCGATGGCGTAGCCGCCGCCGCCGAACTTGCCGCCCGCGTGCAGCACGGTGAAGATGACCTCCAGCGTCGGCAGGCTGACCTTCGGATGGATGCCCGAGGGCACGCCGCGGCCGTCGTCCTCCACCAGCACCGAGCCGTCGTCCTTGAGCGTGACGGCGATGTGCGAGCAGTAGCCGGCCAGCGCTTCGTCGATGGAGTTGTCTACAATTTCGTAGATTAAATGGTGCAGGCCCTTCGCGCTCGTGGTGCCGATGTACATGCCCGGCCGCTTGCGCACCGCCTCCAGCCCCTCCAGGACCTGTATCTGACTGTCGTCGTATTTCTGCGTATTGTCTGCCATTCGATTCATTCCTTTGCTGTCGGGCCGCAGGGCGGCTCCGCGATTCTTTTTCTCAGCGTTTCCGCCGAGACGGGCGTAAGATAAACGGTTTCCCTGTATTCGCCGTCGGCGAGCACAAAGCTCCTCGGCAGGCCGCCGGCGAGGCTGACGAGCGTTTTCGACGCCTCGGCCGCCTTCAAAAGCGCCTTTGTCGCGCCGCTCGTGGGCATTTTGTCCAAATCAAAAATCCCCACGACGTCGCGCCGCCGGACGCTCTCATGTCTTCCCAAGTCCACAAACAAACGCCTGACCCTCCTTCACTCGGATCGTGTGCGCGTTCCCGAAGCCGTCGAACGGCTCGGTCTCGCAGCCGGTGATGATCACCTGCAGCCGGCCGAGGCTGCCGAGCAGGTACGCGCGCCGGCCTGCGTCCAGCTCGCTGAGAATATCGTCGAACAAAAAGACGGGGTACTCGCCCGTCAGCCGGCGGGAAAGCTCCCCCTCCGCCAGCTTCAACGCAAGCACCGCTGTGCGCTGCTGTCCCTGCGATGCGTAGAGACGCGCGTTTCGGCCGTTTATCTGCACGCAGAAATCATCCTTATGCGGGCCTGCGAGCGCCAGCCCGCGCGTCTTCTCGGCCGCTTTACGGCCCTCAAACAGCCTTTCGTAGCCCTCGCGCAGCTCCTCGAGCGTCTCCCCCTCGGCCTGCGTGCTGTACGAGAGCGAAAGCGTCTCGCGCTGCGCGCTCATTTCGCCGTGAAAGGGAGCGGCCTGCTCCTCCAGCCTGCGCAGGTATTTGCGGCGGTTGACGGTGATGACCGCGCCGCAGGCGGCCATCCGCTCGTTGTAGACGCCGAGCAGCTCGTCGTTCGCCGTGCCGCCGCGCAGGAGCGCGTTCTTCTGCGCCAGCAGGCGGCTGTACTCGCTCAGCGACGACACATAGCGCGGGAACGACTGGCAGATAGCCATATCGAGGAAGCGGCGGCGGTTTTCGGGCGCGCCCTTGACCAGATGCAGATGGTCGGGCGTGAACACCACCGCGCGAAACGCGCCGAGGTAGTCGGACAGCTTCGTCACCTCGCAGCCGTTGCGGAACAGCTTGCGCCGTCCCCCCTTCGGGAAGCCGACGGCGAAGCTCTCGCGGCTGTCCGCGGTCGAAAAGGCAATCTCCGCGCGCGCGGTCTCGCAGCCGAAGCGGATCAGCTCGCGGTCCTTGCAGCCGCGGAAGCTCTTCCCCGCCGCGAAGTAGAACGCCGCCTCCAGCAGGTTGGTCTTTCCGGCGGCGTTTTCGCCGCAGATGACGTTGACGCCCGGCGCGAACGCGACCGACGCGTTTTCGTAATTGCGGAAATCGGTCAGCGCGAGCGTATCCAATACCATATTTAATCCTTCAGCCGAACGGGAACGACAAGATAAAGGGTTTTGCTGTCCTCTTCCTCGTCGGCGGGACTTAAAATCATCGAAAACAGCGGCGTCGACAGCGACGCAATGATTTCCTCGGCGCGGACGGCGCGGAGCGCGTCGAGCAGATAGCGGTGGTTGAAGCCGATTTCGATGTCGTCCCCCTGCTTGTCAGCGTGGATGTTGTCGTTGACGCGCCCGTACTGCGTCGAGCAGGAGATGTTCAGATTGCCGTCGGTGAACCGGCAGCGCAGCGGCGTTTTCAGCTTCTCGTCCACCAGCAGCGACGCGCGCTCGACGCAGTCGATGAACTCGCGGGTCTTCAAGCGCACGAACACGCGGTTTTCCTTGGGGATGGCGCGCTCGTAATCGAGGAAGTCGCCCTCCAGCAGCCGCGAGAAAAGAATGACCCCGTCGAGCTTGAAGATGATGTATTTATTGGTGAATTCCACCGTCACCGGCTCGTCGCTGTCCGCCAGCAGGCGCGAAAACTCGGCCAGCGTGCGGCCGGGTACGACGAGCGAAAACTGCGCGTCGTTGTTCGAGACGGCGTTCTTCTCGCTGCGCAGCGCCAGCCGGTAATTGTCCAGCGCGGCGACGGTCAGCGCGCTGCCCGACACCTGAAAGAGCTGGCCGGTGAGGATGGGGCGCGCGTCGGTCTGCGCGACGGCGAAATTGGTGGACTGGATGATCTCCTTCAGCAGCGCCTGCGTCATCGTAAAGACCGTATCGCCGCCGAGCATCGGCAGGCTGGGGAAGGCGTCGCTCCCCAAGCCGTGGATGGAATACTCGCTCATCCCGCCGGTGATGGTGACGAAATATTTGTCGTCCGAACGGAAGGTGATGTCGCAGTCGGGGAAGTTGCGGACGATGGCGAACACCTTCTGCGCGTTGAGGATGACCGCGCCGTCGGACAGGCCCTGAACCTGCGTGACGGTTTTTACACCCTTTTCCAGATCGTAGCCGCAGACGGAAAGCTCGTTCCCCTGCAAAGTAAGCAGCAGCCCCTCCAGCGCGGGCAGCGTGTTCCGCGACGAGACGGCGGTCATCGTCGGCTGAATAAGGGAGACGAGCGTTTTCTTATCGGCTGTAAAATGAATCGGCATATCGCAAATGCTCCTTTTTCTTGCTGTCCGGCGTCGCGCAGCGGACAACCATCATGTTGTGTTATCTATAAGGAATTAGTAGCAGCAATAGTAGTAGGCCCTGTGGAGATGTGGAAAGCCGGGCAAAGGGGCCGCAGATGCGGCGTTTTTCATACGTTTCGGCTGTGGACGGGCTGTGGACGGGACGGCGCATAACCGCAAAAAAGCGGTGGATAAGCTGTGTACAGAGTCGTCTTTCGGCTGATTTTCCCGCATTGCGGCGATGTGCTTCGGTCTGCGTCGGCTCAATAGGAACGAAAGCCGCTCTGCGCGTTTTCGTAAATTTCAGGCGTAATGCCCTCAAGGAAAAGGATGTAGGCGCGGCCGTCCGCGTCGGCTGCGATGGTCAGAACGCCGCAGGTCTCGCCGTCCGGGACGGTCAGCTTCAGATAACAGAAGTACACTTCATACGGAAGGACGCCGGTTTCCTCGATTTCCTCGTACAGCCACAGGTCGTCTTCGCGCAGCGTTTCTTTTTCGGCGCCGTTGAAGCGGATTACGGAAACGCATTTGCACGCGCATTCGACGGAATCGTTTCCCAGGCCTTCGAACAGCTCGGCGTATTCGGCCCGAATCTCGGACGCCGCTTTTTCATCCGTTGAAGCGAACGGCGGCATCAGGGAGAGGATTGCGTCTGTGTCGCGCGCGGTAAACGCCTGTATGAAGGCTTCGTAAGAATCCAAATATGTCGTTTTGCTTTCGGAGGACGCATCCGCCGCGCTTATCGGCGCGGAGGCGTTCCCGTCATCGGCTGCGGGACGGCGCAGGAGAAGAACGAAGGCTGCCGCGGCGCCGGCAAGAAGCATAAGAAGCAGGCAGAGCGCCGCGGGATGCAATGACCGCTTCGCAGGTCGATTTTTGATGGAAAACACCTTCTAAATCTTCGTTTTTACCTAAAAAAGCGCGGAAAAATTTTCAGAGCGTCGTCAGCTCCTTGCTCAGCTCGCGGATTTCCTTATCGAAGGCCGAATCCTTTTTCATACGGTTGATGACGTTGTCGCGCGCGTTAATGACCGTCGAGTGGTCGCGCCCGAACTGGCGGCCGATGGCCTTGAGCGAAAGGCCGGTGTATTCGGTGCAGAGGTACATCGCGATGTGGCGGACGTATACAATGTCGCTGGTGCGCTTTTTGCCGCGGATGTCCTCGGTCGAGAAGCCGTAGCGGCGCGAGACGAAGGAAAAGACCTTTTCGATGGTGACGCGCTCGGCGCCGTCGGTGGTGAAGAAATCCTTGAGCACGTCGGCGGCCAGCGCCTTGGAAATCGGCTCGCCGGTGATGAAGCTCTGCGCACGCAGGCGCTTGAGCGCGCCCTCGATCTGGCGGACGTTGTTGGTGATGTTCTCCGACAGGTAGGTGAGAACCTCGTTGTCCAGCCGGATGCCCAAAAGCTGCGTCTTCATCTTAAAAATGGCCGCGCGCAGCTCGGTGTCCGGCGGCTGGATGTCGGCCATCAGCCCGCTTTCGAAGCGGGTCTGCAGGCGCGATTCCAGATAGCTGATGTCGCGCGGCGGCCGGTCGGAGGTGAGGATGATCTGCTTTTTTTCGTTGTACAGCGCATTGAAGGTGTGGAAGAATTCCTCCTGCACCGAGTATTTGCCCGCGATAAAGTGGACGTCGTCGACCAGAAGCATGTCCACGTTGCGGTATTTTTCCTTAAACGCCAGGTTGCGGTTCTGCCGCAGCGCCAGCGCGTCGATGAGCTCGTTGGTGAATTCCTCGCTGGTAACGTAGAGGATGTTGAAGTTCGGGTGCAGCTTTCTGACCTCGTTCATAATCGCGAACAGCAGATGCGTTTTGCCCAGACCCGACGGGCCGAAGAGGAAAAGCGGGTTGTACAGCTCGGCCGGATGCTGCGCCACCGCGTAGGCGGCGGCCTGCGCGAGCTGGTTGGACGAGCCGACGACGAAGTTGTCGAACGTGTATTCGCTGCGCAGGTTCGGACCGGCGGCCGGCTTTTCCTGCGCGGCCGGGTCGGGACGCGCGGGCGGCGCGCTGGTGACGAACAGCCGCTCCTCGCTGCGCGCGTCGCTGTCGCCGGTGGCCGAATCGACGCGGACCTCGACCTTAAAGCCGAGCAGCTCCTCAAACATCCGCTCGAGCACGGGCAGGTATTTTTTCTCGATGATGCTCTTCTTAAAATCGTCCTCCGCCACGATGGTCACGCTGTCGCCGTCGAGCGAGCCGATCGTCGCGCTGCCGAACCACAGGCCCACGGTGGTCTCGGAGAATTCCTCCTTCAATTTTTCCACGATGTCGTGCCATAGGTTTTCTCCGATGTTCATGCCGCCGACAAGGCCCCCTTTTTGCAGTATGGATGCTTTTTCATTTCATTATATCATATACGGCAAAAAATTGCAAGTCCAAACGGGAGAAAAGTTTCGCCGCCGGCACTTCCCCGCCGGTCTGCCCTGAAAAACCGGCCGAGGCGGTTTATTTGTGAAAGAATCCAGAAAAAACCGGCAAAAAGGCTTGACAAACGCGGGGGTTTGCGTATATAATAAAGGTTGCATTTCTGCCGCTGCCGCTTTCTGCGTCCGCGGCGGGAGCAAAATCGCGTCGGCGACGAAGGAATCGGAGGTGCAAAAGGATGCTCAGAACATACCAGCCGAAAAAGCGCCACAGAAAAATGGAGCACGGCTTCAGAAAGAGAATGGCGACGGCCAACGGCAGAAAGGTATTGAAGCGCAGAAGAGCCAGAGGCAGACTCAAGCTCAGCTACTAAGCCTTGTTCGGAACGGCACAAAGCGCGGAAAGCGGAGCCGTTCCGGCTGCGAGGAGACCCCAATCGCGAGAACGGATGCGTCCGAAGTGCGGGCGCAAAGGTCACGACTATGGAAAAACAGAAAAAGCCGCACGTTTTGAAGGAAAACCGTCTTTTTGCAAAGACCTATGCGCGCGGGAAGTGCTTTTCTTCCCGGACGGTGGTCCTTTACGCGCTGCGGAGCCGCGGCCGGCCGTCGCCCACGAGGGTGGGGCTGACCGTTTCAAAAAGCCGGGGGAACGCGGTCGTGCGGAACCGCACGCGCAGACGGCTTCGGGAAGCGCTGCGGCCGGTATACCCGCTTGTAAAGGACGGATTTTTGATTGTCCTCGTCGCCAGACAGGCCGCGGTGGAGGCGCCCTTTGCCGACATCAGCGCGGACCTGCGTTATGTATTGCAGAGGGCGGCACTTTTACGGGACGGGTCGGCATGAAGCGCTTGTTCATCCGTCTCATTCGCCTGTATCAAAAGCATGTATCCCCCGCGCTGCCCCGGGCCTGCCGGTTTACGCCGACCTGCTCGGAGTACGCCGTGCAGGCTTTTGAAGAATATGGAGCGTTCGTCGGCTTCTTTCTGGCCGCTTACCGCGTGCTGCGCTGCAATCCGCTTTGCAGGGGAGGCTACGACCCCGTTCCGCAGAAACGAAACAAAGGAAAGCCCGAAAAATGAATAGTATTATGGACATCCTCTATATACCGTTCGGGTATATAATGAAGTTTTGCTGCCTGATTGCGGGGAACAATTATGTCATCGCGCTGTTCTTCTTTGCCCTGCTTTTACAGGTCGTGCTGTTCCCGCTGGGCATCAAGCAGCAGAAGTCGCAGATTACGATGGCCAAATTGCGTCCGAAGGAAATGGCCATCCGCAAGAAATACGCCGGCCGCACCGACAGACCTACCCAGCAGAAGATGAATATGGAGATTCAGCAGCTCTATGCGGACAACGGCTACAACCCGCTTTCCGGCTGCCTGCCGCTGCTGATCCAGTTTCCGATCATCATCGCGCTGTTCACGGTCGTCCGCAACCCGATCACCTATACCGTCAACCTCGGCGGCAACGAATTGGACACCCACAATTTGTATGTGGACGCGGTGACGATGCTCGAGGAAGCGCGCACGCGCATACCGGCCGACACCGAGGACGAAGATCTCAAGGCGCTGTCCGAGAACCTGATTGCGTGGGAAAAAACGCTCGGCGCCAAGCTGAACGATCAGAACGAATATCAGGGCGAGGTCGAACCGGTCAACAACGGGACGTCCGAATACCTGCTCGTGCAGATGATCTCCTTCGGCGGCGACAGCATCAACACGGTGCTTGAATCCAAGTCGCTCGACCCGATTCAGGACACGTTCGGTGCGGAAATCAAGGAAGAGATGCCGAACTTCAACATCATCGGCGGCGTAAGTGCGCTGCAGACGCCGACCTTCGGCTTCAACTGGCTGCTGCTGGTGCCGATTCTGGTCTTTCTCTCCAGCTACCTGTCGGGCATCGTTATGCGCAAGCTGTCCACCACGCCCGAAAACGCGAACGCGCCCGGCAACGGGATGTTCATGAAGGTCGGTATGCCGCTGATTTCGGCGTTCTTCGCCTTCTCCTTCCCGGCGGCCATCGGCATTTACTGGATTTTCCGAACGGTCGTCGGCATCGGGCAGCAGTATCTCCTTTCGCGGATGTATCCGGCACCCAAGTTCACGCCCGAGGAATACGCCGCGGCCGAAAAGGAAATGCGTAAGTCCGCCAAGAAGAAAAAGGTCATTATGATCGAGGTCGACGAGGACGACGACAGCTACAGCGACATCGAGGTCAAGAAGGGTTCTTCCTCCGCTTCGTCGGACGGCAAGCCGCGCATCGAGATGCTGAAGGCCGACGACGACGGCGATACGGAGGAGGAAAAGCCGTCTGCGTCCGACGCGAAGGCGCTGCCCAAGGCGCCGCTCAAGGAGGACAACACCCCGCCCGACAAGGAACATAAGGACTGAAAAAACGGGACTTTCACCATTGAAAACGGGCCGCCCGTCCGGCATGCGCGGCATCCCGGGCGTATGCGCCCCTCCATTTGCGCAAGAAAGGATGCTTTCGGAATGCGAAAGCAATGGTCATAACGATGAAAGAAACGATTGTATACGGCAAGACGATCGCGCTCGCGCTCAAGCGCGGCGCAGAGGAATTGGGCGTCGACGAAGCCAAGGCTGAATACGAGGTGCTCGAGGAGCCGAAGAAGGGCTTCTTCGGCGTGGGCGCGTCGGACGCGAAGCTGCGCGTGTTTTATCAGCCGTCTCCGGCGGAGATCGCGGCGGATTTTGTGCGGGACCTGCTGATGAATATGCAGTTTGAAGCCAACGTCTCGATCGAAAGCGCCGACGAGGAGGGCGCCGCCATCGCCGTCTCCGGCGAGGGACTGGGGCTGCTCATCGGCCGTCATGGCGACGTGCTCGACGCGGTGCAGCATTTGGCCGGACTGGCCGCCAACCACGGCCGCAGCGGCTATTACCGCATAACGGTGGACATCGAGAACTACCGCGCCAAGCGCGCCGAAACGCTGCGCCAGCTCGCGCGCCGCATGGCCGAAAAGACGCTGAAATACCGCCGCAACAACACGCTTGAGCCGATGAACGCCTATGAGCGCCGCATCATCCACACCGAGGTGCAGAGCATCGAGGGCGTGACGACCTATTCCATCGGCAGCAACGCCGACAGGCGCATCGTCATCGCGCTGGACAAGAAGTCCAAAAACCGCGATGCCGACGGCGATTCCGCCGAAGCATAAAAGCGAACAACGCCGCAGGCCAGAGTACTGGTCTGCGGCGTTTTGCCTTATTTGTGTGCGTAGACGGCGTGTGCGTGATGTGCGGGCGATGTACGGCGCGGCGCTTTCTGTGCGGTAAAATGTCGGAGACGCAGAAAGAGAAGGCGTATGGCAGGTTCCGTCTGCCGCTTACGCCTCTGAAACGATTCTTCAAGCTGGGGAATGCCGCCTGCTGAAGGGAATAGCGCCGCTGCCCGCACCGCGGCCGCCACCGCCTGCCGCTTTCTGTTCGGGCGCGTATGCGGCGACGATGCGGGCAAGACAAAAAAACGGAGGACAGTTTATGGACATTTCACAGCTTTCCATAAATACGGCGGTGACTTTGGCAGAGGCATACCGATACGCGGATACGATTTTCCGCGCATCGCCGCCCGATGCCGCTTCGCGCAGGCAGCGGAAAATCCGCAGATGGATGTGCCGCTATATCAGAAATATGCAGGAGCTTCCCAAGAAAACCCGCCGGAAGCTGCTGCATTGCGAGCAGGCGGCTTTCTTTGCCTTTCTGCAGCACTGCATGGCGGTCGTCCGAGAACGGGAGAGGGACAGGGAGGACGCGTTCCGAAAAGCGGCGGGTTCTTTTGACGTTCGCGTACAAAGCGCGCTGCGGCAATTCCTGCGGATGGCGTATTGGCCGGATGTGCAAAACGAGGCAGGCGTCCTCCGAATCGTCATAGAGGATACGCCGGCATTTCGCAGGGACGCTTGTGCTTACCGAAGTTGACGGCGTGCCCGCGGGCAGAGCGTGGTACTTCTGTAACGACCTGACGCTCCTGTACAGCGAGCGCGAGAATCGGTACTGCATATGCGGCGCGCCGGAGGAGCCGACAGACAACGCCGTTTTTCCGTTCGAGATGACGTTTGCTTCCGCCGAGGTGCAGGTCTCGCCGTATAACGCCTGTGCGGAGACGGTAGTATGGGAAAACCCGTGGTGTTATCTCCGAGGCATTGCGCTGTCCATTGCCGAGAAAGCGGATTTACCCGGCGACTGCTGCAATGCGGCGGAAAAAGAACAGCTTTCGCTGCTTCGGGAGCTTGCCGCGACCAATGGCTTCGCAGGACCCGCGGGCGGAAAGCAATCTTTCGATGCGCTCAAACGCCTTGCCCGAAAGCATGGCGTCGGCAGAGCCGCGCGGCTTTTTGAAAAATTGGAAGCAGAGACGCCCGGCACGCCGGAATACGGTTCGCTTACGGAGAAGCTGTTTTCCGTATTGGCTCTGCAGAAAAACGCCGCGATGTGGCGGGAAATCTTTGCACAAATCCGGCGCGCGCAGGAGGGCTATCCGAAGAAGGCCGAAGCGTTGTGCCCCGACGGGCTGCTGAGGCAAACGCGCGCGGAAATCCAAAGGCAAACGGAGGCGCACGGATACGTCGGCGCATATCCCGATTTTACAAAAGAGGCTTTTATGAAGGGCCTTCATCTCGAAACCTCCTACGGCAAGCCTTGCATCGTCGGCCGGCAAAGGGCGCGGTATTTTATCCATTGTACAGAAGCGTATGCGGACGGTTCTTTGACCGTTTCGTTTTTATGCGGCACAGCGCTTCTGAAAAAGGACGATTCTCCCGCGGACGTGTTCGATTGCCTTTTCAACGCAGACGGGAAAAGGCTGTTTTGTTTGACGCATCACACCGTTCCGCCCGGAAACGGCGGCGCCGGTCTCGCCTTCTCTCTGAAAGCGGGGGTTGACATCGCGGTGAAAAAGGCCGAATGTCAAAGACTGACAAAGCAGGAGAAAAGCTTCTGCCGCGGCAGCCGGGGCTCCGGCCTCGCAGTGTTTCTCGGGACGTTTCTGATCGCCGGGGGAATATGCGCTGTCTTTGTGACGCTTGCGACGCTGCTGGTATATACGGTTTTCACGGTTTTCATTCACGGGTGCGCCGCAGTGCCGGATATGCTGGCTTATATGCCGTGGTGGCTGCTCTTTGTCTTGGCATGGGTTTTGTTTGGCGGCATACTGGGACTGTCGGAGCGAAAGTAAGAGCGCAGGCACACCAATTTTTCGGCGGCCCGGAGCGACGCGGCCTGTCTCCCGCGCTTGCGCCTCGCCGTCCGCACGGCGGCGCGGCGCGCGCAACGTTCGCGGCGTATCGTCGCGCGGCTTGCCGAACGGTACGGCATTGTATAACGCGGCAGGGGCGCTGCACCACAGCGATTTCTCTTTTCCCTGCTGTATTTCAAAATAAGGTGGTTATGTAAAATGGAACAAATCCGGCAGGGCGTGTATCCGACGATGATAACGCCCTATGCCCCGAACGGGGAAATCGATTACGCGCTGGTCGAGCGGCTGGTGGACTGGTATGCGGAAAAGGGCTGCCGCGGCGTTTTCGCAGTCTGTCAGTCGAGCGAGATGGCCTTTCTCAGCCTGCGGGAGCGGGTGCGTCTGGCCCAAACGGTAACGGCCGCCGCGTCGGGCCGTCTGGATGTCGTAGCCTCCGGCCATATCAGCGATTCCCCGGAAGCGCAGGCCGAGGAGGTCTGCGCCGTCGCGGAAACGGGCGTCCGGGCGGTGGTGCTGGTCACCAATCGGCTGGACCCGCAGCGCGACGGGGACGGCGAATGGATCCGGCGGGCGGAAACGCTGCTGTCCCGCATTCCGCCGGAGGTGAAGCTGGGGCTTTATGAGTGCCCCAATCCTTACAAGCGGCTCTTAACGCCCGAGATTCTGGACTGGTGCCTTGCCTCCGGCCGCTTCTCGTTCATCAAGGACACCTGCTGCGACCCGGATCTGCTGACGGCGCGGCTCCGGCGGCTGGCTGGCGGCGGTTTGGGTCTTTTCAACGCCAACGAGCAAACGCTGCTGCACGCCTTGCGGCAGGGCGCGTGGGGCTATTCGGGCATTATGGCCAATTTTCACCCCGAGCTGCTGGTCTGGCTGTGCGAGCACTGGCAGGACGAGCCGGAGACCGCCGAGCGGCTCCAGAATTTTCTCAGCCTGTACGCCTTTAAGGAGCAGCTCGCCTATCCCTGCACCGCAAAATACCGGTTCCGTCTGGAGGGAGTGCCGATGGAGCTGTCCGCCCGCAGCCGCGACCCGAAGGAGCTGAACGCGTATCAACGCCTGTGCGTCCGGCAGGCGAAGGCGACCGAGGCGGACATCCGCGCGCTGCTGCGGATCTGAGCCGGCCGCTGCGGGTTCGGGCGGACTGTGCCGCTCTGCGGCGGGGATGCGCGTCCGCCCGCCTTGTCCGGGCGGTTATCCACAGTATGCACCGGGTTATCCACAGCTTTTCCGCTTTTCTGCGGGAAAGCCGCCGCGCCGCAGCGTCCGCCGACGGACGCGCGGAGGCCGGCCGGCGTCGGCCCGAAGCGCGCGGCTTTGCGCCGGCAGGGCGCACTTATCCACTTTTCCACACGGTTATCCACATTCCGCTTTTTATTATGCGGCCTGTGCGCTTCCTTTTGCGGGAAATCGGGCGCCGAAGATATGTACAAATCGCAGGAAAATTATAAAAAAGGATGAAATTTCACAAAAGCACTTGCTTTTTTTTCCGTTTTATGTTATAGTATCAAATGCGCTTAACTGCGTAAAAAGGACTTTCGGAGGAATCGGGAAAATGAATGTTTTTGATTATATAATCGGCGGCTTATTGCTGTTGATGGCCGTGTTTCTTGTCGTTGCGATTATGCTGCAGTCCGGCAAGGGTAAGGGGCTGTCCGGCACGATAGCGGGTGGTTCGTCCGATTCCTATTTCGGCAAGAATAAGGGCAAAACGCGCGACCAGGTTCTGTCGAGGCTGACGACGGTCGTGGCGATTGTGTTCGTCGTTCTCGTGCTGCTGCTTTACATTTTTCAGGGCTTTGAGGTCGGCGGCGACACGTCCTCGACCGGCACGACCTCTTCGGCCGTGACCTCGTCGCAGACGACAGAGAGCTCGCAGGCGGAGTCCGAGTCTGCGGACGCGGACGACAGCGAGGCGGAGACATCCACCGAGGCGTCGGATACGGCTTCGGCGGCAGAATAAAACAGAAGCGACCCTCACGCACGGCGGACCGCCGTTCGGGCGGCCCGGTCGGCTTTGCACCGATCGCAAAAGAGGACGGGCGCGTATCCCCTGTACGCAAAAATAGAGCTGAAAAAACGTCCTCTTTTGAGGGCGTTTTTTGTCGGGTACATTTTGAATTGCGGGTGACATTATGGTAACAAAACAGTTAAAGGGCATTTATATGCGGAAAGAAAACGGCTTCGGCTGCGTGCGCATCCTGGACGAGGACGGCGTCGCGGTGGAATACGGATTGGTGGACGCGGTCAGCGGCTCGCTGGAGGGCGTGTTCGACCGCGACGTGGTCAACTGCGTGATGCGCCTTTCCGATGCCGAGCTGGCGCTGCTCGCGGCCTACCGCGGGAAGGGCTGCCCGTTTCTGGAGCGGCCGCTGCGCTGTCGGGTGACCCGCGTGCTGGCGCGCGCGCAGGACTACGTCTGCGGCAGCTACAGCGTTTCCGGCGGGAAGGGCTATCTCCTGCCCGACAGCTATGTGCCGCACCGCGTGCCCGTGAGCACGAAGGCCACCGTCCTCTGCCGGGAGGGCGACAAGATATACGCGCAGATCTGCAAATATAAGGCGCTGGCCGCGATGAAGGTCCTGCCGCTCGAAAATTTAGGGCCGGCCGAGTCGCTGCGCGCCTGCGTGGACGCGACCTTGCGCGGCACGCCGTTCGAGACGCCCTTTTCCGCCGAGGCCTGCGCCGAGGCGAAGGAGGCGCAGACGCGCCGCGTCCCGCCGTCCGGCCGTATGGATTTGCGCGGCAGGACGCTGTTCACGATTTCGCAGGACCTGTCTGTCCGCGGCGATTTCGCGTTTTCGATTGAGCCGCTGGAGAACGGCTGCCGGCTCGGCGTGCATATGGCCGACGCGGCCGAGCTGGTCGCGGAGGGCAGCGCGCTCGAGCGCGAGGCGGCGGCGCGCGGCCGCAGCCTGTTCCGCAGCAACCTGGTCTGGCCGATGCTCCCGCGCGAGCTGACGGCCGACGCCTGCCTGCTGCGCGCCGGCGAGGACCGGCCGGCGGTCTCGGTGTTTCTGGAATACGACGTGGGCGGGCAGCTTGACTCGGTCTCGTTCGCGGAGAGCATCGTCAACGTCGCGGCCAACGCCACCTATGAGGAAATCGACAGCCTGCTTGTGGGGATGGACGGCACGGCCATCCTGCCCCTGCGCGAGAAATATGCGGGGATCGGCGGCGCGGAGCGCGAGCTGTACGAGCTGGCGTCGCTGCTGCGCCGGGCGCGCTACGCGCGCGGCGGGATTGACTTTGAACCGTTTAGCATGGACTTTGAATCGAACGACGAGCGCGGCGCCGTCCCCGTCGGACCGACGCCGGCGTACGACGCGCGGCTGCTTGTCCGCGAGCTGCTGATTGCTGCGGGCGCGGCGGTCGGCGCGCATTTTGCGGAGAACGGGCTGCCGATGCTCTATACCGCGTTCGCCGACCCGCGCAAAACGCTGCTCGACCATCTGGAGACGCTGGAGGGCCTGCTGCCCGGCCTGCCGCTGCGCGAGTACAGCGACATTCTCCGCCGCGTGACCGAGGCGGCCGCCAACGGGCCGGTCGAGTCGGCCGTGACCTATCTGCTCCGCCGTATCCTGCCGTCGGTGCGCTATGTCCGCACGCCCGCGCCGCACCATCTGCACGCGCTGGAGGCGTTCGTGACCTTCGCCGACCCCGTCGGCCGCTACGCCGACCTGCTGGTGCAGCGCGCCATCAAGAACAGCATCCGCTACGGGGCGGCGGCGGCCAACGACAGCCGCTTCGATGAAAAGCTGCGCGCCGCCGCGCGGAAGTGTTCGGAGCAGGAGGAAAAATGCGCACTCCTCGAGTCACGGTTGGCCGCCCTGTACCAGATCGACGCGTTGCACGGCCGCGAGGGCACCCGTATCGCCTGCCGCGTGGTCGCGCCCAACCCGTCGGGCGCGCAGGTCATTTTAGACAACGGCACGCCCGCGCGCATCGTGTTTGAGACGCCCGACGAGCAGACGCTCGCGCCCGGCGCGTCAATCGAAGCGGTGCTGAAATCGGCGCTCTTCTCCACGCTGACGGTGGAGCTGAAGCTCTGAGCGGACGCGGATATGCGCCGGGGCCCCCGGACGGCGGGAAACCGTCCGGCGTATGGATAGGGAGGTACCTATGAGCAAACCGAAAACGCGCACGGCGGCGCTGCTGCTGGGCTGCATTCTGCTGCTGACCGGCACGCTGCTGGCCTGCGAAAATGTTCCCAATATACCCGACGTGTCCGGCTCGTCCGCGGCCGAGAGCTCCTCCGACGACTCCTCGGAGCCCGAGCGCAAGCTGTCCGCCGAGGAATGGCTGGAGACGCTGCCCGAGCGGGATTACACCGGAACCGTCTTTACGATTGCCGCTACCGAAACCGGCTATGTCGTCCCTGCGGACGAGGAGGAGCCGGGGCTTGTCGACATCGCCGCCGTCAAGCGCAACGAGCTGATCGCCGCCAAATACGGCGTTGATATTCAGGAAAAAGCGCTCAAGACCGGCACGCTGGCCACGGAGCTGAAAAACGCCCGTGCCGCCGGCGTTTCGTATGCCGACGCGGTGCTGGCGCCCGCGCGCGACCTCGCGGCCGCGGCTGCGGCCGGCGAGCTGCTGAATTTGTATTCCCTGCCCTATTTCGACCTGTCCGCCGACTATATGACCAAGCCGCTGGCGACCGACGGCGTCATCCATAACACCTGCTACGCCGTGTACGGCAGCGCAACGGGCGCGGAGAATTCCGCGTGGGTCGTGTATTACAACCGAACGCTGCTGTCCGGCGCGGGCTATGACGAGATGGAGCGGCTGGCCGCTTCGGGCGACTGGACGATCGGCCGCCTGCGGGAGATCGCCGAGGCCGTCGCCGCCGAGACGATGGAAAAGCGTTCGCCCGACAGCTCGCGCGACATATTCGGTTACAGCTCGTATTATAACGACGACGATTTTCTGCTCTCGCTCTGGCAGACCTCGGGCGTGCGCGCGTTCGGCGACAGCGCCGGACAGCCGCTCGAGCTGCGTTATGATTTTGAGAAGGCGCAGACCGCGCTGGACGAGCTGGGCGCGTTCCTTGCCAGCAAGGCGATGTTCCCCGCCTCGGGCCAGTCGGCGCTGAAGGCGTTCGGCGAGGGACGGCTGGCGTTTTTCATCTACCGGCTGGATTTCGCCGCCGTCCTTGCCGAGCAGAACGTCGATTGGGGCCTGCTTCCGCTGCCGGCGCTTTTTGCGGGCGAAACCTCCGTCTCCCCGCTGGACGAGCTGACCGTCGGGCTGGCCGTTCCGTCGGTACAGACCGACAGCGAGCGCACGGGACTGCTGCTCAACGCCTTTTTCGCGGCCTCGCATGAGCATATGCGGCAGGCGCTGATGAACAACTATGTGCATTTTTATCTCAGCGACAACGATCAGGCGCTGATGCTCGAACAAATCCTCGACCGCGTCCGCGCCGACGCGGCGCTGCTCTACGCGCCGGGGTATGCGAACATCTCCGCCGTCTCGGCCGATCTGCTGACCGAGCTGCTGCGCAGCGGCGGCGACCTCGAGCGGCGCATAGAGCCGCTGCGGTCGACCTTTGAAAACTTCGCAAAGACAAACTTCCGCTGAGTTTGCAGGGCGGAGCCTTCCGCGCCGCTCGCTTTCCCTGCCGCTCGCGCTCGGGAAAGGTGCGCCGCGCAACGGGAAGCCCGCGCAACGGCGGACAGCGGCGATAATAAAGAAAACATGCAGAAGCGGGGCAGAGCGCCCCGCTTTTTTGCGTCGTATTTCTTGTTCGGCTTAGCGGATACCGCCGCCCGCATGGCACGTCCGGCCGCCCAAAGCGGAGAAAATCGCAAAAGCAAAACGCAGCGCGAAAGATGAGACGCCGAAGCGCCCGTCTCGCCGTTTCCCGTTTTCCTACCAACAGCGCCCGTTCCCCGCATTCGTCCATGAAGGTTCGCAGCACGCCGTTGAGCGGCTCGAGCAGGTCAAAATAGGTGTATGCGAGCATCCAGTCGCTGCGCGCTGCCGCCCAGCGCTCTGTTGCTGTAAATTCATCCTCGTAAATAACGCCACCGGCGGTCATTTTATCAAACTTACGTTTGCGTTAGAATATCGACAAAGTTCGACATAATTTTCAAAATTTGGTCTTATTCAAAGGTGATAAAGCCTTTTAAGAATAAAATCGTTTCATTTATACGGCACAAATTAACATATTGTTTATATATATGCAGAGAGCGACTCCGTCCGTATTTGTGCTTTACATCGCAGATATTTGTCTTGCAATTTGCGATGCCATACAAAAACCATACGTTTTATTATACCCGGTCTGTTTCTTGTGGATGGGCGGTGCGGACACTGTCACAGTATAACGGTGCGTACAAAAACAAATAATTGGGTTCTTTACAAGATTTATTCTTGCATATTTCTGAAAAAACAGAACGAGCAGTTCGTTGATAAGCGCAATCGAAGTGCCAAGGTTGGCATATAATTTTACATTGGACGTGCTTCTGAACATAGCAAATGCGCTCGACGCAAGAGCGGAGGAACTGTTAAAAGGCGATTGGCAGGCGGCGCTCAAATAATAGTGCCCACATCGGTTTCCTCCCTTCAGCTGGGCAGCGGCGAAGCCGCCGTTGCCCGGTTATAAACAGTACGCGCAAAACCTCTACGCTCCCCCTCCGGCCGCCCAACGCCGCAAAGCGGCGTCGGGCGGCCGGAGGGGGAGGTATGGATGATGGCGAAGGTTTATATTTAAGAAGATGGCAGGGGGAGTTAAAAGTAACACAATGTGAAAGACAGCGAAGTCATTACAGCGAATAGTCGTTTTGCTGTTTTTCTTACCGAAAAACGTTTCCTTTATTCGGCGCAGATATGCCGCATAGCGGCATATCTGCGTCGACTTTATTCTAATCAAACGATATATCCCGATTATTCGCTCAACCCCTCGGGCGCCGCAAAACGGCGCCCGAGGGGTTGAGCGCGGATGTGAGGGGTAAGAAAAAGGCATAGGGAAGCCTGATTGCTCACGGTGCGATGCGAAAGCGCGCCCGCCCTGCGCCGACGAAGTCGGCGCAGGGCGGGCGCGCCCCTTTGCACGTTGTGTACTATGCGTTTATTTGCGCTAAGGATGAGGGCGGGTTATGCTTCTTGCATCGCCGCTTGAACCGCCGTCTGCTTTTCGGTGCGGAAATGTGTGCCTTATGTGTTTGCCGTACTGCCGATTCCGGCGGCGCGGGGGATGTGATAAAAGTGATACGATTGTTTACGGGAAAACAAAAAACCGGGTTCCGCACGCTTGGCGCGGAACCCGGGCAGACTTGGCTTTTCCTGCGAGGGAAAGCTATTTTTTATTTCTTTCTGCTGTTTCGCGCATCAAAACCGCGACTGCCGCCATTTGAGGTAGAACAACACGCCGCCGCCCGCCAGTACGAGGATGATGACCACAATCGAGATGATCAGCCCCGTGTTCGAGCCGCCGCCGTCGGTTGCTTCGCCCTCGACGAAGGTGAATTCCACCGTATGATTGGACAGCACGTTGAGCGTGTAGGTCAGTTCGGACTTGCCCTGCTCGATGTCCATCGACACGCCGTCGACCTTCACCGACTCGACGACGTAGCCCTCGGCCGCCGTGGCCTTGAACTCCAGCGACTCGCCGCGGACTGCGGTGACGTTGCCGTTCGGGTCGACGCTGCCGTTCTCGCCGGTGATGACCGCGACCGTGTACGAGCCGACGTCGGTGCGGACGAACACCAGATCGCCGCCGCCGTAGTTTTCGACCGTGACCCAGCCGCTCGCGTCGGCCGTCAGCAGGCCGCTGACGGGGGTCAGCTCCTCGTCCTTATAGACGTAAAGCTGCACCGTCTGCTTGGCCAGCGACGCGCCGATGAACACGCGCAGCTTCGTGCCCTCGGGCATGCGGATGGTCTGCGGGCAGGAGAGCACGCAGTTCTCGCCGGTGATCGACTTGCGCTCAAGCAGCGCGAGGATGGCCGAGTAGTTGCTGCCGCCGTTGCGCAGAATCTTCATATCCGCCGACGAGCCGTCGAGCGTGAAGACCGAGGCGGTCGGGAAGTAATATTCGTATTCGGACGATTTCATCACGATTTCGACCGTCTGGTGCTCGCTGAGGATGGCGTCGAACACACTCTTGTCGATGACGGTGGTCGTTTCGAACGAAATTTCGATGGGCGACTTGGTCCAGTCCACGTCGTCCTTCGTAATTGCGCCGGCGCTGACGGTGCCGGTCTGCTTGAAGTAGACGTTGATGGTGTGGTTGCCCGCGATGTTCTTGAATTCGTACTTGCCGTCGGTCAGCGAGACGTCGGTGCCGTCGACCTGCACATAGTCCACCTCGTAGCCGGTGTTGGGCGTGATGGTGAAGGTCAGGCTCGCGCCCTCCGCGACGGTCTGGCGGCCGGACGGCGAGATGCTGCCGTTGGCGCCCGCGCTCGCGTAGACCGAATAGGTCGTGCTGCTCGAGCTGGTGTGCTTGAACACCACCGAGATGGTGTAGGCCTTCTTCACATCGGTGATGGTGTATTTGTTGTCGGACGTCAGCGTCACCTGCGAGCCGTCGATCTTGACATAGTCGATTTCGTAGCCCATATCGGGGGTGAAGGTGAAGGTGATGCGGTCGCCCTCCGCGACGTAGACAAACATATTCTCCAGCGTGTGCGGCTCGTCGACCGTGATGCGGCCGCCGCCCTGCTCGGACACGATGGCCGTAATGCGGTACGCCTTTTTGTAGGTGATGACAACCTCCGCGTCGGCGCGGATGGAGGCGACGAAGCTGTTGTCCGTGACCTCGACCGCCTCGCCGTCGATCGTCACGCCGTCGAGCACATAGCCGGTGTTGGGCTTGACCGTAAAGCTCACGCGCGAGCCGGCCTCGGCCGTGAATTTGCTGTTCTTGATCGTATAGCCCGAGGCGGTGACGCTGCCGGCCGTGTCGTCGTTTTTGACCGTGACCTCGACCTGCTCGACGGCCTTCTTGAAGTACGCGGTGATGACGGCCTTGCCCGTGACCTTGTGCGAATAGGTGTTGCCGGTCAGCTCCACCTTCTCGCCGTCGACGAGCAGGTAGTCCACCACATAGCCCGTGTTGGGCGTGAGCGTCAGCTCGACCGTCGAGTTCTCGGCGTAATAGCCGCTCGACGGCGAAACGCTGCCGTTGGACGCGGAAGACACGGTGATGAAGTAGGCGTTCGCCGTCAGGATGGTCAGCGTGCAGTCGGCCGTGACCGCCGGCAGCGCGAAGGGCTCGCCGGTGTAGGGGATGGCCGTCTGCTTGCCGGTGGCCGAATCGGTCAGCGTGACGCTGCTGACGGCGCAGCCGGTCTCGGTTTCGATGGAAATTTTCGGCGTGCTGCCCTCGACGGCCGCGAAGCTGCCGAGCACCTCCTCGCCGTCCGCGCGCACGAGCACGGCCTTGCCCGAGCTGTTGATGACCGTCACCGTCACGCGGTGGGTGACCTCCGGCTGCGGGTCGGAGAAGGTCACGCGCAGTATCGCGTCGGCCTCGATGGCGCCGGCGTAGGTCTTGGTGCTGCCGCTGCCGATGAGCGTGAGCGCCGTATCGTTGAGCGTGGCCGCGGAAACGGCCTTGCCCTCGTCGGGCTTGAGCGTCAGCGTGAAGGCGCTGCCGGCCGCGAAGCGGTAGGCGTATGTACCGTCCGTCTCAAGCTCCGGCTCGGCGAGCGCGCCGGTGACCGTAACGCTGCCGCCCGGATGGTGTGCGACGCGCAGGACGACCTCCTCGGTCGTTTGGGGCTGCCCGCTCGTTTCGTCCTCCTGCCCGAGCGCGGGCAGCGCCGCGGCCGGAAGCAGCAGGCAGAACGCCAGCAGCAGGGTCAAAATCCGAATGTGCGTTTTCATAACGTTCAAATTTACATTCCTTTCTGTCGGAATCAAAGCGGCTTCGTCAGCCCGCGTCGGAGCCGTCGGGCGCGTCGGAGACGGCCGGCGGATGCTCGATCAGGTCGGTCAGCGCCGATTCGGAGCCGGCGTAAAACAGCAGAAGCGTCTGCGCGGCCTCGTCGTAGTGCAGCGCGGCCCAGACGCCGTTGTTCTGCAAAAAGCCGTCGTCCGACGCGAAGCCCAGCTCGGTCAGCTCGTCGACATAGGCGGCGTAATCCGCCTCCTTGAGCGAGGTGATGCGCAGGAAGCCGCGCTCCGGCTCGTCCAGCCCCGCGCTCAGCTCGCCGCTGCGCAGCGGCGGCAGCTTGGCGCCCGGGCCCTCGGACGGCCATGCCAGCGACTTGCCGAACCCGAATTCGCGCCACGCGTCGTCGGTCAGATCGTTCCACGCGTCGCGGCCGAACTCGTCCCACGCCTGTTCCATTTTCTGCCCAAGCTCGCCCAGCCCCAGTCCCTCCAGCGCGCCGTTGACCGCCGAGCAGGCGCCGAGCGGCAGCGCGCAGGCCAGAAGCGCGGCGAGCAGGAAAGCCGTTCTTCTTTTCATAAGCAAATCCAAAAAACGTCCTTTCCGCCGTGCGTTTTGGCTGTTGACAACCGATACCGTTTCTGTTATACTAATGCAATGGAGCCTCCCGGCGGTTCCGGGGCGGTTCCTATGCTCATTATAATATATTTCATTGATACAAAGCAATATCAATTTTGTGAATAATTCCGCGCGCGTTTTCCCGTAATTTGGGCGAAAAAACGGCGGTATTTTACATGTTTCGGAGGTATAAAACTATGGCAGAAAAGAAACAGGTCGAGGCCATCACCGGCCGGGACGAGGACTTCGCCCGCTGGTATACCGACATCGTCAAGAAGGCCGAGCTGATTGAATACACCAGCGTCAAGGGCTGTATGGTCATCCGTCCCTACGGCTACGCGATCTGGGAGAACATGCAGCGCATCCTCGACGCGGCCTTCAAGGCGACCGGCCATGAGAACGTGAGCATGCCGATGTTCATTCCCGAGAGCCTGCTGCAAAAGGAAAAGGATCACGTCGCGGGCTTCGCGCCCGAGGTGGCGTGGGTCACGCACGGCGGCAGCGAGAAGCTGGAGGAGCGCCTCTGCGTCCGCCCGACGTCGGAGACGCTGTTCTGCGAGCATTACGCCAACATCATCCATTCCTACCGCGACCTGCCCAAGCTGTACAACCAGTGGGTGAGCGTGGTCCGCTGGGAAAAGACCACCCGTCCCTTCCTCCGCTCGCGCGAGTTTCTCTGGCAGGAGGGCCACACCATCCACGCCACCGCCGAGGAGGCCATCGCCGAGACCGAGCGGATGCTGGACGTCTACGCCGACTTCTGCGAGCAGTCGCTGGCGATGCCGGTCGTCCGCGGCCGCAAGACCGACAGCGACAAGTTCGCCGGCGCCGAGGCGACCTACGCCATCGAGGCGCTGATGCACGACGGCAAGGCGCTTCAGGCCGGCACGAGCCATTATTTCGGCGACGGCTTCGCCCGTGCGTTCGACATTATGTATACCAATAAGGAAAACGTCAAGACCTACCCCTTCCAGACCTCGTGGGGTGTGACGACGCGGCTCATCGGCGCCATCATCATGACGCACGGCGACGACAACGGGCTGGTGCTGCCGCCGGCCGTCGCGCCGGTGCAGGCGGTCATCATCCCCGTCGCGCAGCATAAGCCCGGCGTGATCGAGCGCTGCGGCGCGCTCCGCGACGAGCTGGCGAAGGACTTCCGCGTGAAGCTGGACGACAGCGACAACTCCGCCGGCTGGAAGTACGCCGAGTACGAGATGAAGGGCGTGCCCGTCCGTATCGAGCTGGGGCCGCGCGACATCGAGGCCGGCCAGTGCGTGCTCGCGCTGCGCCACAGCGGCGAGAAGCGCACCGTTCCGCTGGAGAACGTGTCCGCCGCGCTTGCGCAGGCGCTCGAGGACGTCCGCAGCGGGATGTACAGCGCGGCGCTGGCCAATCGCGCTTCGCGCACCTACGACTGCGCGACGGCGGAGGAGATTCTCTCCACGCTCGCGGAGAAGGGCGACGGCTTTGTCCGCGCGCCGTGGTGCGGCGACGAGGCCTGCGAGGACGCGGTGAAGGAGAAAACCGGCGTCAGCTCGCGCTGCATCCCCTTCGGCGAGACGCTCGCGCCCGGGAGCCGCTGCGTCTGCTGCGGCAGGGAGGCTAAGCATCTCGTCTACTGGGGCAAGGCGTATTGAGAATCGGAAACGGCGCTTCGGCAGACGTCGGGGCGGGCGCATAAGCAGGGCCGCGCAGCGGCAGAGAAAGAGGGGAACGGCGGTTCTCCTCTTTTCCTACTATGTATATATGCCCGAGCATCCTGCTTGGGCAGGATGCTCGGGTTGTTCGCCCGGGACGCCGTTCGGAAGCGGCGGGAAGGAGGACGGAAATGGAAATCAGCAGACAAGACGTCGACGGCGGCCGGCCCTTCGACTGGGGCAGGACGTCCCCGGATTATGCGAAGTACCGTGACGTTTATCCGCCGGAATTCTATCGGAGGATTATCGACCGCAAGCTGTGCGTCCGCGGACAGACGATACTGGACGTGGGTACCGGCACGGGCGTTCTGCCGAGGAATCTGTCTCCTTACGGAGCGAAATGGGTGGGCGCGGACCTTTCGGAGCGGCAAATTGAGCAGGCGAGGCGGCTTTCCGCAGGTCTGGACATCGAGTATTATGCGCTTCCCGCCGAAAAGCTGGATTTTCCCGCCGGCGCCTTCGACGTGATTACGGCCTGCCAGTGCCATTGGTATTTTGACCACGAAAGGGTCTGCGGGAAATTCTTCGATATGCTCAAGCCGGACGGCCGCCTTTTGTTTCTGTATATGGCGTGGCTTCCCTTTGAGGACGATATCGCTGCGGCCGGGGAGGCGCTCGTGCTGAAATACAACCCGAACTGGAGCGGCAAGGGCGAGACGATGCATCCCATTGAAATTCCCGCCTGTTATCGGGAATGTTTTGACGTTGTCTGCCGGGAGGAATATCCGCTTAGGGTGCATTTTACCCGCGAAAGCTGGAACGGCAGGCTGAAAGCCTGTCGGGGCGTCGGCGCTTCGCTTTCCGAGGCGGAAATCGCCGGATGGGAGCGGGAGCATATCCGGCTGCTCGAACAAATCGCCCCGCCGGAATTCGACGTCCGGCATTACGGGGCGATGGCCGAGCTGAAAAAGCGCGGGTAAACGCAGAGACGGCCGCCCGCAGCGCCGCGAAAGCGGCGCTGCGGGCGGCCGTTTCTGCTTATCCGAGGTATCTGTCCGTGTCCGCGAGCGTCAGTCCCTCCGTCGCGTTGATGAACTGCCGCAGCAGATACAGATGGCCCGCGCCGTATAGGACAAAGAGCCTTTTGCTGTCCCGCGTCAGCCGCTGGAGGTTGGAAAAGATTTTCAGATTCCTTTCGTACCACCGCGCGACGGCTTCGGCGCCCTCGTATCGGCCGCCGCCGGCTTCGGCGTTGACAGCCATATAGACGTTCTGGCTCCGCCTCGGCCATTCCTCGCCGTTGAGCAGCCGAAGCTGTTTGGGCAAGGTATTCTCATGTCCATACGCACAGGTTTGCAGGGCTTGCAGAAGCGGCTGAACGCGGTCGCTCGGGTGGGTGAACAGTGCTCCGCCGGTTTCGGCGTCCTCGTCGACGGCGTGGATTTTCTCCAGCCCGAGCCGCTTGCCCAGGCGGTACCCGATCTGTATGCACTCGTTCTTGTACGAAATCGGAACGCGCTTCCCGAACACGGTGATGCTGCCGAGCGTCTCGGTTTTCATTTTTTCGTAATCGTTAAAATCCGACAGCTTCAGCCGCCGGTAGCTTTCGTCGACGGCGGTCTGCTGGCTGAATGCCCCCTCGACGGCGATGCAGTCGGGCGAAAACGCGGCGAGCCTGCCGGTGAGCGCTTCGAGCGCCGCCTGCGCTTCTTCCGTATAGAAATCGATGTCGCTTTCCAAAAAGTGAAAGGTGCCGAGCAAAAGGATTTCCGTCATCTTCATTTTCATCGCTTCCGCTGTGCGGAAGCGGTCTCCTTTCGGGATTCTGGCCGGAAGCCGTCCGGCGGAGCGTTTACGGGAACGGACGGCCGTGCGGCGGCAGCCCTTCCTTTGCCCGACCCGCCGCCCTGCGCTCCGGCGGCTTTTATCATAGCATAGATTTCGGAGGTTGTAAAGGCGAAAAACACATGTTTTGCGCCTTTTCCAACCCGTTCTCCCCGCACATGGGGCGCGGCCCCTCCCGCCGACAGGCGGGAGGGG